>Ga0209212_1007663_pt1 | contig 11839 bp, 10 predicted proteins | sample RifGroC2_FD_183996 | JGI IMG/M metagenome (GOLD analysis project Ga0209212, IMG submission 183996) | Groundwater microbial communities from Rifle, Colorado, USA - Groundwater C2 (SPAdes) (version 2) | ecosystem: Environmental > Aquatic > Deep subsurface > Groundwater | place: Rifle, Colorado...
GCAAAAGTGTTTGAATGTGCTCATGAAATTAATTCTACAAGTGTCTACAAGTGTTCGGATTCAAAGGTTAATCTTCCTATGTTCCAAGGAGGTACTTATGGAATCTTCTCTGGTATTTTTAAAACCCGACGGACTGAGTTTCGAAGAAGACATTTTGAAATTGGTATGTTTGCAGGGCTTCTCGTTTTCAAAGCTCGGACAAGTAGTTTTCGATGAAGTATTAATTAGATATTTTTATCCGGAATTGCCAGAACATATCGTTCAAAAATGTATTAAATATTTTTACCAAAAAAATTTGCCAGTATATACGGTTTCAGGAGTTAATGCGATTGGAGAATTGATGCTTTTAAAGTCTTCAATTCGGCAAATTTATGGGGCAGGTCGTACTGGTGAGATACTGCATTCAACAAGTTCGGTTCAAGACTTTCAACGTGAATATTTCATAATGTATAATTGCATTAATGTTAATCGCGTCAGATAGTCAATAAAATTGATTATCTGACGCTTTTAACAATAGTTTTTGTTGACTCAGCAATTTTCCATTGATCAGTCGCGTTTTTAAATTTAACTACCACCAATATCATTTCCAATTTTAAAATAAGTTTAAAGAGGAATCTCTGGAAAATAAAATATATCCATATTGCTTTTGTGTAAAACTTTGCATCTTTTGCAATAAGTGCGTTCCAATTAATGCTTCGATTTAGATAAGGAAGTAGATAATTAAATTCCGGATAAAGCTGAAACATTTTTTTCATCTCAATATTTCGCCTTCGATAAACTCGATACATATCCTTGATAGATTTCATAGGTTCATAATAGGCTACTGCCGTCGGTGTTTCTTTTATGCTGTTTACGCCGAAATTGTCTAATATAAAACTTGATAAATAGATATCATCAACAATAAGTGTTTTGTCTTTTTCGGTTAAATTTTTTAAAAAAACGGAGTTAGAATTAATTAATCTATTTTTTGTTTCGATTTCTTTTGGTATATACCAAATTCTTGTTGCAAATACTCTGCCATGCAGATAATAACGTTTTGTCTGGAATTCTGCTTGAGTATCATAAAATCTGTTTACTTTTCTTATGAAGCCATCATTATTTAATTTATGTGGAATATATTTAGCGTAAGTTGCAATAATTTTATTTGATTTTTTTAATGTTTTTAATAATTCATTTAGACATTCTTTTTCTATTATAGTGTCAGCGTCAATAAAGATATAAAAATCCGCTGCAAAATTATTCACAATACATCGTTCAGCTTCAACCAAATTTTCGCCATCAGAAAGTAAAGAAGTATTGATTAATTTATTATTTTCAATAAACTTTTTTAAAATTATCAAAGTTTCGTCAGTGCTTGTTGTCGTATTTATGACTATTTCGGATTCACAATCCTGAATCAGTTGAATTCCTGCGAGCACTGATTTCAAACAATTTTCGATGGTTTTTTCTTCATTTCGTGCGCATATACCGACCGTTACTTTTTCCATTTAATTATTTTACATGACTAAACATATTTAGTCAAGGAATCATTTACTGAACTCAACCCTAAATTATACAAAGGAACGTTTTATTTTAAACAGTCAATTTAAACCTTTCGGAAGGATTTTTTTTATGGCATAATTTAGGTATAGATGAAAAATTTATTTAAAGAAATCATTGGCGAAACGGTCGTAAGTTTTGGCATTGCGGAATTTTATGCTGAAAGGGAAATTGTGTAAAGTACGCCTTAATAGATGGGAATGTGGTGTCAACGGATAGCATAGCTACTTCCAACGTAGCAGGTCTAGGTTCGAATCCTAGTGTTCCCGCCAGAATAATTATGGACAAAGTTAAGAGATCAAAACGCTTAGTTGATATAAGTAATCAGGAGGCTCAACTGATCATTGAGAATATACAGAGAAACCCCAGTCTGTACTTGTGGGATTACGGTCGCTTACTCGATCTCCCAGTCGGATTCTTACAAGATATTTCACGCGAACAAAATAGTCAGATTCCTCAAAAAAGGAGGGATGCAATGGATGCTTATAAAAGGTCCATTCTATCATTAAGGACTGTCGATCAAAAACTCAGTCTTTTAAGGATGAATCCTCTGACAAATTTTGAGAATCATCCCCCGATATTCTTCGGTATAGGTGGTGGCAGTAGGAATCTATGCAAGGCTTTACCATTTGATGTTCTTGGTATGGTTTTAACGGCAGAAAAACTAAAGAGAGACCTTCAATTAAGCGAGTGTAGAGTACTCTTCGCAAACCGAATAACCTATACAAACATTTCTAAGAGCCCAGAATTCTCAAAAAAAAGTATTGATCGAGTACTTATTGGCGAAAGAGATTTATTGCAGTTTGTTATAAAAAAACTAGGTTTTCGTGACTGGAGACTTTTTCTTGACAGCGATGTGGAAAAAATCTTTGAACCAAAGAGCGTTAATTTATTTGAGGAGATTATTAGAAACGCCGACCAAACTCATCTAGTTGGCGGCCATCACTACGCCATTGAAATGGCTGAAATGTGGTTGCTCGCTGGGGAAGGCCACGGAGGGGTTAAGCTTGGATGGTTTATAAATAATGAAGATAAAGTAAACGGTGGATATATTATGGATGAACAACCATTTGATGCTCGGTATGCACTTTTTATGGCAAAACAAAATATTTCAAACACTATAACTCTCGCGTATGCCAATGCTGGTGCAAAACTTAATCCTGGACGCGGGGGCGCTCTTGATAAAGCGCCCCCATACATTTGTTATGAGCCAGACGAACGCCTGCTTTTAAGTCCTTTTGAGAAAGTGTATGAAAAATTAGAACGAGCCTCTCTGTCTGGAGGGGGCATGCGTTTCAAGTATTACAGGAAACTTATGAGCGGAATTACAGATCTTTTTGAGGAATTAGTTTTAGGAGCAGATAGCGGTAAGACGATTAAGAGAATCATGGTCAGTGTGCCAAATGATTTTCCACACTCTAGACTATGTCGGAAAATTGAATTCATTCAACACTACTTATTTAATGGCGAAAAAGAGGCTGAGAAAATCTGGACCGCAACATTTCCTCATGTCGTCTAAACAACGCTGCGTCCGCACCCACAAAATAAAGATCTATGACAATTTTAATGTCGACCGAGCATTCTGCGATTTGCTAGAAAGACTATCATGTTCCAAATAAAAAACGGGGATACCTATTCATTAAATGATGTTCATAAACACCAGATTGAAGGCGGAAGTATTTTGAGAAGTGCGCACGCTGGAAATTTTGATCCGACAACTCTGTTGTTAGCTCAAGAGAAGTTTCCAATAATCTTACATGAACATATAAGGGGGACTTCAAAGATTTATGAACCATCTTTTGTTAAAATTAATAACATTAAGATTCCTATTGCCCAAGATATCAGATTACCATTAACGCACTTATCATTATTGGATAATAAAAAATATATAGGGAGATTTAAAAAATTAATCGGTGAATTTAAAAATCCAGCACAGGCCCATTTTCTTTCCTTAAAAAAGATATTTCCCAATAATGTACAATTAGCATCTCAGTTTTTGATCGGACAAGATCCTTTTTTTGAGAAAGCACTAAAGATTTTAGCAAATAGTTTTCCACATCATTTTGTGAACTATGTCAGAAGAGATGGTGAGATTTTCTATCTTACGGAAGGTGAACAATTATCTACGCAAAGGTATGTATCAAAGTCTGGAGAGGAAATATTAATTGAGAAGGGCGCACTTGCAGAGTTGACGCATACATATTGTTTAAAAACGATAGATGTTATTGTTAGTGGCGCACCAGCCAACATAGAAGGGATAGTTATGGACACAAATCTTTATATACTACTTTGTTCTGTTTGTGAGATTTATAAGCATAGAAATGGCATAGAAAGGTTTGACGCGAATGAAGTAACGTTGTTGCATTTCTCCGGCGTTGAAATGATTAATTATTTAGTTTTAAATCAAAAACTAGCCAAACAAAATTCTCAGGAAATAAACAGAATGTACAAATTATTACTTGAATATATGAATAGTGTTTTGCCAAAAAAGTCAATTTTATTTTGATTCCTACGGGAAATCTAAAGCATTTTATTACAAACAATAAGAAATGTGTAAAGACGATGAACGAGCTGATAATTAATCTTAATAAATTGAATACGGCGCATATAATCAAACCGGGACCCAAAGATATGATTCTACAAAACATTAGAAAAAATATTTGTTTAAATCCCGACACTTTAAACGGATTGCCATTACAAGTGACTCAATATGACATGATAAAAAATAGGTCTACATTACTGATACCTGATTCAATGCGTGCCAAGACACCAAAAGAGATAAGGAACATAAAGAACCAATTAGTTAGAGAATCATTCAGATTTCACGAGTCAGAAAACGCAAACAAGAGTTTCAAGAAAGCGCGTGTTCATCGATTGATAAGAAGATTCCGTTACACTATAATAATCCTATCGAAAAGATTTGTTCAAGATGTTAAAAATGTAATGGAGAATATATCTATGAGCAGTTTAAGTAAAGCAAAATTGGATGTCGCAAAGGAAAATCCAAATTTGCCAATGCAATTAAGATTTGAGGTTTCTTCTCTGAAAATAATTAATAAGCTTTTGTCCGTGGAAGATCTTACTTTGCCGACTCGAGAGGATAAAAAAAGAAATATCATCGGTAGAATATACGATCAAGTTCTGGTGAAGTTAAAATGGTATAATTTTCCTAATATACAAATTGTAAGAGGGAATCCGATAGTAAGTACCGAAGATAATTTTGATAATCTTCTGTTCTCTGTGGGAAACGCTGGCAGATCATCAACCTATACTCGATATGTTGATGAAAATCATGTCTTAATGACCCATACTTCAGCATTGGTACCTCAAGCTTTTCGAGAGTGGGCTAAGAAAAAAAGTGATCCCCTTACCTTTGTCTTTCCCGGATTAGTGTATAGAAGGGATGTTATAGACCCCCGTCATCTCGACGTATTTCATCAAATAGATGTTTGGACATTACAAGAAAGCAAAAAATATGGGATTACTAATAGAGAAGATTTATTAAGATTGGTAAGAGCTGTTTTTGAAGCGTCTTGCCCCGATGCAAAGATGATTGTATATGAAGCAAAGCATCCCTACACTATTAATGGCATTGAGGTATATGCAGAAATCGGCGAAGAAAAAATAGAGGTTCTTGAGGCTGGGCTAGCTCACCCGGAAGTACTGCGAAAAGCAGGAATAGATCCTGAAATTTATTCGGGACTTGCTTTGGGTATGGGTATTGAGAGATTGATTATGGCGAGAAAGAGATTGCCTGATATTAGGTTGATTCGCTCAACTGATCCGCTCGTCATCAAGCAGATGGCAAATATGGAACAGTTCAAAAACGTATCCAATCAGCCGGCTATGTCCAGGGATATGTCCTATTGTGTGAGTAAAAATGATACAGAAGAAGATATTTGTGAGGCGATTAGAAACGCCTTTGCTGAGAAAAGTGATCTCCTTGAACAGGTTGAAATTCTGGAGCGGACGCCATTTGAAAAATTAACTCTCGTCGCTAAAGAAAGACTTGGCGTAAGAGATGGACAAGATAACGTGTTAGTGAGAATTATTCTACGGCATCCCGATAAAACCCTTACCAAAAAACAAGCTGCGGAATTATACACTATGGCATATCCTATCTTGCATCAGGGAACCTCTAAGGGATATGAAGTCAAATAAAAAAGGGCTACAAACATAGTTTGTAGCCCTTTGGATACCTAAAAATATTTACATATATCCCTTGTCTCCTTTGTTCAGCTTAGGATAGAGATGTTGCATCCACTCGTTAACCATTGTCCGTTGGAGTGACCCTTCTGGTGAGCGGAAGATTAAAGTGACCACAATATTTTTCTGATCAGGACGGATGCCAAGATTCTCTCGCGCTTTGGTAGGCAGTTGCTCATAGGAAATCTCGGAATATCGAATCTCCTCGATGTAAGTAGCTTCTGGTCCAAGCTCGTCGCGGATTTCTTCGCAAACATCCTCTTCGGTTTGGTCAACATAAGTGGAGAATGAGAGCACTCTTTTCGCGGCAGGCTGGTCAGATACATTGATGAATTTATCAAGGTTGACCATCTGTCGTTTTATCCGAGTATCGTCTGATCTCAGGATACGGATGTCATCGATTTTTTTGGTGATCATAACAAGTCGGTCGAGTCCCATTCCCAAAGCGAGCCCAGAGTATTCTTGATGGTCAAAGCCAGCGTTTCCGAGTACTACTGGATGAGCTTCGCCGCACTCAAGAACTTCGAGCCACTCTTCGTTCACAAGAATTTCAACTTCGAGGCCATTGATAGTGTAAGGATGTTTCACTTCGTTGGCCCGGTACTTGTACCCCGGTACAGTGGCGTTTAAGATTGTCTCAATCAAGTGGATGAGGTCAGGGCGACCGAAACGAGGATTTCCACGCCTAACTCGCCAAATGTCCATTTGGTGGGGTTCTCCGCAATGAATTTTATTGACGACATCTCGGCGATAGCATATTCCAGGTAGAACAACGATTGCATCACTGACACCATCGCGTGCCTCTTTTTTTAGCCAATCAGGAATAGCCGCGGAAGTATGCGTTCGCAAGACTTTATCCGGAGCTACATATCGCGTGTAGCGCGACGAACGCCCAAGATTATCCTCTGGGAAGAGAAGGTCTTCGAAGTTATTCTTGACCGAGACTATAGGATCGGTACGAATTTCTTCGATAATCGTTTCTGAGTAAGCCTCCTTCAATGCCAGCTCTACTTTTTGAATAATAAGGTTAATAGCATGAATGCCATTTTTTGGATCCGTCAAATCCCGGATGGCCAAAGAGGCTACTAAACGTTTCGGTGACATGATTTCTTTTTTCATACCTCATCTCCTATTCAGTTGTGAAGGAATTTCGTCTTAGCTTCTTAATGAAATTCGATCTATTATAGCTTTTTGGCTCCCAAAAATCAACTAATCTAATTTTAGTTCTTTTATCCCTACTTTTTAAGGGATTTCTATGGCATAATTTAGGTATGGGGATTGGAATCTTGGGGATGAAAAAATGGCTGAAACGGTTTTGGATTTTTGGACGAAAGAGGAAAGAAAAATTTTAGTGGAAATTGAAAATTTCAATTATAAGTGATATGTTTAATCGAAATAGTTATATTGTAGTGCTTAACAATTTGTGTCACGGAAGGAGGTGATAAATATGGTTCGTTGCAGTAAGAAAAAACAGGCGGGCACCAACATCAAGAAGCCCAAGCAATTCGAGTGTTCGTCAGTGCCTGCGAGCTACATTCAGCCAAAAGGGCGGTAGCGCGATTAACCCTCGCTTATCTTTAGTCGAACAGGCTGAAGATGAGCGAGGGCCGTTTCTAAGGAATGGAGGTGTTTAATGAACGTCCCGACGACTGTTTTCTGGGAAGTTACAAATAAGTGCAATCTGAATTGTGCCCACTGTTATCTAGGGCAGTCGCAAGAGAAAATGCGTCTTTCTAGAGAGGCGGCTTTAAAATTTACTCAATGGTTGCACGATGGGGGAGTTGAAACTGTTCTGCTCATGGGCGGAGAGCCGCTATTATATCCATATCTTCACGACGTAGTTAAGAAGGCGGGAAGGCACGGTTACAGTCAACATGTCGGTGTTTTGACTAATGGGCAGCTATTAAGAAAGCATGTCGTAGATAAGCTGGCTGACAGCGGTGTGAGTGCGGTTCAGGTTAGCATTGACGGGCTTGGGTCTGAATACAAAAAGATCAGAGGCGTGGAGTTTTGCAAGGTAGACGAAGGAATAGGGCATCTCAAAGAAAGAGGAATTCTAACTCAGGCAAAGTTTACGATAAACAGAAAAAATTTGAACGCCTTTGATGATGTTTGGAGATATTGCCTCGGACGCGGCGTTCTTTTGGGAACAAGTCTGGTTTTGGAGATGGGAAATGCGCAAAGCGGGCTAATCCCCATGCCGAATGAATATTTCTCTTTTTTCGTTAAGTCATTTGAGTTAAAAAAGGAAAGAGAGAAATTAAAGAAAAGAACATTCGTTTTGCCGGATTTTTCCATAGAGGAATACTTGCAGACAGGCGAGCCCTACACAGGGTGCGTCGCCGGCAGGGGTATTTGCGGCATCACTGCCTATGGTAAGTTCGTGCCATGTATTTATCTCTCCGGGTTGGATGTTGTAAAGATGTTTGGGATAGAGCCCCCGGCATTCAATGAGGCATTCTTAGATGTTTTTAATACGCACCCTCTCTTTAGGTTGTTTCGTGATGAGGCGAGCGAGCAATTTGGATGTCCGATTAGAAGGAGGCTAGATGGCAGGGATCGATTTAGCGTTTATGAATTCATCAAATGGGAAAGGAGGAGAAAAGCAAAAGAAAGCGGGTCATAAGTATGGCCCCTTCTTTATTTTCAGAAAAATAATATAATTTAAATAATGTTAATACATAGGCAACTAAATAAATCTTGGTTTAAGGATTTTTTTAATAATTATTATCATTCTATTTACGCTGACTTTGGTATTTTTTCCGATGCGCAAAATAAAAAAGAAACTTCCTTCGTGGCTAGTATTCTTGATATACCAAAGTCAGCAAAAATATTAGATATTCCATGCGGGCAAGGAAGACACGCAGTCTTATTGGCCAAGCAAGGTTATAGCCTTACAGGAGTAGATCTAAGCGATACATTATTGGAAGCGGCTAAAAAATTAGCAATAAAAGAAAAAGTAAAAATTAACTTCTTCAAAAAAGATATGCGAAAAATTACTTTTTTTAATGAATTTGATGGAGTAATAAATCTTTTTTCTTCTTTCGGCTATTTTTTAAATGACGAGGATAATTTAAAAGTTCTGAAGCTATTTAATATATCTTTAAAACCTAAGGGGAGATTCATTTTAGATTTATTAAATGGAGATCAATTTTTAAAACAATTGGATAAATTGCCAAAAAAAATATGGTGGAAGGCAGGCGGCGCTTATGTGCTGTTAGAAGATCGGTCTGAAAAAGACAAAAAAATTATGGTAAATGATATAACATTAATATCTTCCAATAAACCGATAAAACGGGCCCAAAGTTTGATGAAGTTATACAATTTGATTGAAATTCGTGAGTATTTAAAAAAGAGTGGGTTTAAAATTTTGAAAGTTTTTGGCGATTATGACAAAACGAAATTTTTAGATTCTTCTCATAGAATGATCATTTTGTCGGAGAAAATAAAATAAGAATATTCATTTCTCCCGTGGGGTTTATTAGAAGTTTTTATACACGTTTTTTGCCTTCTCTAAGGATTTTTTTTATGGCATAATTTAAGTATGAATGAAAAATCTAGCAGTAGAATTTTGTTGACTGGCGGAACTGGTTTCATTGGATCTTTTTTGGGGCATCGCTTATTGGAAGAGGGATATCGTGTACTTTTTCTAGTGAGGAAAAAAGAGAGAAATTCTCGATTACGGATTCAAGATCGTCTATCAAAGATTTCGCCAGAAACATTTAAAAAATATGAAAATAGCTGGGAAGTTGTGGAGGGTGATATATCACGGCCTTTTTTTGGAATCAATGATGCGAAGCTGGAAGAATTAAAAGCTGAAGTTAAAACAATTTTTCATTGTGCGGCGTTTCTTTCCTTTGATTCTTCGAAAGGGGCACAGTCATATAGAACCAATGTTGAAGGCACTAAAAATGCAACCGAACTTGCTTCACTATTTAACGCCGAACTTCATCATCTAAGCACGGCTTATATAGCAGGAGATCGATATGGGGAAATTAGTGAGGATGAATTTGATGTTAGCCAGAGTTTTAGGAGTACATATGAGCGAACTAAATTCGAAGCTGAGAAAGTTATCCGTTCATGGAGAGATTCGGGAGGAAAATGTGTTGTATATCGTCCTTCAATCGTGATAGGCGATTCTAAAACAGGCATCGCTTTTTCTTTTACCGGGTATTATAAGGTTGCAAAGTTTTTTTGGTATTACTCAAAATTATTTCAAAAAAAAGGCGCGAATGGGATTCGGATTCCGATAATAATACCGATACCAAAAAGTGCGACTTTAAATTTAATTACTGTTGATGCAGTTGTGGATGCAATTTATAAATTATCACAAAGAGCAGAAAGCATTGGGAGAACTTTCCATATTATTCATCCGTATCCGCCAAAAACACAGTTCGTGTTCGAAAATAGTATGGATGTGTTTGGTTTCTCAAATGTTAAAATATGGCCAGTGCCTTTGTTCGCATTTCGCGTTATTGCATGGCTAGGATGGGTTCTGTCATTCTTATTTGCACGCATCGGATATCATTTTAGACAACAAATTTCGACCTATGTTCCTTATTTTGACGGTAGCTCCTTTTTTAAATATGCTGGAGTGAAAGAGGTTTTAGGCAGTTCTTACTTATCACCCTCAATTAATACAAATGTAATTGAGACAGTTTTATCTTACGCAATAAAAAATAAATTTTCAGATAGAGAAAATTAAAATTATGAAAATAATTATACCGCCAATATTTAATTCTAAATCCAGTTATGCTTTTTTGCCGCTCTATATATTTGAAAGCATCACACTTAGTGTTAATTCTTTTAATTATTTTGTTGTTAAATTTTTTCTTGGGGTTCTCAGGATTTTAGTTAAAATTCGCTTGCGTGCTGTAGCAATTTCTTCCCATGTGCATCGCGGAAGATTTTTGCCGCAAGAAGTGGTAAATGATATATATACTCGAGAAGCCGAAAGTTATGAATGGAAGCATCACTGCACAACTAATTTTCGAGATGCTTGGTGGCGAAGGACGGCGGCGTTCCATATTTTGAGCCTTGCTAAAAAGAATTCACTTACGAAAATAAAAATTCTAGATTTGGGCACGGGGATAGGATTATCGTTGGAAGAAATGTTGAAGATTTTTGAAAGTTCAGATTTGAATGTGGAAGCAGTTGGTCTTGATTATAACGTGGCTATGCTGGAGCGAGCTAACAAAGTAACTTTACCAAGAATGTTTAAGGAAGGACTCTTAGAAACGGGGAAAAGAGAGGTTTCATTTGTTAGGGGTGATGCTAGCAACTTACGCGGAATTAAAGAGAATAGAAAGGAATTTTCTTACTTTAATGAAGGTGAGTTTGATTTTGTAACGTTGATATGTGGCGCGGGCGGAATACATCTACCTTTAGAGGCATTCATTGAACAGCTTGGTGTGTTAAAAGAGGGCGGATATCTAATAATAATTGATATTCATCGTCCAATGTATCAATTTGATGAACATTGGCCATGGTTCCTCAGGTTTTTTAATACTGACTTGTTCCAATATCTAGGTTGGAAGGAAATTACGTTACCTCTAGTTCTTCGGGATCTATGGGGTTGGTTTGACCCAACTACACTTTTTTATTTACTGCCATTTACTACAGACCTTCAAAATCTAACCGGATTTGCGGTAAATTATTTTGAAGTTATTTCAGAAAAATGGTGGTTTAATCTCCCCGTCATGACTACCGGTAAGTTAATCCTGAAAAAAGAGAAATACTCTCAAGTTGAATTAATTGATAGAGCGAAAACTCAAAAAGAATTATTTGATTCTTTAGTATAAACCCGTGTCTATAATTGATATTATCTTACTAGTTTCGTCTTTCGTTACTGCTTTTCTTAGCTTAGCAGTTCTTTTTTATAGCCTTCGCACTAAAGCAGATATCTTCTTTTCTATTGCTGCATTAGCTTCAACACTGTGGATATTATCGATGTTTTTCTATCGTATTTCGTCTGATTTTATTTTTATTAATTTTTTTGGACACCTCCTTTATTATGCCGGTATTTCAATTGCCGTTGCATATTATCTTTTCTCCGCAAATTTTTTAAGTGAAAGAAAAATACTATACCCGCTAC
>Ga0209212_1007664_pt1 | contig 11838 bp, 10 predicted proteins | sample RifGroC2_FD_183996 | JGI IMG/M metagenome (GOLD analysis project Ga0209212, IMG submission 183996) | Groundwater microbial communities from Rifle, Colorado, USA - Groundwater C2 (SPAdes) (version 2) | ecosystem: Environmental > Aquatic > Deep subsurface > Groundwater | place: Rifle, Colorado...
ATGAGAAGTCTCTGCTTTATTCTCACATTTCTGGTGTATTTCAGATAGATCAATATATGGCTGTAGCATACCTGCCTTTTCTATTTGCAAAGCTAACTGAGACCCATCTATTAATTCTTGTATATTAGAACCGAAATTATCGGCCTTAGGGATGCTTTCATCTTCAGCGATAGCCAATGTTGCCCTTGCTGCCTGTAGGTTCCACCAAGAGTTCAGGACCTTTGACTGTTCATCTGTATATTTTCCGCATTTAGCAGTAAGCCATTCTTCGTAGAATGGGGATTGAGTCCAAAAAAGCTTATTCGCTTCATCGGCATCAAGAATATCAACTTCTGTTGAGCCCGTTTTAAACATGCGATCAATCAGCGACTGAGACACCTCTAATTCTTTAAGATATGCAATGCTTTGTTCTTTTAGCTCTTCATATTTCTCCTTTGCTTCTAATGAAGTTAAATTCGCAAAGTACTTTTTTTCAAAATAAGGACGATGTAGGCCAATTTTACCTTGAGCGTCTCTCGAAACACCTGAGGCATAAATAAACACACATGCACTAAAGCACTCTTCGCCAGTCCATACAGGAATCTGGCTAGATCGAATTATCTGACCAATTTCCATGGCTTCATCAAGGTTTCCGCCTTTTGATGAAATATGAAATACTGTTGGCGGATTTTCCCAGGATGCCAGGGAAACAATAAACTTCACTGAGTCATCCTTCTCTATTTCACCATGCATCGTAAAAGTGCCGCCAAGCTGACCAAAATCCATGGCGCTCACATTACTTGCAAGCATCAAGAATAGAAATGTTAAATATTTTTTATTCATTTGTTTCCTTTATTGTCTGCTGTCGACACTTGTAAGAGGGGGGGCGTCCTTGCTATTTTCTAATTACTGTAATAGCAAAATAGCAAGCAACGTCCCGTCATGCCACCGAGGGAAATCCCTTTGCCGTTGTTGGCGCCGATTACAGCAACCTCAATCAAAACGGCGAACTCGATCTTTACAACCCGGCCACGGGACAAGGCCAACTCAGCAACATGTATCTGGCGGATCGCGCCGAGATGTTGGCCAACCTGATCTATTGCAATATCCACGACACCACTGATGCCGGAGGGGATGGTTCCTCGATTCTATATACAGATATCAGAGCGGATGCTGAGGATTTAAGCATTAGCTCTGGCAAGCGTCAAACCCTGTTGGACCAGGCCCGTTACACCTTTGGTTCGAATGAAAACGATACGCTTGCCGGCACCGGGAATGCCGACCACCTCTACGGCATGGGCGGGGACGATGAGTTGCAAGGCTATGCCGGCAACGACTACCTCGAAGGGGGGTCGGGCAACGATAAGCTCGACGGCGGCATAGGGAAAAGGGGACGGATTTATTTGTTGACGCCTCCGTCTTTTCAAGATGTCTTTTCAAGATGTTGGCAACAAATAGAATTGTCCGGTTTTGTAGCAAATGAATTGTCCGCTTTTGCCTTGAGGGGGGAGTGGCCTCAGGCAGCCTTTTGTTCTTGCTGTTTTTTGCAGGTTCCGTCTCGGTGGTAGTCGGCCAATTTTCTGGGACCATGGAAGATGGCAAGAGAACCATCCGGATATCGTTGCACACGGACCTTGACCTTGATGTAGTTGCATCGATACTCATCGGCCGGAATTTGCAATATGAGGCGATCAAAGTTGATGCAGTTGTCGCGACCCACCGTTCGTTCGAAATGCTCGCAGAGGATGTCCTCGACCTGAGCGGCGCTGATCAGCGGGACGAAGGCGGACCCGGTTTGGGCGGCAGGCTCCATGAATTCGGCGTTGAAATTCGGCTTGTAAACCTCCAGCAGATAACGATTGGCCGCCTCCATGGTCGTGATGCCGTGGTAGGCCAGTTCCTTGACCAGTCGGTCCTGATGGGTCTGAAAGGCCCGTTCGCTGCGCCCTCGGGCTTCGGGTGAGTAGGCGGGGATCATCTCGATTCCGAGTTGATGCATGGCCCGGCCGAACTGCGTTGGGTTCTTCTTGTCGACCTTTCCATTCGCCTCTGGCGTGTGCCAGTAATGACTCCCCCGGTCACTATAGAAGGAACAGAACAGACCGTGGTTCAGGATGACTTCCTTGACCCCGGCAAAGCTGCTGGTGGTTCCTTCTTCCTCGACAAAGAACATGCTGTAGTGCTCGCTGGTGGCATCGTCCATGGTGACGATCAGATCCCATTTCCGTCCTGGAACCCACTCGTGAGTACTGCCGTCCTGATGGATCATCATCCCGGCCAGCGAAGCACGTTCCCGCCTCTTGCGATGAGCCCCGCGTTTGGCCGCCTTGGTGACCGCCTTGGCCGCTTGCAATTCATTCTTGACCCAGGTGTAACTGCGGGAGCCACCATCCCGCTTGTACCAGGTATAGAAATGCTGAACGTTCCATCCGTCATGGCGCTGGCGATAACGGTCCACCAGGGCCAACACCTCATCCGCGGGGGCTTTGCGGGATGAGGCCTGAGTCAACCGCTTGTCCAGCAGGCCGTCCAGTCCGTCTTCGGCATAGGTGCCACGGTAACGGCGCAGGGTTCGTTCGGACACGCCCAGCATGCGGGCCGCATCACCAAAGGTCAGGCGTTTTTCCGTCTTGAGCGACATAATTTCTTCGAAGTGCATCTTCCGGGTCTCCTGTAGCAGCTGTGTCCGTTTCATGGCGGTCCTCCCGCAACAACCATGAACCGGACAAACCTTTTGCTACAACCCCGGACAGTTTACTTGCTTCCGACAGATGTCTTTTCAGCGGTTGGCAGATGGTGCCGATCGTGCTATAAGTTCTGCCAATTTCCCGGGAGTCTATCCCGGCCCAAGGAGGATTTTCACGATGAAGGTTTATTACGACAAGGATGCCGACCTTTCCCTGATCCGCAAGAAGAAGGTCGCGATCGTCGGCTATGGTTCCCAGGGTCATGCCCATGCCAATAATCTCAAGGATTCCGGGGTCGATGTCACTGTCGCCCTGCGCCCGGGTTCCACCTCGGCAATCAAGGCGCAGAATTCCGGCCTGACCGTGAAGAGCGTGGCCGAGGCCGTCGCCGCCGCCGATGTGGTCATGGTCCTGACCCCCGACGAGTTCCAGTTTCAGCTTTATAAAAACGAGCTGGAGCCGAACCTGAAAAAAGGGGCGACCCTCGCCTTTGCCCACGGCTTTTCCATTCACTACAATCAGATCGTGCCGCGCCCCGACCTCGACGTCATCATGATCGCCCCCAAAGCCCCCGGCCACACGGTGCGGTCCGAATTCGTCAAGGGGGGCGGCATTCCCGACCTCATCGCCGTTTTCCAGGATGCGTCGGGCCAGGCCAAGAGTGTTGCCCTCTCCTATGCCAGCGCCATCGGCGGCGGCCGTACCGGCATCATCGAAACCTCTTTCAAGGATGAGACCGAAACCGATCTTTTCGGCGAGCAGGCGGTCCTCTGCGGTGGCGCCGTCGAACTGGTCAAGGCCGGGTTCGAGACCCTGGTCGAGGCCGGCTACGAGCCGGAGATGGCCTATTTCGAGTGTCTGCACGAACTCAAGCTCATTGTCGATTTGATGTACGAAGGCGGCATCGCCAATATGAACTATTCGATCTCCAACAACGCCGAGTACGGCGAATATGTCACCGGTCCGCAGGTCATCAACGCCCAGAGCCGCCAGGCCATGCGCGAGTGTCTGGCCAACATCCAGAATGGCAGCTACGCCAAGCGCTTCATCCTCGAGGGGCAGTCCAATTACCCCGAGATGACCGCCCGCCGGCGCCTCAATGCCGCCCACCCCATCGAACAGGTCGGGGAGCGGCTGCGCAGCATGATGCCGTGGATTCAGAAGATCGTCGACAAATCCAAGAACTAGGCCCTCCCGGACGCGGGAACTTCCCGCGTCCGGTTCTCGCATGCAAGGACCTGCAACCATGCGCAACCTGAAACATCCGGTAGCTGTCGAGGGCTATCCCTTTATTGCCCTCTTCGCTTTTATCACCCTCGTCTTTGCGCTTCTTAGCTGGGGTTTCCTGACCCTGCTCCTCCTCGGTTTGACCCTCTTCACCGTCTATTTCTTCCGCGATCCCGAGCGTGCGACGACCCAGGAGCCCGGCGCTGTTGTCGCTCCCGCCGACGGCAAGGTCATTTTCGTCGGCGAAGTTCCGGAAACGCAGGGTCTCAAGGAGGCCTCGATCAAGGTCAGCATCTTCATGTCGGTCTTCAATGTCCATGTCAACCGCGTCCCCTGCTCGGGGAAGGTGGTGGAGATGTTCTACAATCGGGGGGAGTTTTTCAATGCCGCCCTCGACAAGGCGAGCCTGCACAACGAGCAGGCCGGGATTCTGCTGGAAACCCCGGAAGGGGTGCGCCTCCTCTTTGTCCAGATTGCCGGGCTCATTGCCCGGCGCATCGTCACCTACCCGGTGGTCGGCGATGTGCTGCAACGGGGGGAACGCTACGGTTTGATCCGCTTCGGCTCGCGCGTCGATATCTATTTCCCGCGCAATGCCGATCTGCTGGTGCAACTCGGTGATCGCACGGTCGCCGGCGAAACCATTCTGGGCTATGTGAAATGAGCCGCGAGCAACGCGCCGTCGAGCGGCATGAGAATTTACGCCGGGGGGTCTATATCCTCCCCAACCTCCTGACCACCGGGAGCCTCTTCGCCGGCTTCTACTGCATGGTTGCCACTCTGAACGGCAACTATCTGACGGCGGCCTGGTTCATCCTCGTCTCTGCCATATTCGACGGTCTCGACGGCAAGGTCGCCCGCCTGACCGGGACCACCAGCAAATTCGGCGTCGAGTACGACTCCCTCGCCGATGTCGTCGCCTTTGGCGCCGCGCCCGGGCTGCTCATGTATTCCTGGGCGCTCAAGCCCTTCGGCAAGCTCGGCTGGTTGGCGGCTTTCCTTTACGTCGTCTGCTGTGCCCTGCGCCTGGCCCGTTTCAACGTCCAGGTGGCGACGGTCGAGTCCAAGCGTTTCGTCGGTTTGCCGACACCGGCGGCAGCCGGCATGGTGGCGTCCTGCGTCCTCCTCTTTTACGAACTGGGAGGGAGCGGAACGATCAAAAAGGCTTCGGTCCTGGTGCTGATCTACGTGCTGGCCATGCTCATGGTCAGCAACTTCCGCTTCTACTCGTTCAAGGATCCCGAGCTCTTCCGTCGCCAACCCTTTGGCGTCCTCGTTATCCTGATTTTTCTCATCATCGTTATCGTTGCCCAGCCGGAAATCAGTCTGTTTGTCCTTTCCCTGACCTACGTGGTATCCGGTCCGGTCGGTTATCTCATCTACCTGGCGCGACGCCCGCGCAAAGGAGGGGGGGATTCCACCCCCTCAAACCCGGTCTGACCGCATCGAAAATGCGCAGGGCCAAAGGCAAACCGTAAGCTGCGGGCTTGACAGCCTCTGCCGATTTGTTCTATTAGGTAAAACACAACAACACAGGCGAAGAAGAGGAGTAGTAGATTCTCCTCCCGTTTCAGAGAGCCGGCGGTCGCTGCAAGCCGGTACGGGACAGAGTCGAACTCGCCTCGGAGCCGCAGCGGCGAATTAGCAGTAGCCCCTGCCGCGACACCGGCGTAACACGGTGATAACAGGTCCGTCGCACCCTGCCGGGGTTGCGACAGACGAACCAGGGTGGTACCGCGAAGCTTATTGCTCTCGCCCCTGTAACGGGGCGGGAGTTTTTTTATTTTCACCGGACAGATTGAGGACAAGGAAGGGAGGTGGTTGGTTGTGGAATCGGACCTTGGCGAGCTAGACCCGAGCAATTCAACGGCTAGAATGGAAGCGCACACGGAACCTGCACAAAACCACCGCCCCTGCTTTGGCGCGGCGACATTCAAGGAGGCAGTATGAGCAAGAGCAAAGCCCAGTCCATCATGATTTTCGACACCACCCTGCGCGATGGCGAGCAGTCCCCCGGCGCCAGCATGAACATCGAGGAGAAGCTGCGCATCGCCTACCAGTTGCAGAAGCTCAATGTCGATGTCATCGAGGCCGGTTTTCCCATCGCTTCGGACGGCGACTTCGAGGCGGTGAAAAAGGTGGCGCAAACCATCAAGGGGCCGCAGATCGCCGGCCTCTCCCGCGCCGGCGACATGGATATCGACCGGGCCTGGGAAGCCCTCAAGTACGCCAAGGACCGCGGCCGCATCCACACCTTCATCGCTACCAGCGATATCCACATGAAGTACAAGCTGAAAATGAGCGAGCAGCAGGTCATCGACACGGCGGTCAAGGCGGTCAAACGCGCCGCCGGCTACACCCCCAACGTCGAGTTTTCGGCCGAGGATGCGGTACGCACCCGGCTGCCCTTTCTGGTCAAGGTGGTGCAGGCGGTGATCGAGGCCGGCGCGACCACGGTCAACATCCCCGACACCGTCGGTTACACCATCCCGACGGAGTATTTCAATATCATCCGCTACCTCAAAGAGAACGTGCCCAACATCGAGAAGGCGGTGATCTCGGTCCACTGCCACAACGATCTCGGCCTTTCCGTGGCCAACTCCCTGGCGGCGGTGCAGGCCGGCGCCGGGCAGGTCGAATGCACCATCAACGGCATCGGCGAGCGTGCCGGCAACTGTTCCCTCGAGGAAGTGGTGATGGCGCTGCGCACCCGGCACGATATCCTCCCCTATACCTGCAACGTCAACACCGAGCATCTCTATCCGACCAGCCGCATGCTCTCGACCATCACCGGCATTGTCGTGCAGCCGAACAAGGCGATTGTCGGCGCCAACGCCTTCGCCCACGAGGCCGGCATCCATCAGCACGGCGTGATGATGGAGAAGTCGACCTACGAGATCATGACCCCGGAGTCCATCGGCCTGACCCAGAATAAACTGGTCCTCGGCAAGCACTCCGGCCGCCACGCCTTCATCCAGCGCCTCAAGGAGCTTGGCTACGACCTCGGCAAGGAGGATATCGAGAAGGCCTTCGTCCGCTTCAAGTCCCTCGCCGACAAGAAGAAGGAGATCTTCGACGAGGATCTCGATGCCATCGTCGCCGACGAGATCGTGCGGGTCCCGGAGCGCTACAAGCTGGTGCAGATGAACGTCTCCTCCGGCACCTTCGCCATGCCGACCGCCACCGTGCAGCTGGAGATCGACGGCAAGGCGAAGAAAACGGCAGTCATGGGGGACGGCCCGGTCGATGCCACCTTCAAAGCGATCAAGACCTTGACCAAGAGCAAGGCGACCCTGGTCAGCTTCACCGTCGGCGCCATCACCGGCGGCACCGACGCGCAAGGGGAATGCACCGTGCGCCTGGAGGAGAACGGACGCGAGGCGTTGGGGCAGGGGGCGCATTCGGACATCATCGTCGCCAGCGCCAAGGCCTTCATCAACGCGCTCAACAAACTGAGCAGCGGCGTGCCGCAGCGCGGGCATCAGCTGTAGCGTTCACATTCATGTGACTGCTTGCGGCGTTGCACGTCTCTTTGCTGGTTGCAACGCCGCAGCACTTTGAGTAGAATCGCGCCACCGTTTTGCCAGCCTAACAAGGAGTGATCGATTCATGGGAAAAACCATCGCAGAAAAAATCTTCGACGCCCACCTGCGCGACGAGCCGTTTCCGGGGGCGAAAGTCCTCAATCTCGACCGCGTCCTCTGCCACGAGATCACCACGCCGGTGGCGATTGCCGATCTGGAAGTGCGGGGCAAGGACCGGGTCTTCGATCCGAGCAAGATCAAGGCGGTCGTCGATCACGTCACCCCGTCCAAGGACAGCAAGACCGCCCTCCAGGCGAAGATGCTGCGCGACTGGGCGCGGCGCCATGCCATCAAGGACTTCTTCGATGTCGGCCACAACGGCGTCTGCCATGCCCTTTTCCCGGAGAAGGGCTACATCCGCCCCGGCTTCACCGTCATCATGGGGGACTCGCACACCTGCACCCACGGCGCCTTTGGCGCTTTTGCCGCCGGGGTCGGCACCACCGACCTCGAGGTCGGCATCCTCAAAGGGGTCTGCGCCTTTCGCGAGCCGGCGACGATTCGCATCAATCTCAACGGCCAGCTGCCGGCGCAGGTCTACGCCAAGGACGCCATCCTCTACGTCATCGGCCAGATCGGCGTCAACGGCGCCACCGACCGGGTCATCGAGTTCCGCGGTCCCATCGTCGAGAGCATGAGCATGGAGTCGCGCATGACCCTGTGCAACATGGCGATCGAGGCGGGTGGCACCAGCGGTATCTGTCTCCCCGATATGACCACCGTCGACTACCTGTGGCCCTTCATCCAGAGTGACTACGCCAACAAGGAGGCGGCCCTGGCCGACTACAAGAAGTGGTGGTCGGACGCCGACGCCAAGTACGAGAAGGTCCTCGACTTTGATCTCTCCCGGCTCGAGCCGATGATTACCTACAACTACAAGCCGGACTGCGTCAAGCCGGTGCGGGAGCTGGCGGGAGCGAAGGTCGACCAGATCTACATCGGCACCTGCACCAACGGCCGTATCGAGGATCTGCGCGAAGCCGCCGCCATCCTCAAGGGGAAGCAGATCTCCGAGAACGTCCGTGGCATCGTTTCGCCGGCGACGCCGAAGATCTATCAGGAAGCCCTGAAAGAGGGGATCATCGAGATCTTCATGGCGGCCGGCTTCTGTGTCACCAATCCGACTTGCGGCGCCTGCCTGGGCATGAGCAACGGCGTCCTCGCCGAAGGGGAGGTCTGCGCCTCGACCAGCAACCGCAACTTTCAGGGGCGCATGGGCAAAGGGGGGATGGTGCATCTGATGAGCCCGGCCACCGCCGCCGCCACCGCCATCACCGGCGTCATCACCGACCCGCGCGATATCTGACGGTTGCACATGGGTGGTAGGGGCGCACCGCATGCGCCCTGGGCGCACGCGGTGCGCCCCTACAAGAATATTCAACAGGGAGTCACGATATGAAAAAGGTTTTCGGCGGGGCGGCGCTGTTTCTCGACCGTTCCGACATCAATACCGACGAGATCATCCCGGCCAAGTACCTGACCGAGGTGACCAAGGAAGCCCTCAAACCCTACTGCCTGGAGGATCTCAAGCTCGACGGCTTCGATCCCAAGGGGGAGAAGCTCAAAGCCGCACGCGTGGTCATCTCCCGCGCCAACTTCGGCTGCGGTTCCTCGCGCGAGCATGCACCGTGGGTTTTCGAGGTCAACGACATCCACACCATCATCGCCGAGAGCTACGCGCGCATCTTCCGCCAGAACATGTTCAACGGCGGCATGCTCGCCATCGAATTGCCCAAGGCCGACCTCGACAGGATTTTTGCCCTGCAATCGGCCGGCACGGTCAGCATCGCCGTCGATCTGCCGCAGCAGAAGGTGATGGCCTCAGCCGGTGGCAAGTCGGAAACTTTGCATTTCGAGATCAGTCAGTTCGACAAGGCCCTGGTCGAAGCCGGCGGCTGGGTCGAGTTCGCCGACGCGCGTTACTGATTCTTTCGCAGATAGCCATAACGACAAAGGCCCACCCCCCTTGCGGGAGTGGGCCTTTGTCGTTGGTGAAGTAGCCGATAGCTGAAAGCTGACAGCTAATAGCTGCTTTTCTAGTTTTCCGCCTTCCACTGCCCGTGCAGATTACAGTACTCGCGGGCGGTGACCTTCTTGGCGATGACGGGGAAGACGGCCTCCGGCTTCTCGCCGGGCTTGAGGAACTGGGTGTACGCTTTGCCGTCGGCGATCAGTTCGATCCATTCGATGTAATGCTTCTCTTCCATGGGATGAGGGACGGCGCCGATCTTGACGGTGATGGAGTCCTTGCCGAACTCGATCACCGGCACATGTTTTTCCTTGGCGGCATCGACGGTATTTTCGACTAGCAGTTTCATCTTTTCGTTGCAGCAGACCAGGGCGGCGGGTCCGGCATGCAGGACCTCGACGATGTTGCCGCAGAGTTCACACTTGTAGATTTCGAGTTGTTTCGGCATCGGTTTCTCCTTAAAAGGGGGATGGGGTGGACAAAAACGCGTTGAGTTTAACAGCCATCTTCCCGGCTGCAACCACCTCTGTGCTGTTGCAGCTGACGGAATCAAAATTTGCATTAAGATCGCCGGCGTGTTATATCAACATAAATTGATTTAATCAATCTATGGAATTTGATTATGCCTCTGCTCATTCTCCTCAAAGCTCTTTCCGACGAAAACCGCCTGCGGCTGGTGGCGGTTCTCGCTCGGGGCGAGTTTACCGTGCAGGAGCTGACCGCCATCCTGGTCCAGGGGCAGTCGCGGATTTCCCACCATCTCAAGTCTCTGTCCGAAGCCGGGGTGGTGACGGTGAAACGGCAGGGGACCTGGGGCTACTATCGCCTTGACGCTGGCAATCCTCTGTTTGCCGCACTCCGGCCACTTCTGGAGCGATCCTTTACCGAGCTCCCCGCCCATGCCGGCGACGTGGTGCGTTTGGCCAAGGTGCTGGAGGAGCGCCAGCGCAAGAGCCGCGCTTTTTTCGACCAGCACGCCCGCCAATGGGACGAGCTCGCTCTCCGCCTCCTCCCTCTCCCCGACTACCGCCAACGACTGCTGGCGCTTCTGCCCGAGAGGACGGTTCTGGTCGAGATCGGCAGCGGCACCGGCGCCCTCCTGGGGGCATTGAGCCGTCGCAGCGATCAGCTCATTGCCATCGATCATTCTCCGGCGATGCTGGAGCTGGCGCGGCAACGGGTCGCGAACGAAGGGCTGACCAATGTCGAACTGCGCCTCGGCGAGATGTCGCATCTCCCCCTGGCCGACGGTCTGACCGGCGGAGTGGTCCTCAACATGGTGCTGCATCACGCCGCCGACCCCCTGGCGGTGCTCAAGGAGGTTCGCCGTGTCCTCGCTCCCGGCGGGGTGCTGGTTCTCGCCGATGTCGCCCGCCATGAACGGGAGGCGGCGCGGGACGAACTCGCCGACCAATGGCTCGGGTTCGAAGTCGAGGAATTGAACAACTGGTTGACCTTGGCTGGTTTTTCCGCCATTCGCTGTGAGCAGCTTGCCGCAGCAGCCGGCGAAGAGTCGGTGTTGCTGCTGCGGGCATCAAGAATTTAGATCCAAAACAATTTCACGCAACGACGTAACGAAAGTCAAAGAAATTGGTTTTACGTGGCGTCGTTGCGCCGTCGCGTGAGGCGCTTCGCTTTTGTTCCACCCATCATCATATCCACACCAGCAAAGGAGTCACACCATGTCCCAGGATTACATCATCGCCGACCTCGCCCTTGCTCCGTGGGGGCAGAAGGAAATCAAAATCGCCGAGACCGAGATGCCCGGTCTCATGGCGATTAGGGAGGAGTTTGCCAAGTCCCAGCCCCTCAAAGGCGCACGCATCACCGGGTCGCTGCACATGACCATCCAGACCGCGGTCCTCATCGAGACCTTGAAAGCCCTCGGCGCGCAGGTGCGCTGGGCCTCGTGCAACATCTTCTCGACCCAGGACCACGCCGCCGCCGCCATCGCCGCCGGCGGAACGGCTGTTTTTGCGGTCAAGGGGGAAAGCCTGGAAGAATACTGGGATTACACCCACCGTATCTTCGAGTGGCCCGACGGCGGCTACTCCAACATGATTCTCGATGACGGCGGCGACGCCACGTTGCTGCTGCACCTCGGCGCCCGCGCCGAGAAAAATCTTGCGGTCCTGGCCAAGCCCGGGTCCGAGGAGGAGACCATTCTCTTTGCCGCCATCAAGGCCCAGCTCGCCAAGGACAAGAGCTGGTACTCGACCCGCCTGGCCGAGATCAAAGGGGTGACCGAGGAGACGACCACCGGCGTCCACCGGCTTTACCAGATGCACGAGCGCGGCGAGCTCAAGTTTCCGGCGATCAACGTCAACGACTCGGTGACCAAGAGCAAGTTCGACAACCTCTATGGCTGCCGCGAGTCGCTGGTCGATGGCAT
>Ga0209212_1007665_pt1 | contig 11835 bp, 13 predicted proteins | sample RifGroC2_FD_183996 | JGI IMG/M metagenome (GOLD analysis project Ga0209212, IMG submission 183996) | Groundwater microbial communities from Rifle, Colorado, USA - Groundwater C2 (SPAdes) (version 2) | ecosystem: Environmental > Aquatic > Deep subsurface > Groundwater | place: Rifle, Colorado...
TCCCCCGCGTGAACCGTCCCCGCCACCGCCATCAGTATCACCGCCGCTATCGTCTTGTTCATATTTTCTCCTTATATTTTTTCCGCCGCCTCAAACTTCCCGCACTCATAGTCTACCTCTCATGCCGCACCTGCGACAGAGTCGCAGGTCCTTCCTTCTTCCGGAATAGGGCCCCGCGCCCGTTTCCGTTTTCCTTACCGGAGCCTTACCGCCGGACATCTGACCGCAGAAATTCGCCGCTATCGTCAGCAAGGTCTGCACCGGGTGGTCTCACCCCGTGACAATGACGCCGCTCTCACTTCGCAAGGCGGAAGCCAAGGTTGGCGTTGCGTTCGGAAGACCTCTCGTTGCGACGGAAATCGGCCCGCAGGTACCTGGAAAAGTAGTTGAAAAAGGAACCGCCGCGGATCACCCGGCGAGAGCCCTTATCTTCCACCGAGCTGCCATCGGAGGGAGCGCCATTGTAAGAGTCCCGATACACGTCCTGCACCCACTGCCACACGTTGCCGGACATATCGCATAACCCCTGCGCGCTATTGCCCTTGGGCTTGGAACAGACGGCCATGGTACCGTTGGTGTTCCATACGGCAAGTTCAGGACCGGGCAGTTCGTTCCCCCACGGGTATTTCCGGTTCCTGCCGCCGGTGGCGGCGTATTCAAATTCCGCCTCGCTGGGGAGCCTGGCGCCCATGAATACGGCGTACTCCTGCGCCTGGTGCCAGGTTACGCAGTTCATGGGGTGGCTCTGCCTGCCGGGTTTGTCCCAGTTGCAATACGGGCCGGTGTCCGGCTTACTGCACCTGCCTTTCACAAAACACTCGGCATACTGCTCCACGGTTACAGGGGCCCTGGACATTTCAAAGGTCCTGACGGACACCTCATGCACCGGCTTGGCATCGTCGAACCAGGACTCAGGCTCATCCGTCCCCATGTAGAACTTACCGCCGGGTATGGCCACCCATTCCACAGGCCTGGCCGGGGCGGTGAGAGCGGGATCGTTCCCGATAAAACCTTTGACAGCTTCGGGGGCCGCTATGCCGCCGTCCGCGAAAGCCGCCTTAAGCCCGGACGCGCTCTGTCCGGCCAGGTTTCCGAAATCTGCGGCGTTCAAACCTCCGGCCAGCCCCATCAGCGCTATCATCATCACCGCGCCCATATTCTTTTTCATATTCTGTTCTCTCCTTTGCCCTTGCCTGTCAGGTCTAACGCCGTCTCCGAATTCCTATAGATAGTTTAGCCGCCGTAACGCCCCCGCCCAAGAGCCATCGGGCCTTTTCTCCGCAGTTAATGGTCCCGCCGCGCGTTTCCATTTTTTTTACCGGAGCCTTACCGTTCTAGAACAATATAAGGCCTACTGCCCTCTATCTTATCGAGACCGGAGTCCGCCGTCTTCCGGAGGCGGCGTGCATGGCCATGTAGTGCAACCCATTGGCCGCGTAACGCAGAGCGACTTCCTTGTTATAAAGCGGCCTGGCCGCGGCCTCGTACTCCCTGGCCTACATCCCTACGCCGCCCACCCCTCTGACAGCCCCGAGCAGACAGTCCGGCAGACGGTCAGTTGCCGCGCGCCGGGGCCGGGGGCGGGAAGGTACCCCATCCCACTGATGAATTCGTCCCAGCGCGTATCGCGGGAAAAAGGCCAGCTGGCCGTACTTCGCATGGATACTTAATTTCTCCCGCTTCATTTAAATCGGAAGTTTAATTAATTTGGTATACTGACGGCATGAACTCCCGATCGGCATTCAGCAAGGCGTTGCGGAAGATAAGGAGCGACCACGGCTTCTCCACAGCCCATCAATTCTTCAAGGGTATGGGCGGAAGCAAAACCCTCGGGATTTCCTTCGTGAGCTATTGGGACCTGGAGCGCGGCAAGAAGTTGCCCAGGAGCCGCAATCTCAAAGCGCTCATGGCTGCCCTCGGCATAGAAATACGCTCCTCGGAGGGCAGAGATCTGATTGGCGCATACCTTAAGTCGTTGCTGGGTTCGGACGAGTTGCTGGAAGCGGTAGCGCCGCCGTCTGCCTGTCAGTATCTGCCAGGACAGGACCTGGCCGAGACGGCGGCCCGGGGAGCGCTAGCGCGCCTGGCCGTAAACCTGACAATGGAGCAATGGCAGGCGCGCACCCGCGATGTGGCCTCTCATATCTGCCACAGTTTTCTTGCCAATACGTCTGGCTGGGCCACGATAGCGGAACTTGCCGCGGCCACTAAGCTGAAGCCGGATATTATAAGGAAAGCCCTCAGGTCGCTGGCATCTGTAGGTCTTGTGGAATTTTCCGGGGACAAGGCCCGCAACCGTTTGGAAGGAAAGGTGATCCAGGCGCCGCCCATAACTCCGGCCACGGCCGCCATCAGGGCCGCATTGCGCAACAACTGGAACGCCTGGCTTGCGGATTCGGAACTGGTCTCCGGCAAAAGACGCGCCGTCCGCATGGGGAAGGACGGCTTTGCGCTGTACCGGCAGCACCTGGAAAGGACCCTGGACCTGGCCGAAGTCTACGCCAATCCCGCCGAGAGCAGGCAGGACTCCGCGATCTACCTCATAGAGGCCGGCATCGCCAGGGTGCTCCCGAAGCGCTGACCGTCGGGCCCCAGAGCGCAAAGGCCCCGCGGGAATAAGACCCGCGGGGCCCGCGACGGGAACGCGGCCTACCTGGCCTCTACTTTCCCGGTCTTTCCTTTGTCCATGAACCTGTCGGTAGAGACGGCGCCTATGCGCTTGAAGCCCCACTTCACGAAGTACCTCCTGGCGCCGCGGGCGTCCTTGAAGATATCCAGCGGATCGTCCGGGTTCGGGCCGGACTCGGGCTTCTCCAGTTCGCTCTCGGCAAAAACCAGCTCATATGAGGGCGCTGTCTCCAGGAGGAACTGTTTCTTGCCTTTGCTGGTGTTAAAGAAGGCGACACCGTCCTTAAAAAGTTCCACCTCTATCATGAGTTTCTCGCCGGCGTAGTACGAAACCCACCTATCGGCCACATCCAGCACGAACTTGCCGTCGCGGAACGCCAGCGAGACCGCAGTGAGGCCTTCCGGATCTGGGGCGGTAGGCGAGCGATAGGTCGGCGTGAGGTCGTAGGCTACGTCGTAGAAGCCGTTGCGGCCCACGGAATACCGGTACGGGGAATGGCGGGTGATGAAGTCCTGCCTGTCGCCCTGCTGGCAGACCTCGAAGCTCTCGCTCTCCCAGGGGTACATCTGACGGGCCGGCACGTTCAGCTGGGCCGTGGCGCGGAAGGTCCTGCCTATGCGTTCATGACAGTACCAGATGCCCTCCTGGCCGCCGTAATTACCGATATAGGAGTAATTGCCGTGCGGACCGGAATCGCCAGAGTGGTATTGATACCCCGGCTGTCCGGGATAGTAGTCCTTCACCTCAGAAGCCTTAGGCTGCCCATGAGGGTTCGGAGGCCCGGGATTATGGCCGGGCTGCGGTGGAGGCGCCGGCGAAGGGGGCGGCTTAGGGGTAAAGCGGCAGTCCTCTATATACTCCACGCTCTCCAGGTACACCTTCTCCGATGACTGCGGATCGCCGTTGGAATAGTTGAAGTTGCGGCAATCGCGGCTGTAGCGCACGCGGTGGGGTCCGTAATACGGATAAGGCGACTTCACATCCGACGACCTGGCCTGCTCAATGACGTCCTTGACATCAATGCCCCGATCGAAGTCCACTTCCGCTTTCGCCGCTCCGGCCAGCCCCAGGCAGGCCAGCGCGGCCAATATCTTTCTGATCTCCATAACATCTTTCTCCTTGTTTTGACCTGTTTTCTCTCGTTAACGATACCTGCCAGTCTTCGTCCTCCCCGCTGTATTACCTGGCCAGGCGGAACCCTATAGTCAAGCTGCTGCTATCCGCCAGATCGGCGCTCCGGCTGTCGGAACGCAGAAGGATCTCCAGAGGGGCGTTGGGCCAGGGGTTATTGAAATACCAGCCGCGGATGCTCTTGCCGGGAGCCCACAGCACCAGGGCGCTGCCATCCACAGGCACTCCACGATACGAATCCACAAAACTGTCCTCAACCCACTGCCTGAGATTGCCGGTCATATCGCAGAGCCCCTGCGCCGTGTTCCCGAGGGGGCGGGAGCATACCGGCATTGTGGCTTTGCTCCCCCGCTTCATCACTACTACATCCGGGGTGGGAAGGGCGTTACCCCAGGGATATTTCTGGTTCCTACCACCGCTGGTAGCCGCGTATTCCCATTCCGCCTCGCTGGGGAGCCTGGCGCCGGCAAAGCGGGCGTAATCCTTGGCCTGCCGCCAGTTCACGCAATTGACGGGGTCCTTCTCTCTTCCGGATCTCCCCCAGTTGCAGGCTGGCAACTTACGGACGTCAGGAGGCAGGCACTGCCTGGCGCTCACGCACTCGGCGTACTGTTCAACGGTAACCAGTGTTTTGGACATCTGGAACGCGCTGATATTGACTTCGTGCACAGGGGTGGCGTTCTGGAAATCCATGGTCCCCATCGAGAACCTGCCCCCGGGTATAGTTACCCACTCCACAGGCACCTCCGGATGCTTGATCTGCGGCTCTATAGTGACAGAGACTGACGGATCCACCACATAGCCTTTCTCCTCCGCCGCCGGCACTTTCAGCGAAGCCGCCGTTTTACCCTGCAGCTCGCCGAACTCCATGGCGCTCGCGCCGCCGCATACCGCCATCATCGCAGCCATCATCGCTATGCTAAAGTTCTTTTTCATATTCCTTTCTCCTTTATGTCCGCCGCCGTCTGTTAGTCTAGTCCAGCTTCCTCTCAATAGTAATCCGCCGGCCAATCCGTGTTAAGGCTTCCCTTTACAGGCACGCAGGCCATCCAGCCGTAGTCGGCGAGAACGGAGACCCTGGCAACCGTCGCCTCGCCCATTATGCGATAAGGCGCCCTCAGATACTCCCCGCTGTAATTCGTGCCGTCCCATGGTCCTATGCTGGAGCTCAGGATGACGACCGGTGCGTTAAGCCTGGCCATGGCGTTGGCCACAGCGCCCCCGCGATTCTTCCCCAGGTTGCACACAGAACCGAACTCCGCCAGGCGCAGGTTGGCCGGGGCGGCCGCCTTGGAGCGTGAGAAGAGGTCGGCTTCCTTGAACGTCACGCCCGCCACGCCGTTGAACAGCTCGCCGTAGGTCGAGCGTACGCGCTTTCTTCGCCGCCGCGTCGTAGATCTCGCAGTATTTCTTCAGCAGCGCCACCGCCGCCTCCGTGGCCGCAGGGCTGGGCGCGCCAGCCTCCGGCTTGGCCGCCATTTTGGAGGCCGCTTTCCTATAATAGGAAGCGAACACCTTAGGCGTAAGCTGCGGATCCTGCACCCCGTCGTTGGCCATAAGCTGCCAAGCCAGCCCGGAAGCCCTCACATCGCTGCGCAGAAGATATTCCCGTTCCGCCATGGTTATCGCCGCCTGGGCCGAAGTGTAAACCCGCTCGGCCGCGGGGGCGGACATTTCAAAAGCCACGCCGCGCACCTCCCCGGCTTTAACCCCGTCCAGCGTAAAGTCCCCCGCGTGAACCGTCCCCGCCACCGCCATCAGTATCACCGCCGCTATCGTCTTGTTCATATATTTTTTCTCCCCTTATAACATCCGCCCGCCGCCGCAACGTCCTGTATTTATAGTTTACCCCGCCGCCCGCCTTCGCAACAGAGTCCCAGGTCCTTCCTTCTTCCGGAATAGGGCCCCGCGCCCGTTTCCGTTTTTCTTACCGGAGCCTTACCGCCTGATTTTTTTCTCCCTCACATGCTCCGCGCTTCCTTATACAAGTTTACACTCTCCGGCGGCGACGCCCCAGAGGCCTAAGGCCCGGAACTCCATTGTTTTTCTACCCAGGAACGGATATTTAATTTCTACCGCTTCATTTAAACCTGAAGTTTAACTGATCATGCAGGAGTGCGACTGACAGGAAGCATATCCAGCACTTCCCCGGCTTTCCAATAGAACGCCCGCCCGGCATGTCATAATGGGCACGCCAAGACGTCCTGTCGAGGACTATTTACGGATTTAAGTTCGTCAGAAAGCGGACCAGAAACGTCCGGCCAGGCCACGGTGGGAGCTCGAGGACCCGGCGGTTTCCATCTCGTTTAAGTCCTTCAACCAGACCAATGCGCTCCCTTGATGCAGGCAGAGTTTTTCCATGCGGAACTGGCATATTCCATGCGTAATCCGGCACATCTACAGCACGGTCCGAGCGCCGCCCGTCCCGTCAACTCCCAGAAGCCTCCGGACATTGGAAACAAGTATCTCCCCACTTACGGGCTTCTGGAACACGCTAACTCCGGCATATCCCTTGACCATGGGAATGGCTTTTTCAGGGAAGCCGGTAACAAACACTACGGGCTTTTTGAGCTTTAGTATGCCGCGGATAAGGTTAAAGATCTTTCCTCCCCCTCCGGGCATGTCCATATCCAACACCAGCAAATCCGGCGAGAACTCCAGATACTTCTCTAAAGCAGTGAACGCGTCCGGCGCCACCTCAACATCGAACCCGGCCTCCGAGAATAAGGCCTTGTAGAACTCTCGGGTAACGCCGTCATCATCTACCGCAAGTATTTTTTTCATAATATTCACCGGTATCCCGCTCCAATTGATGGCCCTCCGTAGCGGTGGGTGCCAAAATACGACATCCGGCGCCGACCTTGCCGGCCCGGTATGTGCGGGCAATATCCCGCCGCGTTCCATGCGGCGGGAATACCTGGCGAGCCCGTGGCTGGAGCGACGCAGCAGGGCGTCTGCCCGCCTTTGCCGGGGCGCATCTGCACCGGCACGCGACGACACCACTGATCCTTGCGCAGGTCTATGCGGGACTTCCGTCAACGCATGTTCGCCAAAGCCACGGACATCTGCTGGTAGGACCTGGACAGAGATACGGCCAGCGTCTGCGAGGTGGCCATGGCCGTGCCTCCAGTGGCGTAGAATTTATTCAGATAGGCCCGGTAAAGCTGAAGCTGTTTTGCCAGGTTATCTACTGCGCCCGTCAATACCGCCTGGCTGACGGGGGGATTGGCCGTCTTGAGCCGCACGTAATTTTTCATAGCCAGATCCACTTTGGCCAGCTGGTCCAGGCAGGCCTGCGCGGCCGCCGCCCGGACCTTGTCCTGAAGGTAGGGCTTCAGCAGGGCTTCCTGCTTTGCTTTCGTGTCAGCCCAGGAATTGAGCACCGCCGCCGCCTGCGGGTCGGTTGCCGTGGTCTGGGCCGCCGCGCCGCAGACAAAGAAAGGCGCGCACAACAGCGCCGCAAAAAGACCGGTCATCAATTTCATAACAGTTCCTCCATATACGCAAAGTCTCCGCACAAAACGCCGTCCGCCCACACTAATACATAGCACACACTGGTTACACGCTGGTTAACCGCCGCGCGGATTCACCCGTCTTCCGGAGCGGATCTCACGGCGTCTCGCCATCTGTAGCCTATCCCCGGCACGGCCTCCAGGCAGGAGCAATAGCATCCGAGTTTGCGTCTCAATCGGTGCACATGCACTTTTATGTTCTCCCGTGTGGCTATGGAATTCTCCCCCCACACCTCCTCGCCGATGCGTCCGAATGAGAGCACCCGCCCGCGATTGGACAGGAACATGGCCAGCAGGGCGTATTCTTTGAGCAGCAGGCCAAGCGGCTTCCCGTTCAGTTTGCCATCCCTGGCGTCGAAGTCCAGCGTCAGGCTTCCGCCGGCCAGGCCGCTGGCGAGAGCGCAGCCGTGATAAGTCCGGCGTAGTATGGCCTCCACGCGGGCCAGCAGTTCAGTGCCTGAACAAGGCTTTACCACATAATCGTCGGCGCCGCCGCGCAGCGCCCGTACCTTATGCTCTTCGTCGCCATACGCGCTGAGCATCATCACCGGCACGGAAGAAAGGGCTGGCGAGGCCTTAAGCATGGCGCAGAACTCCAGCCCGGAAACTTTCCCCAGACGAATATCGGAAATGACCAGGTCGGGCCGGCAACGTTTGGCCCAGTCCAAGGCCGGGACCGCCGCGCTGAAGCGTACGGCGCCGTATCCCGCGCAGGCGAGCGTCTCGGCCAGCAGCGCGGCAAAGGCGTCGTCGTCCTCAAGTATAAGGATGTTCGCTCCGGCAAAGATCATGTTCGCCCCAGGCTCAATCCAGTTTCAACAGCCGCCTTATCTCCGCAACCAATTCCATACCCTTCACCGGCTTCTGGAAAATGCTCACCTTCTCCTCGAACAGGGCGAAGCCCTGCACCCGCTCCGGCAGGCCGGTGACGAAGACCACCGGCACGCCCATGGCCAGTATCTTCCTGGCCGTGACGAAGGCCCGTTCCCCACCGCCTCCAGGCATGTCCACGTCCAGCACCAGCAGGTCCGGCTTGAAGTCCAGGCACCTGTCCAGCACGGCCGCGCCGTCCGCCACAGTGTCCACCACGAAGCCTTCCTCCGAGAACACGGCGTTATAGAAGGCCAGCATGGCCTCGTCATCGTCGGCGGCGAGTATTTTTTTCATAGGTTCTCCAGCCACAGGTTTGCGCTTCTCTTAAGATCCCGCCTACTGAAAGCAAGCGTCGCAGGAACAGAGGAGCCTGGCCCTGGACCGATGAGGAGCCCTCAACGTCTGCGTCGCATATTTAGTCTCCGGCCGGACTCCGCTACCAGAGATAATACACCTTGCTCACATAGCCGAACCTTTCCCCTGTCACCGGGTCCTGATGCTCAAGCCCGTCCACTTTGGCGGAGAGATAGGTTCCGGACGCGGCGGCCACTGCCCGCTTATAACGCTCGATCTGCGAAGCAGCGGTCTGCAAGTCCTTTGCGGAACCGGAAATCAGCCCTATGCGTCTGCCGATGTAGAACACGGAATTCTCCCCGTAAGCGGCCGTCACTCGCGCGCCGGAGCTCTCCAGCAGGGGGAGGTCCAGCTTCACGACACTGGACGGCGAGCTGAGATACCGCAACTGCGTTTCGTGGTCTGGATTTTCTTCGTACACCGCAGTATAATACACGGCCACAGTAGGAGCAGGGAACACATCCTGGTCTTCGGGCGCACTGAACACGCCTATTACGCGCATCCCCGCAGCTTCGAGGTCAGCGCTCAACTTCTTCCCTATTTCCGCGGGGGACAGCGGCATACGCCTCGTGTCGCACAGGAACATGCGCACCACGCGTCCCGCTTCGCCGGCGTATTTTAGCTTGGCCAGGCCGGAAGCATATTCGGCGGTAATGCCCTTGAATCCCGCCTTTTCCAGGACCGGCGTCCAGAAGTCCCTGAACGCCGCGAACGCAGCGGAGCTGCCCGGCACAGAATAGAGCATGCTCCCGCCAGCCTGCGCCAGAAGGCCCAAGGATAGGATCTGGGCTGGACTTCCAGCCGGGACAGTGTTCGCCTGCGGCGCTACCTCCGCAACCGCTGGCAGATTTGCCAGACGCACCGCCTCCAGTCCAAAACCACCGCCATAAGCGGCGCCGGAAAGCGCCGCGACAAACACAACCGCTGCTATTTTGTTTTTCATACTCCTCCTTATAAAGACCGCTTAAAGCTGCACCTCCCGCTCAAGTTGCCGGCGGGTCTTCACGGCCGGGGAAAATTGCGCCGGAGTCCGGCGCCGCCATCCTATAGCCGCAGCCGCGTACCGCCTCTATGCTCGCACCGGCGGCGCCCAACTTTCTGCGCAGGGACATCACCGCGACGTCCACGGCCTTGGCGCAGACTTCCCCGGGAGCCTGTTTCCAGGCCATTTCAAGGAGCAAGTCCCTGCTCAAGGCGGTCCCTGCCCGCTCCATGAGGACCCGCAGCAACTCGTATTCCACGTTCCCGAGGGGCACCTCTTTTCCGGAGACGGTAACCTGCCTGCCCGGGATGAACATAGAAATAGGGCCGCAAACCAGACGGTTCGAGCTTGAAAAAAGTTCCGGGGTGAGGCGGCGGATCAGTCCGTCAACCCGCGCCAGGAACTCCTCCATATCGAACGGTTTGCCGAGATAATCATCGGCACCGTAGCGTAGCCCTATTATCCGTTCGGCGGTTTCCGCATTGCCGGTCAGCATAAGAAGCGGGATCGCCCGGTAGCGGGAATCCTTGCGCAGTTCGATGCACAGTTTAAGACCGTCGCCGTCCGGAAGGCCCCTGTCCAGCACTATGATATCCGGGCGCTCCGCATCCAGTATGGAGCGTCCCTCCGCTATTGTGGGCGCGACCAGCACTCTATGCTCCGCTTCTTCCAGCGCGGCCACCAAAAGACGGCCAGTGGCCTCGTCATCCTCAATGACCAGGATATTCAATCTTCGCATCCGGACCTCCTTTGCCCCGCGGCTCCTTCATTCCGTCGTGCCCGCGTAATACCCCCGCTTCCCGCTCAAAATCCGCCGCTCCAGCACCCTGACCCTGGCCACGAGCATATCGCTGGAAAAGGGTTTTGCCAGATAATCATCGGCCCCGCTGGAATAACCCTCCACCTGGTCTTCGACCAATGCCTTTATGGTCAGCAGCAACACCGGCATGTCCCTGAATTCGGGAGAGGACCTTATTTTTTTCAAAAGAGCTATCCCATCCATCTCCGGCATGGTAATGTCCAGCACCGCCATATCCGCGCCATATTCCACCAGGAATTCCCATGCCATGCGGCCGTCGGGCTGAGGGAACACCTCGTGACCGGCCCCGGACAATATTTCAGCGAGCAACAGCCTGAAGTGGACGTCGTCATCCGCCACCAATATTCTCATTCCGGCCCTCTCTCTCCGGGGTCCTCTCCGGACGAGGTGATCTTTTTCCACGGCGCCGGACCCTTTTTCCGGGAATTTTGCGGCGGCGACTCGTTCTTCAGAACATAGCCCACCCCGTACAGCGTCTTGATCTTCCCACCCCAGGCGCCCAGTTTTTTTCGCAAAGACTCCACATGCCTGTCGACCGTTTCTGAATTCATGTCCTCCGCCTTCTCTTCCCAGATGTGCTCGAGGATATCCACGCGCGTCATGGCCTGTTCCTGGCGTTCCAGCAACAAAGCCAGCAAGTCGAACTCCCGCGGCGTAAGAGAGCAGACATCGGCGCGCCGCCCACTCCGGCGAAGGCTGATAATGCGCCGCCGCCGGCACAACTCTATCTCCCCGTCGCGGGAGGAAAGTTTCCCGGCCGGAACGCAGAACGGAAGGCGGCGGAGATGCGCTTTTGTCTTGGCCAACAGCAGGTCCTTCTCCAGGCCATACGGGAAGATGTCGTCCGCGCCTGCGAGCAGCATGGCCGCCATCTCCTTATTGGAGGTTTTCAGGACATCGCAGACCAGGATCAGGGTCAACCCGCAGAAGATCCGGCAAAGCTCCCGCGTCGCATCAACGGGCTTAGTTCCCAGCAAGCCGGCGTCCACAAAGGCTATCCCGCGCGTCCCGGGGCCAAGCCCGCTAAATCTTTCAGCGGAACTTAACAACGCCACCGCCAAGCCCTCCTCTTCGAATATCCTGGCGGCCATGTCGAGGAAAAGACTCCCCGCTCCGACCAGAACCAGTTGTGGCGCCTTATTCATTTTGCGAGATCCATATACTGCAAGCTCCGCAACCGGCGGCGTGTTAATCATTCTTTACGCCGGCCGGCAGAAGGTCGGCGCAGAAATTGTGGATCTCTTTCCCCTCCGAAAACTCGATCAGACACCCGCGCACCATCCCCACCCCGGGGGCATTCCACGAGATGGCTATCTTCCTGTGTTCCGCGCCGCTGCGGCGGACGTCCTTGTAATCGCGCACCTGCATAAGGCATTTCTTAAAAGTTCCCGCGCCTATGGCCACGTCCTCGAACTGAAGCGCCGTGTAGGTCATTTCCTCGTCGTACGAATCGAGCGGCGCGTTATCCCTGGCGGAGAGATCCGTGCGGCGGGAAACCCGCTTATAGCTCTCCCCCAGGCGCGCGCAGCGCAGA
>Ga0209212_1007668_pt1 | contig 11832 bp, 11 predicted proteins | sample RifGroC2_FD_183996 | JGI IMG/M metagenome (GOLD analysis project Ga0209212, IMG submission 183996) | Groundwater microbial communities from Rifle, Colorado, USA - Groundwater C2 (SPAdes) (version 2) | ecosystem: Environmental > Aquatic > Deep subsurface > Groundwater | place: Rifle, Colorado...
TCGGCCATGCGCGGGTGATGGTGGTGTTCGACATGGTGTATCGCTGGCTCAAGGCTTCCGGCTATGACGTGACCTACGTGCGCAACATCACCGACATCGACGACAAGATTATCAAGCGTGCGGCGGAGAACAAGGAATCCATCCATGCACTAACGCAACGCTTCATCGATGCGATGCATGAAGATGCCGATGCGCTCGGCGTGCAGCGCCCCGACCATGAGCCGCGTGCCACCCAGTTCGTGCCGCAGATGCTGGAAATGATTGCGCAACTGGAACAGAACGGACTGGCCTATCAGGCGGCAGATGGCGACGTGAACTATGCGGTGCGCAAGTTCGACGGCTACGGCAAGCTCTCCGGCAAATCGCTGGAAGACTTGCGCGCGGGTGAGCGCGTCGAAGTGACGAGCAATAAAAATGACCCGCTCGACTTCGTGCTGTGGAAGCATGCCAAGGACAGCGAAGCGGACGAGGTGAAGTGGGATTCGCCGTGGGGCAAGGGACGCCCCGGCTGGCACATCGAATGCTCGGCGATGGGTTCCAAGCTGCTCGGCAAACATTTCGACATACACGGCGGCGGCGCGGATTTGCAGTTTCCGCATCACGAAAATGAAATCGCCCAGAGCGAGGGTGCGCACCAGTGTAGCTATGTGAACTACTGGATGCACAATGGCTTCGTGCGCGTGGATGAGGAGAAAATGTCCAAGTCGCTGGGCAACTTCTTTACCATCCGCGAGGTGCTGAAGAAATACGACGCCGAGGTGGTGCGCTTCTTCATCCTGCGCGCGCACTACCGCAGCCCGCTGAATTATTCCGACGCACACCTGGACGATGCGAAGGGGGCACTGACGCGGCTGTATACGGCGCTCAAAGGAACACCAACAACTGTGCAACCAGTGGATTGGAGTGAGCCTTATGCACAGCGCTTCAAGGCCGCGATGGATGACGACTTCAACACACCGGAGGCGGTGGCGGTGCTGTTTGATCTCACCAACGAAGTGAACCGTACCCAATCCGCACAAGCGGCAGCTCAACTCAAGGCACTTGGCAGTGTGCTCGGTTTGTTACAACGCGACCCGGTTGAATTTTTGCAAGGTGGAGCGGCTACCAGTGGGCTGGACGATGCGGCAATCGGCGCGCAAATTGAAGCACGCATTGCCGCCAAGAAGGCCAGGGATTTCGTCGAGGCCGACCGTATCCGCAACTCACTGCTCGATGCAGGGATCGTGCTGGAAGACAGCGCAGCAGAAACGACCTGGCGGCGCGCTTAATGTAGGAGCGCAGCTTACTGCGCGATTGTTATGCAAAAAATTGCCCGGTAAATCTGGCTCCTACGGCAGCTTGCCTGCCGCCACCATGCGGTTGAGCAGAATGTTGCCGGAGAGCCACGCGACCTGATCGTCGAAGTCCGGTGTCGGGGTATGGCTGACAAATGTCCGATTGCCATCGGTGTTGGCTTGCTCATCGGACCCGGGAGAGCCAGCCAAACCATTTTTTCCTGTGGAAAAAATTACCACGGGGACACCGGGGTTGGAAGTGAGAGCGGTGCCAACGGCGCAACTTGAGCTGCTGATGCCGGTGGCGGTGGAACATACGAGCAAATTAGGTGCAAGAGCAGAAAGCCCTGCCGTACTCATTCCATTTGGCTTGGTGAATGCATTGGCGTTCGAGGAAACGATTCCCCCATGGATCAACGGCAAAGCCATTACTGTCGGTCGTCGTCAGTCCTAGTGTTGCCGCAGGGACAAAGCCGTCGTATGCGTGATTGCAGTTGCCGCCGCCAGATGGGTCTTCCTCCCCGCTGGAGTAGGCGGGACAGGGCAGACGGCCGTTGATAATGGCATAGCCAATCAAGGCTTGTTGAATTTCATCCAGCTGTTTGCGCGTTTCCTTGATGCGTTGCGCTTCCATTTGGGCGGACAAGGTCGGCAGCAATCCGCCAAGCAGCAGAGTGATGATAGCCAGCACCATTGCCATTTCCACGAGGCTGAAACCTTTGGTGAGGCAAAGTGTTGAAGGCGTATGTTTCATGGTAAGCACCTTAGCAAATCCACGCTCGGACTGTTTGCGTCGAAGGTTGATGCGCCGCTGAAATTGCCGCTGGTGGCGGTTGGTGTGGCGAAGGCCGTCAAATTTGCCCCTTCGAGATAGTTGGCAGGATCAGATTTGTCGCCGCCTGTAAGTCGAACCTGCGCTGCGGTTCTTTGGCCGCCGAAGATGAGCACGCGGGCACAGGGGCCAATAGTAGCCGGTACACCATTGTTAGCGATGGTAATGCTCGATGGTGTGGGCAGTTGTGTGAGCAGCAGCATTTCCTTCCAGTTGTTGCAGAATGCTCGGTTGGCGGTATTGGTGATAGCGCCGCAATTTATGTTGCCGGTTCCTTTTGTGCCCATGCCTGAGACTGCAACGGTCTCAGGATGAGCAAGCTCAACTTGCAAGCGGAAATTGCTGTCGTCCAGAAGATTGCTGATCTGATTCGAAAAATCACTGCGTTTTTTGATGTGCTCAAAGATATCTCCAGGCGTTATCCAGAGCATGACATCGTTGTTGGCCGCGCTGCTTTGGCTGCCCATGGTCAAGACAATAGTGGATTCAGGTGGTGATGCGGGAGGAAGAAAGGCATTGTCACCTTCGAGATATGCAGTGACGCTATTGCTGTTGTCGCCACTGCATTCCCGCACACTGCCGAGTGGGTGGCTTTGTGCTCCCAGTGGCGTGCCCGCCGAAAATATTATCGCGACAGGACGGTCATGGACGGTTGCTCCAGCCAGAGTGGTGCCATTCGCGTCTTGAATTGTGAATTGTCCGGTGGCATCCCAGTTCATCAAGTCGTTCATGTAGCCGCCCGCCACTGCCTTAAAGGTGCCTGAAACGGCATACCACAGGCATTCACCGTGACCGTCGCGTAGCGGCGGCAGTTTTAGAGACCTCCATGGCAGGCGTCCGGCTACCGGGATATTCGCGCCAGCGCATTGTGCATTGCTTTGATTGGTATTTGCCGAGCCATCGTTAACTGTATCCGGACAAGGCAAATATCCTTGTGCTTTGCCGGCATGGGTGTCTCCATAAGTGATGGCGTAACCAATCAGCGCCTCCTTTGCCTGCGCCAGTGCGGCGGCGGTGGTTTCCTGGCGCGCGGTTTTCAGCGCAGTTGCGCTGAGCGAGTTGACCAGCGCGGCTGCAATCCCCATCACCATGATCACCAGCATGACGATCAGCGCGGCACCGCGCTGTTTGGTTATGGCTTGATGGCGAGGTCGAGCCGGATGCATTGGGATCTATTCTTTGGTGGTCGACGGGCCGATGATCACCCTTTGCCCGACCTTGATCTTGGCCGGCTGCGATTGGCCGGGAATCGCGACCGGGACGCTTTCCGGCGCGCGTTCATCGCTCTTGCCGGCCGGTTGCGGCACGCCGTTGATCCATACGGTGCGTTCGCCGCCATGTTTTTGCACGATGCCATTGACGGTCAATGAGCGGGCGTTGCCCGGTGCAGGGTCGTTTTTCTGCTGGCTGTATTCGAGTTGTGCGCGCTGTTCGGCAGTGAAAAATAACCGCCCCAGTTCTCTCGCATTGGATGAGGTTGTGATGGCGAGCAGGCCAACAGCGATGCAAAGTTTCGTCATTCCCGCGTAGGCGGGAATCCAGCCCTTCAAAAATGTTTCGGATTTTGCCACTGGATTCCCGCCTATGCGGGGATGACGGTTACTGTAATGGCATTTGTCATGAATCATTTTGCGCTCCGGTTTTTCAGCGTAATCCAGCCACCGCTACATTCGGCCTTGAGCCGGGTTGCAGTGGTTTGCCCATCCTCGTTGTCTGCGCCGGCGCGTTGCATTGTGCAACCTTCCAGTCGATACCAGCCCTTGATGTCGGTGCGCAGCGCATCAAAAAAATTCAGCAGCTGCGCCTCATGGAGCAGGTCAAATTGCAGCTTCATTTCGCTATAGCGGATGTCAAAATTGCCGCTGTCGATCGGCGGCTGAGAAGCATAAATTTTTTGCGGCGCGATGTGGTAGTGAAAGCCTGTCACCGGATTTTTCAGACGAATTTTTTCCAGGCCTTCCATCCAGTCCAGGCGCTGATCGTCGCCGATGATTTTTTGCTCGATCAATGCGCCGTACTCGCCGGCATAGATCGCCATGTTTTCCTGGTCTTGGCGCGCCGTGGCCAAATGGTTGCGCGCATCGTTGAGCAGGGTTTGCGCGTTGCGCCGGTCGTTTTGCGCGCTTTCCGCATATTCGCTGCTGCCGTACAGGATGACTGCGCTGACGAGAGCCGATGCGCAGATTGCCAGAATGCTCCGGCGCATCAGCGGGAAGTCTGATTTGGAGAACATCATGCCTGCGGCCTCCGGGAAATTTTCAGGGAAAAGCCGAGTGCGTCTATATGTGTGTCGCGTTGGTCGGCAATGCTGCCGCTCGGGCTGACATCCAGCGGCCTGGCCAGTACCGTCACCTGGTATCCCTGCGCGGCCAGGTCGCGCTGGAAGTTTTCCAGATAGCTCAGCGCGGCGCGGTAGTCGTTTGCGAAATCGCTCAGGCGCCCCTTGATGATGACTTGGGCAGGAGCATCGGCAAGCGTGCTGGGAGCAACCGGCTCAGTCGCGTCCATTCGCCAGGCGAGATCGTCAAGTTCAATTCGCGGGTGGCGGTCGAGGATCGTACTGACCGGATACAAAATGCCGCTTGGTTCAGCATCGTATTGATTGAGCCTGCGCATGACGGATACGCCGGCCTTCATGTCGGCTGCGGGAGCGTAGGTGTTCGGGAAGGCGAGGGTGATCTGCTGCGCTTCGTTCTCGGTGCGTTGCGCCGTGGTTTTAAGCGACGCGGCTTCCGCGGCATCGTTGCTGCTTTGCCACAGGTTGGCCGCCCCCCACAACAGCATTCCGAGCAACAGTGCGCCGCTTCCCAGGTTAAGCGCGTTTCTTAACTGCCACAGTGTAAAGTAGTGCAAGTGGGTTGCGTTCGCGTAATGGGTTTGCGGCGGGCGGGCCGCGAGCTGGTGCAGAAATATCTGGCTGGCATCCGAATCGCTGAAGCGGTAGTCGATATTGTGTTGCCTGGCGAGATCCGCAAGATCGACAAAGTCATAGCGCATGTCCGCGCTTCGCGGCAGTTCCAGTTGCAGTTCAATAAGATCGTGGCTATGGCTCAGCAGGCGCACATCGAGTGTTTGCCCTGGTGGGAGCAGGCTCAGGCTTTTCAAATATTGATAAGTGCGGGCGAGTTCGCTGACTACAGCATTCTGGAATGCCAGGCCGGCATGCACGGGTGTCAGCCGGGATATTTGCAGGCGGTGCTCGCTGAAGTAGGTCTGGCGTAATCCGGCAGATTTTTCCCAGGAAATCAGCAACAGGTGGTTGGAGGGGTGATCCTTGACCAGCGGTGCGCTGATCTGCGGTATGGAATAAATTCCCGCAAGCGGGATTTGCTGCGCCCGCATGATAGCCAGCCAGGGCGTGATGAGCGCGGGGTTGGTCAATGCCGAGAACAGCATGTCGTCGTCGCGCCGCGCGGTTTTTTGCCGCTGCAGCAGAGTGGCCTGATGGAAAGGGGTGCCGCGATAGAATTGCTCAAGCTTGCGCTGCAGCAGTGCGCTGCGGCTGCGCCCGATCAGGTGCGGAACGGTTTCGTGACAGAAATCTTCTTCGATTAAATCAGCCAGCAAATAGGTTGGATGTTTTGCCGATTGCAGGAAGGCCGCGAAACCTTCACGGCCTTCCTGTGAATTGTTGAATTCGTGTTGCGTAACGATTTTTCCGCCCGCCATCTGCTGGGCATGCAGATGGTGGGCGCTCAGGAATAGCAGCAGTTTCATCAGAATTGCACCTTGCCGATAATGTCATAAATCGGCGACAGCACCGACAGCATCACCCAGCCGAGCAGCGCGCCAAGAATGATGGTCATGGCCGGTTCGATCATGACCTGTATCTTCTTGATGGAGTCCTTGACGTCGCGATCATAAAAGTAGCTGACGTTGAGCAGCGCCCTGTCCAGCGAACCGGTGGCTTCGCCCACCTTGAGCATGCGTATCACCAGTGGCGGAAACATGCCGGTGTGCTGGAAACTTTGCGTAAGGTTTTTGCCGGACTCGATTTCGCGGGTAACGTTGTCCAAGCTCTTGGCGATGGCACGGTTGTTGACCACATCGCGCGAATTGGCGATACAGGCAAGGATGCTGATGCCTGAGCCGTACATCATCGCGAAGGTGTTGGCAAAGCGCGCCAGGATGATCTTGCGCAGAATGGGGCCGGTTACCCAGAGGTTGAGCTTCAGGCTGTCGAATTTGAATTGCATCTCCGGGCTGGAGGCGATAATCCGCCTGGCGGCAATCGGCAGGATAACCGGCAAGGCAATGAGCACATACCAGTAGTCCACAAAAAAGGCCGAGGTGGCCAGCAGGATGCGCGTCTGAACCGGGATTTCCTGCCCCATGCCCTTGATGAAGCCGACCAGTTGCGGTACCAGGTAGATCATCAGGAAAAAGGTGATCGCCACCACGACAGTGCCGACGAGGGCCGGGTAGAGCATGATGGTTTTAGTGTGCGAGGCCATTTCATCCTGCCACTTCAGTGATTCGGTAATGTGCAGGAAAATTTCCGGCAGGCGCCCGCTCTCCTCGCCGGCATGAACGAGGCTGATGAATATTTTATCGAATGCGCCGGGATGTTGTTCCATGGCTTGGGAAAGGTTTTTTCCGCCCTCGATAGCCTCGACCAGGCTGGCGATGACTTTGCGGAAATGGTGGTCGTTCATGGTGTCGCGCAAATCGGCGAGGCTTTCTAGTAAAGGCACGCCGGCACGGGTGAGCTGTTCGAGGTTGAAAAAAAAGGTAATCAACTCGGGGCGTTTGATTTTGTTGCGTCTTGAACCGGTTTTGCCGCTGTCTTCTTTTACATCAATCAAATCCAAACCGCCACGCTTCAGGCGCAGCTCCAGATCCACCACGTTGGCGGCATCCTGCATGCCTTTGCTGGTTTTACCCTGATCGTTGATGGCGCGATAGGAATAAAGTGCCATATCAACCCAGTCTGCCGGTCAAATCTACCACGCGGCTGACTTCAGCGAGTGAGGTAATGCCCTGCATGATGCGCCGGATGCCGTCAATCGCCAGCGGGCGGAATCCTTTGGCAAGCGCGGCCTCGCGGATTTGCCGGGTGCTGGCACGGTGCGAGACCAAGTCATCCAGGTCGTGATCCATGTTGAGCAGTTCCATGATGGCGAGCCGCCCCCTGTAGCCCCGATAATGGCAGGCATCGCAGCCTGCGGAGCGGTATAACGTGATGTCTTGATTGGCGGGGATGCCCAGCAACTTGCGTTCCATCGCATCCGGTTGGTACGGGGATTTGCACTCTTTGCACAATTCTCGCACTAACCGTTGCGCCACGATGCCGATGATGTTGCCGGCCATGATGTCCGGCAAAATGCCGATATCGAGCAGTCGCGGGATCGCACCGATGGCCGAGTTGGTGTGCAGCGTCGAATACACTTGATGGCCGGTCATCGCGGCACGGAACGCCATTTCCGCGGTCGGGTGGTCGCGGATTTCACCGACCAGAATAATATCCGGATCCTGGCGCATCATGGAGCGGATGCCGTTGACGAAATCCAGCTTGGCTGCTTCGTTAATTGAAGTTTGGCGGATGATGGCCATTGGATATTCCACCGGGTCTTCCAGTGTCATGATGTTGACCGCCTCGGTATTGACGTGATTCAGCACGGAATACAGGGTGGTGGTTTTACCGCTGCCAGTCGGGCCGGTGACCAGCACGATGCCCTCCGGTTTTGCGATGATCGTCATGAGCATATTGAGAGTGGCTTCATCCAAACCAAGCTGGTCGAGGGCCACGATGCCTTTTTGCCGATCCAGAATCCGCAGCACCAGATTTTCGCCATGCGTGGTTGGATGAGATGCAACCCGAAAATCAATCGGCCGGCCGGACAGGTGCAGGAAAATTCGCCCGTCTTGTGGCGCGCGCGTTTCGGCGATGTTCATGTTGCTCATCACTTTCAAACGCACCACCATCGCCGGCCAGAAACTCTTGTGCAGGCTGCGCACTTGGCGCAGCACACCGTCGATGCGATAGCGGATGCGCAAAAAACTGCTCTCCGGTTCAAAATGGATGTCCGATGCGCCGTGCTGCACCGCCTCGGTAAGCAGCGCGTCGATCAGGCGCACTACCGGCTGGCTGAATTCGTTTACGCCGGATTGCAGCGTCTGATATTCCATCTCGCCCGGCTCGATTTCATGCAGGATGCCGTCGATGGAGAGATCGAAACCGTAGCATTGATCGATGCCGCGCAGAATGTCAGACTCGCTGGCGAGCTGGATAATCAGGCGGTACTCATCCTTGAGCAGGGCGCGTACCTGATCCAGCGCGATGATATTGTCCGGGTCGGCAATCGCCAGCGTCAGTATGCCGCCGATCTGATCGACCGATAGCGGCAGCAATTGATAACGTTGCGCAACCCCTTTGGGAATAAGTGCCAGTGCTGCCGGGTCAATGATGACGGTAGCCAGGTCTATGCTCTCCTGGTCAAGATTTTCCGACAGCACATCGCGAATCGTGGCATCGGACAAGAAACCAAGCCTTACCAGCAGCCGTCCCAGCGGTTGATGGGACTTGCCCTGTTCTTGCAGGGCAATGCGCAATTGGTCTTCGCTGATCACGCCTTTGTTGACCAATATGCGCCCCAGCGGCTGCTTAACTTCTTCTTGCAACTGTTCTATCCGGGTCTTGTCCATGATGCGATCAGCGAGCCAGTTCGTGTACACGTTGTGATAATTGTGCGTGATCGAATCCTGCCCGGTGCGTTTCGTCCAGTTGCAAGGCGCGTTGGTAATACTGCATAGCCAATTTGTTCTGCCCGAGGTGGTCGAGGCCGACCGCGAGATTGAAGGCGTATCCGGCATTGCCGGATTCCAGCGTATAGGCGTTGAAGTAGGCCTGTTGCGCCTCACCCCAGCGCGATTGGCCGGCATACAGGTTGCCCAACGCAAAATGCAGGGCGTCTGAATTACCTTGTTCGCGGAGCAGGGTTTTTAAACGGCTCTCGTTGTGGTCGTCATCCGCGCTCAACGCAGACATCCCGGCATTTGCCGCCGCATTACGCGGATCCAGTGCCAGTACGCGGCCAAAATATTGTGCCGCCGCCTGATTTTCTCCGCGCTGCTGTGCAATGGCAGCCAGTCCAAGCAGTGCATCGAAATTGTGCGCATCCTTTTTGAACATCGCCAGATACAGTCGCCAGGCTTCGTTTAGCTTGCCACCACGATAAGCGAGATAGGCATCCATGAGCAGCGGATCAAGCTGTTCTGCTCTTTGTCGCTGGATGCGTATCGGGCCAGCTTCGTGCGGTTGCAGCGTTGCGATGGTGTTTTCCAGGGACAACACGGCAGGAGCAGGTTTTGTGTTTCGAACACTATCGACGGAACCTGCTGAGGCTCTTCCTGTCGCAACGATTTTTGGAACCAGGGGTTTTTGCGGCGCGGAAGAAAACGCTGCCGGGGAAAGTTGCGGCGACCGTGCAGGCGGTGCAACAGATGGGGGGTTAATAGGGTGCGGTTTTCGGGGAGTGCTGGCGGGATCGACATGCCACAAATAGTTCGCACCGGCCCCGAGTAACAAGACTGTGCCACCCAAAGCAACCAGCAACTTGCGATTGATACCTTGATATGCAGCAAGCGGCCCAGCCGATTTTGCGGCGAACAAATTATGTCCGGTGTTGCGCGCCAGATACTTGGTTTCCGGGGGGTGATCCTGCCGGCTGGGTTCCGAAACCTGGGGGGCATGGTCGCCCTGCTGTGCGGGTTGCGATTTTTTGCGCGCATCAATGAGCAGGCTCATATTCGAGGACACCTCAGGGTTTGTCGCCAGCCGGTTCTTTGAAGAAGTTCTGATCCGGCAGTGCATTGCGGTACGCGCTGAAATCGCCGTTGATGCTGGCATCCTTGATGACTACCGGGCGCAGAAAGATCACCAGCTCAGTTTTTGTGATCGTATCATTGCGGTTCTTGAACAGGTTTCCTGCCACCGGGATATTGGACAGGCCGGGAATGGCATCAGTATTATTGGTCGCTTCATCTTGCATCAGTCCACCCATTACCGCGATCTGGTTGTTCTCGATTTTCAATATCGATTCCATCTCACGCGTCGAGGTTACCGGGATGCGGCTTATGACACCTGCGGCGGCCAGCGACGGGTTGGGGTCGTTGACATAGCCAAGCAGGCGTGAAATTGACGGGTGCAGGTTAATTTGCACCGTATCGGTGTCGTCAATTTGCGGCGTCACGCTCATGGTGAAACCGATAGGCACGGTGTTGGGGGTGGATGCAAACGTGCTGAATGCCGAGCTGGTTGAAGTCGGCGCGGTGGTGGTGACATTGATGACAAAATACACCAGATTGTCCACTACGCGCAGTATGGCGGTCTGGTTATTCATCACGCTCAGCTTGGGACTGGACAACACTTTTACCTTGCCGAATGACTCCAGCAGCGAAACCGATGCAGCCAGGTTACCCAGTCGGGAAGAGGGGTTGAGGTAATCGAGGGTGAACAGGCTCGCAGTATTGCCGGCTACCAAACCGGCCCCGGCCCCGCTCTGGCCAGTTGCAGCCTGCCTCAGCTGGAAGCCGGTGCCGCCGCGCTGCAGCAATGACCAGTTGATCCCCTGCTGATATTGGTCGTTCAACTGCACTTCCACCACGGTGGCTTCGATCAGGACTTGCCGGCGGGCATTGGCCATTATCTGGCCAATAAATTCCTGCATCTTCTCATGCTGTTTGCCGGTGGCGCGCACCGTGATGATGCCGTTCTCCGGATTGGCAATCACTGAAGCCGCTTCGCGGAAAGTGTTGGTGCGTGTGACGGTAGTGCCGCCTTCTTGTACGCTCACCGGATTGGGACTGTTTCCGACGCCGGTTTTTGCGGTAGTTTTTTTGTTGCTTGCTGGTTGCACGCCGGTTCCGGTGCTGCTCGCCGTGCTTACTTGTTGTACTACGGTTTCACTGGAGCCGGATGGCAATATCTTGTCGGTTTCATGCAGGATGTCCTTGATGTTCTGGGTCAGAGTTTTCCAGAAGTCATTTTTAGAAATGTTCTTGATGGTAAGCGATGAATTGTTGTTGCCAGAACTGCCTGTTCCGGCAGCGCTGCCGGATGAATTTGAGCCAACTTGCGTGGTGTTGGACATCGTCCCGTCCGAGTCGCGCACCATGTTTACATAGTCAATCCTGTAGCTACGCAGGTAGGGCGAGTCCGGCATCACGCTCAAGTTGCCGTTTTCCAGCTCGTAGCGCATATCTGTTTGCCTGGCGATGCGTGTCAGAATTTGCGGCAGGGTCTGGTTGAGCGCGTTCAGCGTGACCGCTCCTTGAATGCCGGGATGGATGTCCAGATTGATTTTTGCATCACGCGCCAGGGCGAACAGGATTTCCTGTGCGGGAACATTGGTGACAACTACGCTGTAGGTTTCCGTCTTGGTTGCCGGCCTGGGCGGCAGGAGAACGACGCTGCGTTTTATGGTCTGCGGGATGCCGGTTGCGGCGGAGAGTGGTTGCTGGATATGCTTATCCGACGGCTGGACCGGCTTGGTGCCGCAACCGGCAAGAATCACGCTGACGGCGCAGAGATAAAACGTGCTATGTGAGCGCATTCTTTTTCTCCTTATCCCTTGTTGGTGCAAAGCCTAGCAGCTTTGCGGGTTCGGCTGGTTGGTAAAGATGCTAGAAGGTATAAACGACTGGGGTGAAAGTCTCCTGATAGCGCGGCGGCAATTCATTGATCGCGTCGCTCGCCGCATTAGCCGATGGGTATGTGCCGTAGAG
>Ga0209212_1007669_pt1 | contig 11832 bp, 10 predicted proteins | sample RifGroC2_FD_183996 | JGI IMG/M metagenome (GOLD analysis project Ga0209212, IMG submission 183996) | Groundwater microbial communities from Rifle, Colorado, USA - Groundwater C2 (SPAdes) (version 2) | ecosystem: Environmental > Aquatic > Deep subsurface > Groundwater | place: Rifle, Colorado...
CGTGCTCGGCGAGATGCCGGCCCCATTCGCTGTTCACCAGGATCATCAACTCGGAAACCACCTTGTCGATCGGCGATCCGCGCCGGCGCTGCGTGATGCTGACCCTGCAATGTTCGCTCGCTGGGTCGTTCGGGTGCCCGGCCAAAAGTTCTTCGGACTCGACATGAAAGTTGTAATCCATTTGCTGCGTGCTGTTGTCGGCAGGTTTGCCTCGCGCCGTCTCCAGCTTCTGCGCGAGGCTCCACAGCAGCGTCAGCTCGTTTGCAAAAGGATAATCGAGCCTGCCCGCTGCCAGCGTCTCTTCGTTGAACAGCGGCTCCAGCGTGTCATGGCGCAGGTTCGCGGCGATATGGATGCGCTCGACACGGCTCTCATGGCCGAGTATTTCCAGCGTCGTGCCGTCTACCTCGTTATACATCGACAGCGCGGGGCTGACGCGGTCGGCGCACAGCGTGAAAGCCTGCACCACGCTGTCCGGCAGCATGGTGATTTTCTGCCCGGGCATGTACACCGTGGAAAGCCGCTGCACGGCGATCTTGTCGCCTGCAGAGTCGCGCGGCATGCCCAGCGCGGGCGCGGCGATATGCACACCGATGCGCCAGTTGCCGTTAGCCAGTTTCTCTACCGAGATCGCATCGTCGATTTCCGTGGTGGTGGCGTCGTCGATGCTGAAGGCGTTGACGCCGGCCAGCGGCAATTCGTCCCATGTGCTCAACTCGACCGGCGGAAAGCCCGTACCGTCGGGGAAGTGTTCAACCAGGAATTTCTGCAAATGGTAATCATGTGAGGAAGGCAACGCGCCGCAGCGTTGCAGCAGATGCGCGGCGGATAAATGCGTTGCCGCACAGGCCGCTTCCAGCGCCTTGACTTCGAGGGTGTTGCGATCCGGTTTGTAGAGTAACGGGGTAAGGTGTTCGGCGAATTCGGCCGGCAACTCGAAGCGGCAAAGCTGTTCGGTATAACGCGCCTGCAATGCCAGTTGCTGACGTTTTTTCTCGGCGCCGGCCAGCGCAGCCTTGAGCACGTCTGGCGGCGCAGCACGGTAGCGGCCCTTGCCTTTCCTGTGGAAATAAATCGGCGCGCTGTGCAGACGGATCAGCGCGGCGGCGGCTTCCAGCGGACTCGGCGCATGGCCGAAATATTCGGCGGCGATCTGTTCGGAACCGAACTCGTCCGGCGGGCAGCATTCCCACAGGAAATCCACCTCGATGGTTTCGGCGAGAGCTTCGGCCTGGGAAAGAAACTCGGACAAAGCGGGCTGAGCGAAGCGCAGCATCACGTTGGCCGCCTTGATCTTGCTGCGCTTGCCGGACGCGCTCTCGACCTGGAGCGAAGTGGTGTTGTCGGCCATGATGCTGCCGACCTTGAAAGTGCCGTCTTCTTCGTAAAGGATATTCATGGGAGGACGCGGGGAAAATTGGAGTGAATTATAGCAGCCCGCAACATCATCCCCTGGTGCAGCAGTCAACAAAAAACCGGCTTGCGCCGGTTTTGTGTGTGGCGGAAACGGCTGCTTACTTCTGGCTCAAAACCCATGTCACCATGGTTTTGATATCGTCATCGCTGACCGTTTTTGCCGTGGGCGGCATGGGCATGGGGCCAAAAGAACCCGAGCCACCGCTGCGCGTCTTGGCCTCCAGCCTGGCCTGGGCGCCTTTGTCGTCTTTGTATTTGGCGGCAATATCCAGCAAGGCCGGGCCAACCGATTTGCTGGCAACAGCATGGCATGCGCTACAGTTGTGTTGTTTGAATAGAGTTCCACCGTCAGCGGCGGCGGCAGTGGCGGAAATGGACAAGGCGGCAATCACCGCGAGGCAACGAGTATTCATGGTAAGTTCCTTCGGTTAAGTAATTGACGATGATAGAAGCATTTTATAGCATTTTTCGAACGGGGTGAGTATACCCGGCAAGTAGACTGGCTGCATGCCGGTTTGTTCCATTAACCGCGTTCTGCGATGCGCCTGCGCACGCTGCCTGCCAATCGGCAAAATAGCTCGATCTCACCATCGGCCCGCAGGCGGCATGGCTGAAACACATTTCCTGTGCGGCACGTTCAAACATGACGAAAGTTTCCGGTGGTACATAGCGCAGCACCGGCAAGTGGCCGTCAGAAGGTTGCAGATACTGGCCGATGGTGAGCATGTTCACGTCGTGTGCGCGCAGGTCGCGCATCGTTTGCAACACCTCCTCATCTGTTTCGCCCAGCCCCAGCATCAGGCCGGATTTGGTGAGCACCTGCGGAAAACGCGCCTTGAAATCCTTGAGCAGGTGCAGCGAATGGGCATAGTCCGCGCCGGGACGCGCCAGTGGATAAAGGCGTGGCACGGTTTCCAGATTATGATTGAACACGTCGGGCAGGCTGCGGGAAAGCGCATCCAGCGCGGTTTCCAGCCGCCCGCGAAAATCCGGTACCAGAATTTCCAGGCGCGTGGCGGACGAACTGGCGCGAATCGCCGTCAGGCAATCGACAAAATGCTGCGCGCCGCCATCGCGCAAATCGTCCCGGTCCACGCTGGTAATGACTGCATAGTTGAGTTTGAGCAGGCCAATTGAACGCGCCAGATTTTCCGGCTCGTTCGCGTCGGGCGGCTGCGGCTTGCCGTGCGCCACATCGCAGAACGGACAGCGACGCGTGCACACGTCGCCGAGAATCATGAAAGTCGCCGCGCCCTTGTCGAAACATTCGCCGATGTTCGGGCAGGAGGCCTCCTCGCATACCGTGTGCAACCGGTGCTCGCGCAGGATGCGCTTCACCTCGTTGTATCCCGCGCCGCTGCCGGGTTTCACGCGTATCCATTGCGGCTTGCGCAGCCGCTGCTGCAACGGCACGATCTTCACCGGGTTGCGCGCGGTCTTGGCCGCGCCGGACTGTTTTTCTATGGCACTCATAACGTTTTCTCTTCGTATAAATTTGTTCTATTGTTAGGAGCGTGCCCTGCACGCGACTTTTATTTTCATTCGCGGGCAGGGCCCGCTCCTACAACAGCTGCCAGGTGTTGCTGTAATCCATGAATCAAATTCTGCGCCAGTTGCGCTTGCAGTTCGCTGATGCCGGCGGTGATGCCGAGTTCGCAGGTTTGCGTGACGCGCAGTCCGGCGTGGCCGCACGGGTTGATGTTGGCGAACGGGGTCAGGTCCATATCCACGTTCAGCGCCAAACCGTGATAGCAGCAGCCATGCCTGATTTTCAGCCCGAGCGAGGCAATCTTGGCATCGTTGACGTACACGCCGGGCGCATCCTCGCGACCCGTTGCGGCGACGCCATATTCGCCAAGCAAATCGATTACCGCCCGCTCCATCAGGCGCACCAGTTCGCGCACGTTTATTTTCCAGCGATGCAGGTCAAGCAGCAGATAAGCGACAATCTGGCCGGGGCCGTGATAGGTGATCTGGCCACCGCGATCGATTTTGACAACCGGAATATTTGTGGGGCGCAGCAGGTGTTCCGGCTTGCCCGCCAGGCCTTGCGTATAGGTGGGCGGGTGCTGCGCCAGCCAGATTTCGTCGCGTGTTTCTGCTGTGCGCTCGGTAGTGAATTGCTTCATTGCCTCCCAGGTTGGCAGGTATTCGACCAAGCCGAGCGAGTGGATGGTGGGTGGAGAAGGGTGAAGTGAAACCCCTTCCGGCCTCCCCTTGTCAGGGGAGGAGCCATCTTCCCCCCTGACAAGGGGGGATTGAGGGGGGTTACGTTTCACTTTTCATAACCGTCATAGAACCATCACGATCGACGGATGGTCGCACAAGTCCTGATAAACCGCATCGAGTTGCTCGCGCGAGGTGGCGCGGATGGTGCAGGTCAGGCTGACATAGCGGGCGTTTTTGCTGGCGCGCATTTCCATGCTGGCGGCGGCGAATTCCGGGTCATGTTTGCTGACCACTTCCAGCACGGCCTGGGCAAAACCGGCCTGCTGCAGGCCGAATATTTTCAGCGGGAATTCGCAGGGGTATTCGACAAGGCTGTCGGTTAATTTATTTGCTGGCAATTCGCTCATGGTCATTCATTTTGAAAAAAGCAACGGTGATCACCATCGCTCCCACGCTCCGCGTGGGAGTGTGCATTGGCCGCTCTGCGGGCGTTCCCACGCGGAGCGTGGGAACGATGACTCTGAAATTTAGAATCATGCGGCACGCATCACCTCGCGTTTGAAATCCTGATACAGCGCGTGCAGCCTGGCGAACATCGCTCCGGGTTTGCCGCTGCCGACCGGTTGGCCGTCGAGTTGGGTGATCGCCAGCACTTCCTTGGTGGACGAAGTGAGCAGCAACTCATCGGCGGTGAATAATTCCTCTTGCATCACGCGGCGCACCTCGTGCGGGATGCCGCTGGCGTCAGCGATTTCCAGCACCACATCGTAAGTGATGCCGGGCAGCATTAGGTTGTCTTTCGGCGGCGCGAGCAGTTTGCCGTTTTTCACCACGAAAATGTTGCTGGCCGCGCCTTCGGTCATAAATTCGTTATTGCGGATCAGGATGGTTTCGGCGCAGCCCGCATCGACCGCCATCTGGCGCAACAACACATTGGGCAGCAGCGCGATGGACTTGATGTCGCAGCGCAGCCAGCGGTTATCCGACGCGGTGATGCAGGCGATGCCACTTTGCAATAGTTCGGCGGGCGGGGTGGACAACGGGCTGCTCATCATGAACACGGTGGGTGTGACGGGCGGGCTGGGGAAGGCGTGATCGCGCCTGGCGGCGCCGCGTGTGATATGCAGGTACAGATATTGGTCATCGCCATTGTTGCGCGCGACAAGCTCGCCGATGATGCGTGTCCATTCCGCGTCGCTGTGCGGGTTGGCGAGTTTGATGCCGTCCAGGCTGTGCTGCAGGCGGCGCAAGTGCTCCGGCAAACGGAACGCCCGGCGCGAATACACCGGAATCACCTCATACACGCCGTCGCCGAAAATGAAACCGCGATCCAGCACGGAAATTTTTGCTTCTTCGATGGGCATATACTGCCCGTTCAGGTAAATCATCATTTGAGGGCACCTCTAAAAATCCAGATTTCATCCCAACTGCTACGTTACGTAAAAAATTTCTTGCTTACATATCAAATATATGCCGCGCGGCGAAGTGGGGTAAGCAGGCAATCCGCGCAGCGGATGCTCGCAAATTTTTACCGCGCCTTGCATTTGGGCGAACTCTAAATTTTTAGAGGCGCCCTTGATGCTCCTTACCAGTTGCCGAGTTCTTTGATAAACAGGCGAATACTATCCCATCCGCGCGAGAACACATTCGCCAGGGATACGCTTTCCAGCGCCAGCAACGGAAATTCCGCGTAAGGCTTGCCGTCCAGCGTCAGCTTGAGGACGCCCAGTTGTTGCCCGCCACCAATCGGCGCGAAAATCGGTTGATGCGTTTCCACGGTGGCCTTGAGTTGGGCAAATTTTCCTTTGGGAATGGTCAGGAACAAGTCCTGGCGGAAACCTGCTTCGACATGGCTTGCCGTACCTTTCCAGATATGCAGCCTGGTGACAGGCTGGTTCTTTTGATACAGGCGCACGGCGTCGAAATACTGATAACCAAAATTCAGCAGCTTCTGGCTCTCGGTCGCACGCAGGCTATTTGAATCCGCGCCCAGCAGGACCGAAATCAGGCGGCGGTTATCCCGTTTGGTCGAGCCGATCAGGCAGTATCCAGCAGTTTCGGTATGCCCTGTTTTCATGCCATCCGCATGAGGGTCGATCCATAGCAGGCGGTTGCGGTTGGACTGTGTGACATCGTTGAACGTGTAATCGCGCAGGGCGAACAGCGGATAGTGCTGCGGGTAGTCGTGCACAATGGCGGCGGCCAGCAAAGCCAGATCGGATGCGCTGCTGTAGTGTTGCGCGTCCGGCATCCCGACCGGATTGGCGAAATGGGTGTTGACCATGCCTAACCGTTTTGCTTCCTTGTTCATCAGGTCGACGAAGCCCGCTTCGCTGCCGGCAATGTTGAGCGCCAGCGTAATGGCTGCATCGTTACCGGATTGCACGATCAGACCGCGCAACAGATCGTCCACGGTCACGCCCTGCCCGGCCTTGAGCAGCATGCGCGACTCGCCGCCGGTCGTGCGCAGTGCAGCAGCAGGAACGGTCAGGTTTTGTTGGGGTGATAGCGTGCCGTATTTGAGCGCATCAAACACCAGATAAGCAGTCATCAATTTGGTCAACGAGGCGGGCTCCATGCGCGCATCGGCATTGTGGCTTACCAGAACCTGATTACTGGTGTAGTCGTAGAGCAAATATGCCCTGGCTGCCAGCACCGGCGCGGCGGGTGTTTGCGGTGGCAGCGCATAGGCTGCGGCGGACAGCAGCAAACTGACGAGCAGGAATGCGGTATTCATCCGGAATAATCTCTGGAACATTGGGTGGGCGGAGTTAACCACTATTGCGCAACCCGGTGGCGATCCCGTTGATGGTGAGATGGATCGCACGCTTTATCCGCTCGTCGTTATTTCCGGCGCGATGGTGTTGCAGCAAGGTGACCTGCAGGTGGTTGAGCGGGTCGATATACGGAAGACGGGTCAACAGGCTGCGCGCAAACGCCGGGTTGTCCTGCAACAGCGATGCCTTGCCGGTCACGGCGAGCAACATTTTCACGGTGCTCTCCCATTCGCTCTCGATCGCGTCAAAAATCCGCTCGCGCAATGCCGCATCTTCCACCAGTTCGGCGTAGCGCGAGGCGATGCCCATGTCGGTCTTGGACAGCACCATATCCATATTGGACATCAGGCCACGGAAAAATGGCCAGTTCCGGTACATCGCCTGCAACTGTGCCAGCCCGGCATCTCCTTCGCGCTCGACGAAGCGCTTCACTGCGCTGCCGTAGCCAAACCAGCCCGGCAGCAGCGTGCGGTTCAGTCCCCAGCTGAATACCCAGGGGATGGCGCGCAAATCCTCGATGCGGCCGGATGCCTTGCGCGCCGAGGGACGGCTGCCGATGTTGAGCTCGGCGATTTCACGGATCGGCGTAGCGGCGAAGAAATAATCGGTGAAGCCCGGCGTCTCATACACCAGCTTGCGGTAAGCGGCAAATGCGTCGATGCTCAACGCTTCCATGATGCGATGATATTCCGGCATGGCGCTGTCCGCGCCGTGATGATGCAACAGCGAAGCTTCCAGGGTCGCGGCGATCAGTGTCTCCAGATTGCGTCGGCCGATTTCCGGATTGGAATACTTGCTGGCGATCACTTCGCCCTGTTCGGTGATGCGGATCTGCCCGTTCACGCTGCCCGGCGGTTGCGCCAGAATCGCGTCATAACTCGGTCCGCCGCCGCGCCCGACGGTGCCGCCGCGCCCGTGAAACAAACGCAGCTCGACGCCGTGTTTCCCGAACACTTTCACCAGCTCCAGTTCAGCCTTGTATAACTCCCAGTTGGCGGTGAGATAGCCGCCATCCTTGTTGCTGTCAGAGTAGCCAAGCATCACTTCCTGCGTGTTGCCACGGCTGGCCAGCAGCTTGCGGTAATACGGGAGGGCGAACAACTCATCCATGATGGCGCCGCAGCCACGCAGGTCTTCAATGGTCTCGAACAACGGGATGATATTCATGTGCAGTGCGGGACTTCCACCTCCTTCCAGCAACCCGGCCTGTTGCAGCATCAGGGCAACTTCCAGCATGTCGCTTACTGCATCGGCCTTGGAAATAATGTGGTTGGGCAGCGCTTCCTGGCCGAAGCGTTGATGGATTCGTGCAGCGGCCTGCATGATGCGCAATTCGCTTTGCGTCGCGGGTGTGTATTGCCCAAGGCTATCAGGCGATAAAGCGCCGGCAAGCAGCGGCTTGCCGGCCTGCAATGCGTCCAGCAATACTTCGCGGCGCGCAGCTTCGTCGAGGTCTTTGTAATTGGCCTTACCCGAGTCGCCCCGACACGGTGGGGTGGAACCCTCAGGTGCGGGAGGGGCGGACAAGCGGCTGTTCCCGCAATCGGCTGGCTGCGCCAGTAACGTGTCACAGCCGCTGTGTGAGAAAAGTTCGCTGACGGTTTGCTCATGGATCGCGCTGTGCTGGCGCATGTCCAGCGGCGCCAGATGAAAGCCGAACACCTCTGCGGCACGGCGCAGGCTGGCAAGCCGTCCGCGCGCCAGATATACCGCGCCGTGCTTGAACAGCGAGTCGATCAGCACATCCAGATCGGCGATGAATTCCTGTGGCGTGGCATAAGGCTGCGCATCCTTGCCCATCGGCGCCGGATGCGAGATTTCGTGGTCAAGTTGTCTGGCGGTAGCGGACAGGCGCGAATAAACCAGGTTCAGCGCGCGGCGATAGTGCTCGTCGGCGCGGGCAGCATCCCGGTCCGGCGAGGCGTCGGAAAGTTGGCGCAATTCGTCGCTGATCTCCACCAGATGATCGGTCAGGCTCAAGCGCCGACTCAGCAGAAATGTTTCATTCAGATAGTGCTCGAGCACCAGCGCGGAATGCTGCTGCATCGCGTCCAGCATGACATCGTAAGTGACGAACGGATTGCCGTCACGGTCGCCGCCGATCCAGCTTCCTACCCGCAGCAACGGCGGAATGCGAATGTCCTTGCCGAAGCGCGCCTCCAGTTGCTTTTCCAGGGTGGCGTATATCTTCGGAATTTCATTGAGAAAGGTGTAACGATAGTACTCCAGACCATTATTGATTTCGTCGCGCACGGTCAATCCGGCGGTGCGCAACATACGGGTCTGCCACAAAAGCAGCACGAAGCGGCGCAACGCTTCTTCGTTCTCCGCCAGATCGTCCGGCGTCATATCCATGCGATCGCGAGTGGACAACAGGCTGGAAATGATCAACTGGCAATCAAGGATGCTCTTGCGCTGCACTTCGGTGGGGTGCGCAGTCAGCACCGGCGAAATCAGTGCGCTATCGAGAAAAGTTTGCAGGGCTTCCTTGCTGACATGTTTCTTTTCGACGCGCTCCAGCGCCAGCAGTAAACTGCCGTCCCTCGGCGCGCTGCCCACCTTGAGATGGGCACGATGGCGCCGGTTATGATGCAGGTCTTCGGCAATATTGGACAGCTGCGAGAAGTAACTGAAGGCACGCACCACGGACAGTGTTTCGCCAGTCGACAACGCATCCAGCATTTGCTCGAGCTGCTCGCGATCGCGATGATCCTGGGTTTTGCGAAAGCGTATTGCGGCGCGGCGCACGTTTTCGATCAACTGGAAGGATGCCTCGCCCTCCTGTTCGCGCAGCGTGTCGCCAAAAATGCGCCCGAGCAGGCGCACATCTTCGCGCAAGGGCATGTCCTTGCTGGAAATATCGGCGGGGGCGGAGATCAGGGTCATCACATTCATACGAAAAAATACGATGCGCCTCATGTTAGAATGCGCCGCGCATGATCAACAAGATTCAGGAAATCCAATGAGCAAAGCAGCGTCCCCTTCCCGTTTAGTGATTGCCTCGCGCGAAAGCGCGCTGGCCATGTGGCAAGCCGAACATATCCGGGACAGGCTGCGCGCATTATATCCGCAAACCGAAGTCAGCATCCTGGGCATGACCACTCAGGGCGACCAGATTCTCGATGTGACGCTGTCGAAAATCGGCGGCAAGGGTCTGTTCGTGAAAGAGCTGGAAACCGCGCTGGAAGACGGCCGCGCCGATCTTGCCGTGCATTCGTTGAAGGATATGCCGATGAATATGCCGGAGGGTTTTACGCTGGCCGCCATCGGCGAGCGCGAAGACCCGCATGATGCGTTTGTGTCGAACCAATACGAAAACCTTGCAGCATTGCCGGCAGGCAGCGTGGTAGGCACCTCCAGCCTGCGCCGCGAGAGCCAGTTGCGCGCGCGTTTTCCGCATCTTGAAATCGAGCCGTTACGCGGCAACGTGCAAACCCGTTTGCGCAAACTGGACGAAGGCAAATATGCCGCGATCATCCTCGCTGCCGCCGGGCTGAAACGGCTGGGTCTGGGCAATCGCATCCGCGCGCTGATCACTTCCGACGACAGTCTGCCCGCCGTCGGGCAGGGTGCGCTGGGCATCGAATGCCGCGCCGACCGCGCCGACGTCATCGCCTTACTGCAGCCGCTGCATCATGCCGATACCGCCGCCTGCGTGCTGGCAGAACGTGCCATGAGCCGCGCTTTGGCGGGCAGTTGCCAAGTGCCGCTGGGCGGTTTCGCCGAAGTGCTAAACGGCACGTTGCGGATGCGCGGTTTCGTTGCCAGCCCGGACGGCAAACAGATGGTGCGCGCCGAATCGACCGGCGACATAGCCGATCCCGAAGCGCTGGGCAACCGGATTGCCGATGCCTTGATCGCTCAGGGCGCGGGTGAAATTCTTGCGGCGCTGAATGACTGAACAGCCGCTGGCCGGACTGAAAATCGTCGTCACGCGCCCGCGTGAGCAAGCCGCACATTTGATGCAAGCCGTCGAACGCTTTGGCGGCAGGGCGTTGCTGTTTCCGCTGCTGGAAATCGCGCCTGCTGCCAACCAGGCTGCCTTGCGCGAGCAAATTTCGCGTATCGCGCAATTTGATCTCGCCATTTTCATCAGTCCGAATGCAGTGCAATACGGAATGGCGGCGATACTCCCGGCGGGCGCGTTGCCGCCGTCCCTGAAAATCGCCACGGTCGGACAGGGCAGCGCAAAAGCATTACGTGAACTGGGCATCGACGACATCATTGCGCCCACCAAGAATTTTGACAGCGAGGGTTTGCTGGCCTTGCCTGAATTGCAGAACATGGCCGGATGGCGTGTCTTGATTTTTCGCGGCGATGGCGGGCGCGAGTTGCTGGGCAATACGCTCACGGCGCGCGGCGCCACAGTGGAATATACCACCTGCTATCAGCGCAGCAAACCGCAACTGGACGTGGCCACATTGCTTGATGATGCGCCGGATGCAATAACGGTGACGAGCAGCGAAGCGCTGGATCATCTGTGGCGGATGCCGGATGGCAATGCACGGACTGCCTTGCGCGATCTGCCGCTGTTCGTGCCACATGAGCGTATCGCCGAACTGGCGCACCGGCAGGGTTGGCGGCAGGTATTGTTGACCGGCGCGGGGGATGACGGCCTGGTGTCCGGTTTGGTAGCATGGGCAAGACAAAGGACGGGGAATAGAGGGCAGTGTTCCGGCGCCGTTTCTCCGGGGGGTACAATATGACCGAGCAGCAGCCGCAACCAGCAGAAAACACCAACCGCGTCGAGAGCGAGGAGCCGCCGCCGTACGTCGTGACCCCCGCACCGCGCCAGAACCCTTTCGCAACGACCATCTCCAGGATGAATCTCACGCAGATGACGCTGGCGGTGCTGGTGGTGATTTTCCTGTGGCAATGGCTTGATGGTCATCGCGCCATTAGCGACATGCAGCAGCAACTTGCCAAAAAAATTGCTGAAATGGATGGTGTGAGCAAGGCCAATCAGGTGTTGCTGGGGCAAAGTCAGGATGAGGTGCGCGGACTTTCCGCCAAGATGGTGGCGCTGGAGGCGCGATACGCCGAAGCGCAGAATCAGCGCGCCGCACTGGAGGTTTTGTATAACGACCTGTCGATCAGCCGCGACGAAACCGCGCTGGCGGAGGTCGAGCAGATGCTGCTGATTGCCGGGCAGCAGTTGCAATTGTCGGCCAATGTGAAAGCCGCGCTGATCGCCATGCAGAGCGCCGACACCCGTTTGCAGCGCATGGACCGGCCGGCATTCAATGGCCTGCGCAGGGCCATCAACCAGGATATGGACAAGCTGCGCGCATTGCCCGGCGTGGATACCGCCGCCATCAATTTTCAACTCGACAAACTGATGACAGCCGTGGATGAGCTGCCGCTGGTTTATCAGCAACGCGCGGCAAAGAATGAAGAAACCACGCAAGCTGTGGCGCCAAAGGATGAAACGGTCTGGCAGAAGCTGTCGCGCGAAATCTGGTACGAGATG
>Ga0209212_1007672_pt1 | contig 11829 bp, 10 predicted proteins | sample RifGroC2_FD_183996 | JGI IMG/M metagenome (GOLD analysis project Ga0209212, IMG submission 183996) | Groundwater microbial communities from Rifle, Colorado, USA - Groundwater C2 (SPAdes) (version 2) | ecosystem: Environmental > Aquatic > Deep subsurface > Groundwater | place: Rifle, Colorado...
AGTTTCAGAAGACTCTGATAGAAGAGGCGACAGCGCGATTTGCCTATGATGCTCCATGTTGGCTAACGACGGGATTTATAACTTGTTATCTTACGGAACAGTATCGTCAAGATGACCGTAACTTTCTCTCCATTCTTTCCGCTATTCGTCATAACGCTTATAACGATACACATCACTCTCATATCGAGAAACGCAGAGTAACGAGCGAAAACGCACCCGATGACATCCCGCAACTTTTCTCTCATAACGAAGATGTTGAAAGAGTAAACGATCAAGAGCTCGCTAAGATTTCAGAGAAAGAACGTATTTTTGAAATGACTTCTCAGGGCGCATCATCACTTGTCGCGACGCTTAAAAAGGGTTGTCTGTCCCCGGAAGTTTTAAGGTTGAAAGTCGGCGCCAAGGTAATGTTTACTAAAAATAATCCACAAGCGGGATTTGTAAATGGCACTTTAGGAGAAGTTCGAGAATTGAATTCATTTGGATCTCCAGTTATAGGTACTAGAAATAATCGAAGCATCATTGCAGAACCCATGGCTTGGACAGTTGAAGAAGGCGGGAGTGTCAGGGCGCGTATTACCCAAGTGCCCTTAAGACTTGCCTGGGCTATTACCGTGCACAAGAGTCAAGGTATGAGTCTTGATGAAGCGGTTATGGATCTTACCGATGTTTTTGAGTTTGGTCAGGGATACGTGGCTCTCTCGCGCGTACGCAGACTCTCCGGACTTTATCTTCTGGGATGGAACAAACAGACCTTTCAAGTCCATCCTGAAGTTCTTGAGAAAGATATTGAATTTCGCAAGGGGTCAAAAGTCGCTAGGGAAGCATTTGAGAAAATTTCTCCTAATGAGCTCGCGAGTATGCATAAAAACTTTATTAGAGCTGTCGGCGGCCGCTTGACAGATAAAAAGCAAAAAACCAAATATAGGATCTGATATAATGAAGAAGATGTTAAATAGAAAAATTTTACTTTCCGGCGTTAAACCTACCGGCAGACCGCACATCGGTAACTATTTCGGCGCTATGAAGCAGTTTGTGGGATTACAGACTTCTTATGAAAGTTACATTTTTATCGCAGATTTGCATGCTCTGACTACTGTCCAGAATAGGAGAGAGCTGGAAGAAAATACTATTAATGTCATTCTTGATTATCTTGCTATTGGACTTGATCCGAAAAAAGTGGTCATCTACAAACAGTCCGATGTGCCGCAAGTGACGGAACTTGGTTGGATTTTCAACTGCATCACTACTATGCCGTATCTCGGGCGCGCGCATGCTTATAAGGATGCGGTGGCTAATAACAAAGAGCCCAATGTTGGACTCTTTGATTATCCGTTGCTTATGGCCGCTGATATTCTTATTCAAGACGCTGATGTGGTGCCTGTCGGACAAGACCAGAAACAGCATGTGGAAATTGCCCGCGATACGGCGGAGAAGTTTAACCGTATATATTCTAATATATTTAAATTACCAGACCCGCTTATCTTGAAAGATGTTGCCACAGTGCTCGGTACCGATGGTAGAAAGATGTCCAAGAGCTATGGCAATACCATACAGCTTTTTGCCAAAGACGATGAAATTGAAAAATCCGTGATGAGCATCGTTACCAATTCTTCAGGTGAAAGACCGGAGAATGTTTATGCCATCCACGCCTTGCTCAAAGACAAAAAGTTTCTCGATGATTTGTATGAAGAAAATAAGGGGAAATACAAAGTTCTTAAGGAAATATTAATAGATGACCTTAAAGATTTCATAAGACCGATGCGCGAGAGGAGGCAAAAATTGGAGCAAGATAAAAATACCGTGCTCAAAGTATTGCGAGAGGGTGGTAAAGTGGCCCGCGAAAGAGCGGAAAAGAAGATGAAAGAAATTAGAGAAAAAGTAGGATTGAAATTATCATGATTCAAGGATTTGTACATGCTTTGCGTATTCAGTCAAAAATAGTTTTTATTATCGTGCGCAATTTAAGGGGTCTGACCCAACTGGTTGTGACAACGGATAATCCGGAATTTGGAACAGCTAAGAATTTAACACTTGAATCTGTTATCAGAGCGATTGGGGAAATGATAGATGCTCCGCAAGCTCCCGGCGGTCGCGAGATGCACCCGATCAAGATTGAAGTATTAAGCCGAGCTGAACCGGAGTTGCCGATACCGGTGGTGGTGAAGGGCGGAGAAGAAACTGAAGCCCCGATACGTTTTGATTATCGCTGGCTCGATCTGCGCAAGCCGGAGAAAGCCAGAATCTTCAAGGTTTGGACGGAATTTGAGAAAGGCTGGCGCAAATATTGGGATGAAAATAATTTTATCCAACTCTATCCGCCAGCTCTAATGTCCACGTCATCGGAGTCCGGCTCGGAAGTTTTTGAAGTCAATTATTTCGACCGTAAGGCATATCTGGCGCAGTCGCCGCAGTTTTATAAGCAGATGGCTATGGCGGCGGGTTTTGAGAAAGTTTTCATGGTGTCTCCCGTGTTTCGCGCTGAGCCATCTTTCACTACTCGCCATCTGACGGAATTTACCGGCTGGGACTTTGAGATTTCTTATATTAAGGATCACCAGGATGTCATGGATGAAGAAGAGGGGATGATTGTCAGTGGATTCAAGCAATTATCAAAAGCTTTTCCAGATTTGAATATCACTATGCCAATCAGACCATTTCCAAGAATGACAATAGTGGAGGCAAAAAAGATTTTATCTGGTCTTGGTATTTCGTCGCCCGAGGAACACGATCTTTCTCCAGAAGAGGAGAGGGCGATATCCGAATTTGTTTTAAGGGAGCACGAACATAACTTTGTTTTTATCACCGATTATCATAAATCCAAAAGCGCTTTTTATCATATGTCATCAGCAGATGACCCTGAGCGTAGTCGAAGGGCGGATTTACTATATCGAGGTATCGAAATTACGACTCTGGCCCAACGCGAACATAGGCCGGAGATTCTTGAAAAACAGGCAAAAGAAAAGGGTATGGATTTAGAAATGCTTAAAGATTATCTAAACTTTTTCCGCTACGGTTGTCCGCCTCACGGCGGTGCCGGTATCGGGCCGGGTCGTTTTATTATGAAAATTCTTGATTTACCGAATGTTCGCGAAGCTACGTATTTACCACGAGACGTTAAGAGATTGAATCCATGACCATCGGTTTTGATTGGAATCAAGGTGAAGTTAAGTCGCCTATTACCAGAGTCTATTCTTGGGACGAAATAGTGGATTTTTTGTCGAAATGAATAAAGACTTACTACTATCAATAAACTGTGCAAAGCTCGACTTTGCACAGTTTATATGGATACGTTATTTTAACGCGACCGCATAATTATAACGTATGCCATTTATATGCCAGTAAGATTAAATTATAACGATATACCGGTATAAATTGGTTTAGTTTGGAGATTGGATTAAAAAACGTTATAATGGCGGAGTGAAGGGAAACTCATATACCGTAAAAACGGGAGTTTTTGAAGGTCCATTGGACCTTCTTCTTGACTTGGTGACTCAAAGGAAACTTTTTGTCAATGATGTTTCGTTGTCTCAAGTGACGGACGACTTTATACGATATATTGATGAGCACGAAGAATTTCCGATCAGAGAATCAGCGGAATTTATCGTCATCGCTTCCACTCTGATGCTTATCAAATCCAGATCGCTTCTGCCAATGATTCGGCTTACGGATGAAGAGGAGGAAAGCATTCATGATTTGGAAAGCCGTCTCGCAGTTTACGCCAGAGTTAAGGAACTCGCCCTGGGTCTTAAAAATATTTTTGGCAAAAAAGTGATTTTTGAAAAGACCCCGGCAAAAAATCAAATGATAATTTTCTCGCCGGACTTCCAAACTAACACAAAAACCCTCCTGTTCGCTCTCGAGAGGGTGATAGAATCTTTACCAAAAAAAGAAGTATTACCAAAAATAATTGTCAAAAAAGTTATCAGTCTCGAAGAAATGATTGAAAAACTGGCAGAACGGATTGCCAAGACGAGCAAACTTAATTTTAAGGAATTTCATGGCGCCAAGGGTACGCTGACTTACGAAAAGAAGGTCTCTATCATTATCGGTTTTCTTGCTATGCTCGAACTTGTTAAGCGTGGAGCTATTCGCGTAACACAAGAAGGCAGAGGAGACATGGAGATAGAGAATGAATCAGTCAACACCCCCATTTATGTTTAGTTTAGAATTAAAAATAGAAGCAATACTTTTCTTTAAAAATGAGCCGGTCTCTATTTCCGAATTGGCGAAACTGACCGGAGAAAAATCTGAAGCAGTGAAAGCGTCACTTTTTAAGCTAAGGGAATTTTATAAAGATAGGGGGATAGTCGTTATCTTTAATGGGGAATTTGTAAGTTTTGGCACTCATCCCGATGTCAGTGAACTTATTGAGAATTTAGTTAAGGAAGAATTTTCTCGCGAGCTTAGTCGCGCCAGTCTTGAGACTCTAGCCATCATTCTCTATAAGGGTCCAATTTCACGCCGCGAGATTGACCATATTCGCGGCGTTAATTCTGGCTTTATCCTACGCTCACTTATGATTCGCGGACTTATTGAACGCACTGAAGGCACAGAAAGAAGCTATAGTTACAAAGCGACACTCAAGCTCTTGGAACATCTTGGTATTACTCGTCGTGAAGATTTACCAGAATATCAAATGGCTTTTAAAAAAATCAAGGAGTTTATGGAAACAATACCGACAGAACAAGATGGATAATCAATTTTCCACTATACGTCATACGGAGGTGAAATTTTTTCTGGTTTTGGCCACGATTCTTTTATTTTTACTTGTGGCTTCTTTGGTTTTTAGTATAAAAGTGGAAAGGAAGGACAAATCGGTTCCGACCGGTGTGGCTACCGTTTCGTTTCCTTCAGTAACAATTGGAGCCAAAGCCGCTTATGTCTATGATGTTAGAACTCAAACTGTTTTATTTACTAAAAACGAAAATACCCGCCTATCCCTGGCTTCCTTGACCAAAATCATGTCCGCTTTGGTGGCGGAGGATTTAAGTCCTCGATACGGCACCATAACGGTAAATGACGAGGCCCTGAGGGCAGAAGGGGATAGTGGTTTCTACAAAGATGAACGATGGACACTTAAAGATATTCTTGATTTTTCATTATTAACATCTTCAAATGACGGCATGCGCGCCGTGGCTCTTTCGCTCGGCGCTCTCGAGAGAGCAGATGTTGATTCCGAAGAAATTATCAACGACTTTGTTGGCGAAATGAATGATAAGGCCCGAGAACTTGGTCTCAAGAATACTTATTTTTGGAATGAAACTGGGCTCGATGAATCGGAAATGAAAGGCGGCGCTTACGGCACAGCGAAAGATATGAGCATGCTTTTGGAATATATTCTCGCGCATTACCCTGCATTCTTTGATGCCACCCAAGAAGTTACCACTACCTTCCAATCTTTAGATAATCACCTGCATGTTGCCAAAAATACCAATAATGTGATTACCGAAATTCCCGGGCTCATGGCTTCTAAGACCGGTTTTACCGATACTGCCGGCGGTAATTTGGCGTTTGTCTTCGATCCGGAACTAGGTCGACCAATCGTTGTTGTCATACTTGGTTCTACCGGAGAGGGTCGCTTTGAGGATGCGCGTGTTCTTGTCGATGCTGTGATGAAATCTATAAGTAACAACTAAACTTATGTGCGGCATAGTAGGAATAATTGACTTGAAAAGGAAGAACGCCATTCAAAACATGGCGGAAGCTATTTATCATCGTGGGCCGGATGATGCAGGGTTTTTCGTCGATGAATATGTTGCTCTAGGCGTAAGACGTCTTTCCATCATTGATCTTGTCGGAGGCAAGCAGCCGATAAGTTTAAATGATGGCAGATTTACAATAATTTTTAATGGAGAGATTTATAATTACAAAGAGCTCAGAAGTGAGCTGGGAGATTACAAATTTAAAACCGACAGCGACACTGAAGTGGTTCTAGTAGGATTTTTAAAGTGGGGGGCAGAGATATTGCCGCGTCTGCGCGGCATGTTCGCGTTCTCTATCTATGATGCCAAGGAGAAGCAAATCTTTCTGGCGCGAGATTTTTTTGGTATAAAACCGCTTTATTATCTGATTGACGATACGCGCTCGGATGTGATAGCTTTCTCCTCTGAAATTAAAAGTTTTCTGACTCTTCCGACATTTAAACCAGAAGTGAATGACCAAGCTGTCTTTAACTACCTCTCATTCCAATACAATCCCCTGGAAGAAACTTTTTTCAAAAACATTTTTAAACTCCCGCCCGCTCATTTTATGAAGATAGATATAAATACTAGAAAAACTGAAATGAAGAGATATTGGCAATTTGAATTTAAACCGGACAATTCTCTCGATGAGGCAAAAACTGCGAAGGAAGTCTTGGAAGTCATGGAAGATTCAGTTTCTCACCACTTGATCGCTGATGTGGCAATTGGTTCATTCCTTTCCGGCGGCATAGATTCAAGCATTATCGCGACCTTGATGTCCCGATTTGGACCAAAAGTCAAAACTTTTACCGTCGGCTTTGAATCTTTGAGTGAGGGTGGGGAAGCGTTGGAGACTGTTAAATTACTTGGTACGGATCATCGTGAGATTACCATTGGCGCCAAGGAATATTTTGAAAATTTGCCTAAAGCAATCTGGCATTTTGATGAGCCGGTGGCCGATCCTTCGGCCCTGGGGCTATATTTTCTGGCGCGAGAGGCGGCGAAACAGGTAAAAGTGGTGCTTTCGGGCGAGGGTTCGGATGAACTGTTTGGCGGTTACAATATTTATCTTGAGCCCTTTGCTCGGCGGTGGATTACTTGGCTACCCAATGTTATTTTGAAATTTATCATTAATCTGCCATTTGATGTCAGGGGCAAGAATTATGCTAAAAGAGCAAGTCAAAAACTTGAAGATTGGTATATCGGCAACGCTTCCATATTTAGCGAAGCGGAAGTCAAGTTGCTTTGGAAAGGAAAATCAGAGAAAAAGTTTCTCATCGAAGATCTATATCAAAAGGTCGCCCACTCTAGCGATTCGACCAAGATGCAATACATTGACATTCATACTTGGCTTATCGGGGATATTCTAGCCAAAGCCGACAAAATGACTATGGCGCATTCACTTGAATTAAGAGTGCCGTTTCTGGATATTGAAGTGGCGCGCCTTGCCTCGCGTCTTCCGGATCGATTCAAATGGAAGAGCGGTGTCACCAAGTATCTTTTACGCGAAGCGTTCAAACGAGTTTTACCGGAGTCGGTGCGCCAGAGAAAGAAACTTGGTTTTCCAACACCTGTTAAAGACTGGTTCACGAATGATAGAAAAGATGTTTTTAGTCTCATTTTAGAGAATCCATATATTCAAAAGCGTATGAACGTTTCGTACATAAAAAATCTTATAGGCGATCATCTATCTGGACGAAACGATAACTCAAGAAAAATCTATCTCCTCCTGGCGCTGGCCATCTGGTACAATATGTTTATCGTGGATCAAAAATCATAACGGGATGGATATTCTTAAAATCATTTTTCCGACGGTTCTAACTTTCTTTATTGGCATTATCATTACGCCATTTTTTACCAGATATTTCTATCGGTATAAAATGTGGAAGAAATCTCCGAGGACCAGCGCGAATACTTCCGAGGCTTTTAACAATATTCATAACACTACACATGAACTTAGTACTCCTAAAATTGGCGGAGTAATCATCTGGGTTGCCGTTCTTTTTACTGTTTGTATCATCTATTTTATATCGCTGGCCATACCATCCGACTTAACTTTAAAACTTAACTTTTTTTCTAGGTCACAAACGCTTGTTCCTCTAGGAGCTTTTTTCCTTGCTGCTTTTATAGGTTTGGCAGATGATCTTTTGCATATTTATGGTCAGGGTCGATTTGCCCAAGACGCGCTCATTTATCGCAAAATCAAGATAGCCCTCATCACTGGCATAGGACTTGTCATTAGCCTTTGGTTTTATTTTAAGCTTGATTTTAATTCCGTTCACATTCCTTTTAACGGAGACTTATATCTTGGTATTTGGTTTATACCATTCTTTGTTATTGTAATGCTTGCCACCTTTTCAACTTCTGTCATAGACGGCATTGATGGATTGGCGGGAGGAGTGTTTGCCTCGGTCTTTACCGCTTTTGCCGTGATTGCTTTCGTTAATAATCAAATTGATATCTCCGCGCTTTCCGGTGCCATTGCCGGCGCTATTCTTGCTTTTCTATGGTTTAATGTCCCTCCGGCGCGTTTCTATATGGGAGAAACGGGAATAATGGCTCTCACTGTGGTGTTGGCAGTCATAGCTTTTCTCACTGATTCAGTGCTCCTTTTACCGATCATTGCTTTGCCATTGGTGGCCACGTCTGCCTCTGTTATTATTCAGGTTTATGTCTTTTATAAATTTTTTAAACGGAGAATTTTTAAAGTTACTCCGCTTCACCATCATTTCCAAGCACTAGGTTGGCCCAGAGAGAAAGTAGTTATGCGTTATTGGATAGTCGCCGTCATCTCGGCCATCATCGGCGTCATCTTGGTTCTCATCAGTTAGTGTTATCCCGTCTGACGGGATGTTATAATTCTTCCAATTATGGCGAGTGGAAGAAAAGTGGATAAATCATTTTTGCTTATCTCCATTATTTTGGTAGTGTTTGGTTTTTTTATTTTTAGCTCGGCGGCCCTGGCTCTCTTGGCGAAAGAGAATTCAAATTATTCAAGCATCGCCTTATCGCAGACAGTTTTCGGACTGTTTTTAGGCACTGTGGCCATGGTAACCGCGTCACGTTTAAACATTCAAGTCTGGAAGAAATCCGCCTTCTGGCTTCTACTCACAGCAATCATCCTTAATATTTTAGTCCTGGTGCCGGGCATTGGCTTTGAACATGCTGGCGCTCGGCGTTGGATTGTATTGGGCTCCCTCTCTTTTCAGACCTCCGAGATTCTAAAATTAGCCTTTATTGTGTATTTTGCGGCTTGGATTGCCGGAATCAAGGATAAAATAAAAACTTTTCGCTGGGGCTTTTTGCCGCTTCTCATCCTCTTGATTATTTCGGCCCTGCTCCTTTTGAATCAACCGGATACTGACAATTTTCTTCTGATTATCTTTACCGGTATTGCGATGTTCATTGCCGCGGGGGGAAAATGGCGTTACGTTTTTATGATTATATTGGCTGGAGCGGTCAGTTTGGCTCTTCTGGCTTTTATGCGACCTTACATTATGCAACGTATTACCACTTTCTTTAATACGCAGGCGGATGCTCAGGGAGCCAGCTATCAAGTCCAACAATCTCTCATTGCCGTCGGTTCGGGTGGTCTGTTTGGCCGAGGATTTGGTCAGAGTGTTCAGAAATTTACCTACCTCCCTGAACCGATCGGGGATTCGATCTTTGCCGTGGCGGCCGAGGAGTTTGGTTTTGTGGGCTCTGTTTTTTTGTTGGTTATGTTTGTTCTTTTTGCCACCCGGGGTATCAAGATTGCTTCGGAAACTTCAAATATTTTTGCTAGACTCACGGTAGTCGGAATTGTTATAATGATTACCTCCCAGGCATTCGTCAATATAGGCGCGATGCTTGGAGTGATTCCGTTGTCGGGCATTACCTTGCCGTTTGTGAGTCATGGCGGCTCATCCCTTTTTATCACTCTTCTCGAAGTTGGCATTGTGCTCTCTATTTCTAAGACTCGAGGCTCCTAAATCTTAAATCATAAACTTAAATCAATGCGTATTCTTTTTACTGGCGGTGGCTCTGGGGGACATTTTTATCCGATAATTTCCATTGCTGAAGAACTTAATAATCTGGCGAAGGAGAAAAGACTTTTGGAACTGGAGCTTTTTTATATGTCTCCCACTCCTTATAATCCCGGGATACTTTTCGAAAATGGTATTATTTACAAGAAAAATAGCGCCGGTAAGCTTCGCCGTTCCAAGAGCGTGTGGATTCTGGTTCCAAATTTTTTTGACCTGTTCAAGACGGGGTGGGGGATTTTTACCTCGCTTTATATGGTGTACAAACTTTACCCCGATGTTATCTTTGGCAAGGGAGGATATGCGAGTTTCCCGGTACTGGTGGCGGCGCGCCTTTTTCGTATTCCTGTGGTTATTCATGAGTCTGACACCATCCCCGGTAAGGCAAATTTGTGGGCGGGGAAATTTGCCAGGATAGTGGCGGTTTCTTACAAAGAAGCCGCAAACTATTTTCCATCAGGCGCGGTGGCTCATACCGGTCAGCCAGTACGCAAAGAGATCGCCCTTCCTATCACTTCTGGCGCTCGTGAATTTTTTCAAATTGAAGAAAATGTGCCGGTCATTTTAGTTCTTGGCGGCTCGCAAGGGGCGCAAAAAATTAACGATACAGTTTTAGAAGATCTCAAGAATTTGGTGGAGAAGTACGTGATTATTCATCAAACCGGTAAGCATAATATTACGGAAGTCAGAGCCACTAGTGAGGCGGTGCTTTTCGATTCTCTTCATAAGGATCGATATAAGGCATTTGATTACTTAAATGTTTTGGCAATTCGTATGGCGGCCGGGATAGCTTCCGTGGTCATCTCGCGCGCCGGTTCAACCATTTTTGAGATTGCCGCCTGGGGCGTATCGTCAATCATTATTCCTATCAACGAAAAAGTCAGCCACGATCAGCATTCCAACGCTTTTACTTATGCTCGTGCCGGCGCTTGCGAGGTTATAGAAGAAAATAATCTTACCGCTAACATTCTAGCGTCGGAGATTGAACGTCTGATGACGAATGAAACTGAACGAGAAAAGATGAAAATGGCGGCAAAATTGTTCTACAAGCCCAATGCCGCGCGTCTGATCGCCGAGGAAATTCTAAAAATCGCTCTTGAACACGAGATAGAAAAATGAGCCAGAAAATTATTACCCGTTTTCCGCCTTCACCGACTGGCAATTTTCATGTCGGTAGCGCGCGCACGGCCCTTTTTAACTTTTTGTTTGCCAGAAAAAATAATGGAAAATTTATCTTAAGAATAGAAGATACAGACAAAGCCAGATCAAAAAAAGAATTTGAGGATGATATCTTTGAAAGTCTCGAATGGCTGGGACTTAAATACGACGAATTCTATCGACAATCGGATAGGGGAAAGATATACCGAACTTATATAGAAAAAATACTCGATGACGGCTCGATTTACGAAGATGAAGATAAGATTATCCGCTTTAAAAATCCAAACAAAAAAGTAAAATTCAATGATTTAGTGCGGGGAGAGATCGAATTTGACACTACAGAATTAAAAGATTTTATTATAGCCAAAAGCGTAGATGAACCACTTTATCATCTAGCGGTAGTCATTGATGATTTTGAATCCAACATAACACATGTGATCCGTGGCGAGGATCACATCTCCAACACCCCAAGACAGATTCTCATCCAAGAAGCGATCGGCGCGCCGCGGCCAATATATGCGCATCTACCGCTTATTCTTGCTCCAGACCGTTCAAAGCTCTCTAAGCGCAAACATGGCGAGTCTGTTTCGCTCAACTACTATCGCGATAAAGGTTACTCGCCAGAAGCCATGATCAATTACCTTGCGCTTCTGGGATGGAATCCTGGCACAGAACAAGAAATCTTTACTCTTGACGAATTGATAAATGTTTTTGACTTTTCAAGAGTGCATAAAGGAGGTGCGATTTTCGACGAGAAAAAACTGGCTTGGGTGAACCGGAAACATTTCAATAAACTTCTAACGGGATGAAGAAAAGATTCATCAGCATTTTTATTATTTTTTTGATCATACCAACTGTCTTGAGTGCCGCTAATCCGAGTGAATTAGAACAACAGATCGAACGGGTCAGAAGGGAACGGGAGACGCTTGTTGAGGAACAGAAAAAGCTTCAAACCGAACTGGAAG
>Ga0209212_1007674_pt1 | contig 11826 bp, 13 predicted proteins | sample RifGroC2_FD_183996 | JGI IMG/M metagenome (GOLD analysis project Ga0209212, IMG submission 183996) | Groundwater microbial communities from Rifle, Colorado, USA - Groundwater C2 (SPAdes) (version 2) | ecosystem: Environmental > Aquatic > Deep subsurface > Groundwater | place: Rifle, Colorado...
GCGCTTGAGGTGCATGATGTCGATCGGCTCGTCCACCTCTCCCCTCTTACAGGCCTCCTCGCAGGGGTGGTTGCAGACGCGTCCGCAGACAATCGGAAAAGGGTTGTCTCTCTTGATGAGTTTCAGTGCTTCCTTGAACTTGCCCGCGGCGATGAGGGCCACGTATCCCTGGACGCTGATGTGGGTGGGGCAGGCCGCCTTGCAGGGGGAGGTCCCCAACTTGTCGATCGCGAAACCGGAGGGTATGGCCTGGGGAAAGTGGCGGTAAACGGCCTTGCGGGTATTGAGCGATTCGTTGAAGTCGGAGGGGACGGAAACGGGGCAGACATTCGCGCAGTCCCCGCACCCGGTGCACTTGTCGAGGTTGACGAACCGGGGGGCTTTTGTCATGCGGACCCGGAACCGGCCCGCCTCGCCCTCGACGGCCTCCACGGTGCGCCCGGTCATGATCTCGACATTGGGATGCCGTCCGACCTCGACCAGTTTTGGGGAGAGTATGCAGGCGGAACAGTCGTTCGTGGGAAAGGTCTTGTCCAACTGGGCCATGACGCCGCCGATGCTGATCCCCCGCTCCACGAGAAAGACCTTCATCCCGGAATTGGCAAGATCGAGCGAGGCCTGAATGCCCGCGATTCCCGATCCCACCACCATGACCGCCCCGACTTTATCGCTCTCTTTCAGCACCGCTTTACCCCTATTTCCGATTCTTTAGATGAAAGCCAAGAACATCAGTGATATTCGGTCCATATCCCAGTCCGCCGATGTGTGCGGGTAACATGAATCTCGCTGGCAGTCAAGGGCTATTTATGACCGCCGGTCATCGCTTACCACCCCCACCCTGACCCCCTGTCGAGGGGGAGGGTTTTTGGGACTTATTACGAGAGCGACATTTATTACATCAAGACAAAAAAAATCCACAGACGCTCAACACGATGAAACTAAATAACGCCAGTATGATCAACATCTGCAGGTTCGGCCGGTACGCGTCCGGGCTGAAGCCCTTATCGCCGGCCGAACGGGAAAACAGCGCCATCGGGTTATTTCCGAACAGGACCAGCTTTCGCACCGCATCGATCGCCATCGACTCTACTTTGTCGAAAGCACGCTCCAGGTCTTCTAAAAAAATACGCCGCGCCCATTCGGCGGGTCTCCGGTAAAACCAGTCCACATCGAGGGTAATGCCGGCTTCGCCCGCCACTTTCGACCGGTACATCCAAAAGGCGACAAAGGTGAAGATCAGGATTTGCGAAGCCTCCACCAGGTGGGGCAGCGTGTAGGGGGCAAAGTTCACCTTGTAGGGCAGCATATCGTATAACAGCCCCGGCATGATGCCGTGCAGCAGGCAGAAAAAAGCGGCTGCCGCCATGGCAAGAATCATGTTCCGAGGCGGCGTATCAGGAGACAGCACGCGGTCCTCTCCGAACCAGGTGCCGTAGGGCAGTTTCAGGCCCAGGGAAAGAAAAGTGCCTACGGAAGCCAGCAATAAAAGCAGCATGGCGATGTCGTAATGCGCAGCGCCCGCGGCGGCGATCACCATGGACTTGCTCACAAAGCCGTTGAAAAGCGGGAACCCCGAAATGGAGAAGGCGCCGATCATGTAGAGCCACAAAATAACGGGCTGCCTTTTTCCCAGTCCCCCGAGCTCGGTTAGTTTACTTTTCCCCGTGGTGTGAAGCACCGTGCCGGCGCCCATGAAAAGGAGCGCCTTGTAGAGGATGTGACTGAAGGCGTGGGCCGTGGCGCCGTTGACCGCCATTTCCGTGCCGATGCCGGCCCCGGTCACCATGTAACCCACCTGGCTGATGATGTGATAAGCGCATATCTCCCTGATGTCGTTGGCCAGCACGGCAAAAACCACTCCGTAGAGGGCCATCAGGACGCCCAGGGTGATCAGGATTTCCCACCCCGGGAAGACCCGGAGCAGGACATAAACGGCGGTCTTGGTGGTCAGGGCGCTCATGAACACGGCCCCCGTCACCGTCGCCTTGGGATAGGCGTCGGAAAGCCAGGCGTGCAGGGGAACCACCGCGGCATTGAGACAGACGCCCGCCAGGATCAGCCACGACGAAATGGCGTTGCCGGCGGCGAGCGGCTCTACCAGGATGCTTCGCACTTCGGAGACATGCGCCAGGATGCCCGCAAACAGCAAACCTCCGCCGAAGACATGAAACATCAGGTAGCGCATCCCCGCCTTTTCGGATTCCCGGGTGCCCCTGGCCCATATCAGATAGGTGGAAGGCAGGCTCATCAGCTCCCAAAAGACAAACAGGGTGATGTAGTCGCCGGCAAAGGTCACCCCCAGGGCGCCCGCAGCGTAAAGAAGGGCCGCCACCTGTTTCGCAGACTCCCTGACGTGAAAGGCAAAAAGGCCGCCGATCGCGGTGATAAGGGCGAATATGATCCCGAACACCCGGCTCAGACGATCGACTTTGTATACGACGAGCTGATAATCCATCAACCTTAGTGTAACCTGACCCTCGGAAGGCGCAAGCCAGACAAGGCCCAGGGCGATCAGGGGAACGAGCAGCGCAAAGGGCGACCGGAAACCGCGGGGCAGAAGGGGCAGTAAAAGGGCGCCCGCAAGCAAGATCAGGGCCGGAGGAAACGTTGCGTCAATCGGCATCGTAGTAATTCTCCCTTTTCCGCAAAAAGAGTTTCCCCAGCGATTTGGCAAAGACGATAATCAACAGGCAGCCGATAAAGCCGTAAAAGGCAAAGAAAGCGGGGATGCTATTCCACCACGCATCGTGGGCGGGGTCGTGGGGCATAAGAAACTCGCCCACCAGCGAGGCCGTCGCGGCTATCCCCAGTAGAATCCAGCGCGATACGTTCATGGGCCTCCTCCCAATATGCTGCCGCTGACCATGACGGCCAGGCGATAAAAGTGAAAAAACAGGTCGGGATTCAGTCCCAACAGCAGGGAGAGCAGGGCCGTAACCACAATGGGAATCACCATCGCGGGGGGCGCCTCCCCGCGTTCGTACGGAACGGCGGGTTTCTTGAGAAACGCCCGATAAACGATCGGGGCAAAATAGCCCGCGTTGAGCAGGCCGCTCAGCACCAGGATCGCCAGCGGCAGGATTTCGCCGGCCTGAAGTGCGCCCAGGCCAAGCTGCCACTTGCTGACGAATCCATTGATGGGCGGCACTCCCGCCAGACCGATGGCGCCCACGGTGAATGCCCCCATCGTCCAGGGCATCGCCCTGCCGATGCCGTCCAGCTCGCTGATCTTTTCCTTGTGGTGTTTTACATAGAGGGCGCCGGCGCAGAAAAACAGGGTGATCTTCATCGTGGCGTGATTGGCGATATGCAACAAACCGCCGATGAGCGAGGCGGGAGACAGCAGTGCCGCTCCCAGGACGATATAGGAAAGGTGTCCCACCGTGGAATAGGCCAGTCTGTGTTTGAGATTGTCCTGCCGAAACGCAAGCAGGGAAGCCAGGATGATGGTGGCGCCGGCAAAAATGGCCAATAGCGTATTCAGCCCGAATTGACGCATCAACTCCGGCCCGAAGACGAACCCGACGACCCGTACAACCCCGAAGACGCCCGATTTGACCACCGCCACCGCGTGCAACAGGGCGCTTACGGGAGTGGGGGCCGCCATGGCGGCGGGAAGCCAGCTGTGCAGCGGCATGACGGCAGCCTTGACCCCGACGCCGCCCAGAAACAGGAGAAACAATACCATCATGATCGAGGGGGAGAGGGAGGTGTTGCCGAACAGACCGCCCGCCCGGAAGTCCAGGGCGCCGGTTATCCTGTACGTCCAGGCCGTGGCGGCGATCAGCAGGACGCCCGCCGTCAGGGTATAGATCAGATACTTTCTGCCCGCAGCGATGGCGACTTTCGTCTCCTTGTGAATCACCAGCGGGTAGGTGGCGATGGTCAGTATTTCATAGAAAAAGACAAAGGTCAGCAGGTTGGCGGCAAAGGCAATCCCCATCGTGGCGGACAGGCAGACGGCAAAAGAGGCGAAGTAGCGGGTCTGCTTATGCTCATTAAGCCCCCGCACGTAGCCGATCGAGTAGAAGGAGGTCAAAATCCACAAGCCGGAGGCGATCAGGGCAAAAAACACACCCAGTGTATCGGCTTTCAAAGACAGGGCGATACCCGGCGATATCTCCCAGAAGATGAACTCGGCGATGCGCCCGGCCAGGGCGCCGGGCAGAAGGAGGAAAACGACGGCAAATTTGACGAGACTTGCAGCCAGCGTCCAGAATTCCCGCAGGTTGGCCTGCCGGGAGCTCATCAGGATCAGAGGCGCCGCGATGAGCGAGACCATCACCGCATAGAAGGGCATCAAGGATCTGTAGATTTCGGGATTGGTCATTGTCTGGCGCCTGTTACATTCCCAACGGGATGATCCGTTGAATCACTCCTTTCACGATATTTGCGTTCAGTAACCCGAGCAGCAGCAGGGAGAAGGAGAGGACAACGGCAGGGATCATGAGGGCGTATTCCTCCTCGCCCGCAACGAAACCCTCCCCCTTGTTCGATTTCGGTGAAGGCGCTCCTTCCGCACCCTGTGCCGAAGGCGTTCCAAGATACACCTTTTCCAGTATTCGGAAGAAATAGACGGCGTTCAAAAGGCTGCTAAGGAGAATGACCCCCAGAAACACCCAGTTCCCCTTATCGATCGCCCCCAGGGCGAGATACCATTTGCTGAAAAAACCGGCCGTCGGGGGAAGTCCGATCATCGAAAGGGCCGCCAGGGTAAAGGCGGCCATGCTCCAGGGCAGTTTTTTTCTATAGGACGCATCCAGTTTCGAGATGTCCGAATGGCCGGCGTTTTTCCTCAGGTTCGCCGCAACCAGAAACAGGGCTCCCTTCATGAAGGCATGATTCAAAATATGGAGAACCGCGCCGATGAAACCGAGGGGGTTCGCCAACCCGATCCCCAGTCCGATATAGCCGATCTGGGCTATACTGCTGTATGCCAACATCCTTTTCATCTCGTTCTGGGCCATCGCCATCACCGATCCGAAGAGGATCCCTATGGCGGCAAGCCAGCCGATCAGGTCGGTCACCGGCAAGGTTTGGCTGACGAATTTCACGTCGAAGACAAAGAACAGGACGCGAAGAATCACATAGGCGGCAACCTTCGTGCCGATGGGGGCAATGAGCGCCGAGCTGGTGGAAGGGGCGTAGGTATAGGCATCGGGCAGCCAGCCGTGCAGGGGAAAGATCGCCATCTTGATTCCCATGCCGATGACGATCAGGGCCAGACCCGTCGTCACGGCGGGATTTCCGTAGACGTGCGGGAGTATGTTTCTTACATCCGCCATATTGAGGGAACCGGTGACGATATAGATAAAACCCAGCCCCAGCAGATAAAATGACGCCCCCACCGTTCCCATGATCAGATAGCGGAAAGAGGCGATCGGCGCCTGCTTTTCGCCGATGCCGATCAGCCCGTAGCAGGCCAGGGAAAATATTTCCAAAAACACATAGAGGTTGAAAAGATCGCCGGTCAATATCATCCCGTTGGCGCCGCACAGAAGGAGCAACACGAGTGCGTAATAGGGGACGGATTTTCCGGGAATCTCCCTTTCCTTCAGGCCGCCCGCATGACACAGGACGATAAAAGCGACGACGTTCACGACCAGAGCGACAAATACGGAGAGGGGGTCCAGAACGTATTCGATCCCGATCGGGGGATTCCAGCCGCCGAAATGATAGGTCAGCGGACCGCTTTCCCATACGCGCAGAGCGTTGTAGGCGGAAATCACCACGGAACCCAAAGAGGCCGCCAGAGCCGCAAGATAGGCTACGCCAGTCTTCTTGATTGCCAAAACAGGGATGGAGATTGCGGCGGCCAGCAGCAGTAAAGGGACCAGCGCCGGCGAGTTCTGCATGATCACGATGATTTCATCCGCTCCAAGAGTATCGATTCATCCAGTGTCTTATACCGCCGGTAGATGGAAATGACCAGGGAGAAGGCCACACCGCTCGTCGCCACCCCCACCACGATCGCCGTGAGCATCAGGCAGTGCTGCAACGGGCTGATGTACTTTGCGGCATCGACCGCCCCGATCGCCGGATCCAAAACGGGAACCGTAGCCGCCCACTTTACGGCACTGGCCACGTAGAACATGATAATGGCCACCTGGAAAATGGTCATGCCGATCAATTTCTTCGCCAGATTTTTCTTAAAGACCATTCCATAAAGGCCCAGGACAAGAAGAAAAATGATAGCCCAATAGGCATAATGCCCCAGGATAAAGTCAGTCATGGGGGTATCCTTCCAGCAGATCGTCGTAAATGGCGACCAGAATGGCCATGACGGCCAGCCCGACGCCGATCTCCACCATCAAGATGCCGAGGGAGCGCAGTTCTGCGGCCTGGAAACCGGCAAAGGGGAGAAAACCGTAGTTTAAGAACTCCCCCCCTGCGAGCATGGCCATAAATCCGGTGCCGAAATAAATGAGCACGCCGATGGAACCCAGCGGCGTGCCCAGGATGGTCCTGAACTGCAGTTGCGCGATTTCTCTGCCGGCGGCAAGCCGCATCAAAAGCAGGGAAGCCGCCATGATGGTGCCGCCCTGGAACCCGCCGCCGGCGCTGTAATGCCCGTGAAAGATGACATAGAGGGCAAAGAGCATGATAAAAGGGGAAACCACGCGGCTGACCATCAATATGATAAGGTTGCTTTTATATCGGATCATCGCTGTTTTTTTTCTTTCTCCGCAATATAAGGAAACAGATAAGCCCCGCCGTCAGGATCACCGTTTCTTCACCCAGGGTGTCGTAACCACGGTAATCCGCCAGAATGACCGTGACCATATTCGGCGTGTTGGCATCCTTGTAGGCGTTCCGGATATAATATGAAGAAGCCCCCTGGGATCCGGCCGGGCTTTTCTCCCGGTGCATGACGGCATCGGCGTCGCCGCGATTGGGCAGCCCGAAGGAGGCGTAGACCAGCAAGGCCCCGAAAGAGATCAGCAGAAGCCAGTTGATTATCTTCAATCGATGCTCCTCCTGTAGGTCTGAAAAATCAAGACCACAAAAAAGATGCCCGTCACGCCCGCGCCGACCACCGCTTCGGTGAAACCTACGTCGATTGCGCCCATGACGATATATATCAGTGCGGATATGAAACTGAAGGCGTTGAGGGTCACGACTGCCGTAAGAAGGTCTTTGATGTAAAGCGAAAGAACGGCGGTAATGATCAGGAAAACAAAGAGGGCTATTTCTATTTCCCAGTACATGACCCCTCTCCCTTTCGCTTGTCTTTTCTGAACCAGGGCTTGAGCCCGCTGTGCAGCGCCGCGTTGACAAGCGCATGGGTGCCGGCGGGATTCGTGAGAAAAACAAAGATAAGTGCAAAGAGCAGCTTGGCGCTGTTGAGCGTGAAGCCCTCGATCAGCATGAGTCCGAATATCACCAGCATGATGCCCAGCGTGTCGCTCTTCCCTGTGGCATGATTCCGGGAATAAAAGTCCGGAAACCGTATCAATCCGATGCCGCCTGTGAGCAGGAAAAAAGCGCCGGCGATGGCGGACGCTATGCCCAGAATATCCGTGATCATCCCTTCGATTTTTCCGTTCCTAAAAATTTGGCGATGGCGATGATGCCGATAAAATTGAGAATGGCATAGGCCAGCATAATATCGACAAACATATCAAATCTTTTATAGGCAAAGCCGATGGAGAGGATCAGCACCATCGTTTTGGTGCCGATTGCCCCCGCACCCAGCATCCGGTCAAAGATCGTGGGACCCCTGACAACCCGATAGAGCGGGATGAAGATGATGACGGTCAACACTACCGAGTAATAGATAAAAAACTGATCCATCACAATCCGGCCGCGGTTTTAATGATTTCAACATCGTATATCACCTGCCCCGGCTCCCTCTCGTAGAGTTTGGCAACCTGTCCCGGCAAGGTTCCGTCGATAATTCCCGTGGAAGAGATGTCCATCAGGGCATGAACCAGAAACTCGTCCTCCTCGATCTCCAGTGTGATCGTTCCCGGAGTGAGGGTAATAGAATTTCCCAGGATCACCTTTGAGCTCACATTTCTGAGCTTGGTCTTGAACCGCAGCAGCGCCGGATCAATCGGACACCTGGGGTTCAAGACGACATGCGCCACCTGCACGCTCGAAACGACAATCTGCCAGAGCAACCAGGGAATATAAAAGGAGAGTCTCTGGAGACGGCTGAAGCTCAGGGTGGCCGAGCGTTCCTTCTCTATTGCAAAAAGGCGCCTTCTGAGGGGGTAATTGATGATCATGACCAGGATGACGGAAAAGACGCCGAAGGAGAGATGCATCAGATCGTAATGACCGCTCAAAAGCAGCCAGAAGATCATCAGCAGTATGATTAGAATGATCGTGTTTCGTATTAAGTGTGATTTCCCGGACGATTTCATACAGAACCCCGCGATAATCAAGGCCATCGACGGCCATGTCCTGAGTATCCGGCCACACAGCCAGGGGCGGTGTATCAGAGATCGTCCCCATTGTCAAGAAGCATGACCTTTCTGATCTCCCGCCAGAGGAAGTCCTTTCCTTCGCCCGTTTTCGCGGAGAAAGAAATCAACGGCGTTTCGGGTGCGAGGCGCAGCTCCGCGTCGATCCGGCGCTGTCGATCCCCGCGCTGATTCCGTGACACCTTGTCGATCTTTGTCAGGACAATCAGAAAGGGGAGACGATAGTGCTGCAACCAGCCGATGAGCTGGCGGTCTTCCTCCGACGGATCGCGCCTGATATCGAGAATCAGAACGACGAGCCGAAGGGTCTGCCGCTGGCTAAGGTAAGTCTCGATCATCGGCCCCCAGTGATTCCTGATCTTCTCGGGAACTTTTGCATATCCGTAACCGGGAAGATCGATGAAGTACAGCCTGTTGTTGACGGAAAAGAAGTTGATCTCCTGGGTCCGCCCCGGCGTGTTGCTGGTCCGGGCCAGCCCCTTCCGCTTCAGGAGGGCATTGATAAGGGAAGACTTGCCGACATTCGACCGGCCGGCAAACGCGATTTCCGGCAAGGATGCCGGAGGGTAGTGGGAGGGTTCCTTGGCGGAAAGGACAAATTCGGCGGACAGTACCTTCATAACTCAATTCCTTTCATAAATAGGGACGGAGCCCTAATTTTCTTCAAAAGAAAATTAGGGCTCCGTCCCTATTTATGAAAAGTGTCCGAGCGGATCGTAAGCCGAATCCTGTTCCGCCTACCGGTCACCCGGAGGGCGGCGATGATCATTCCTCTAGGACGGCCGTTGCCGGCCGCCTCGAGCGACACAACCCGAGAACATCGGAGCGGGCCGCTCCGTTCTCCTATTTGGTCTTGCTCCGGATGGGGTTTGCCAAGCTTTCCCGGTCACCCGGGAAACTGGTGAGCTCTTACCTCGCCTTTTCACCCTTACCTCTTCCTCATCGGAAGGGGCGGTATATTTTCTGTGGCACTTTCCTTAGGGTCGCCCCCAGTCGCCGTTAGCGACCATCCTGCCCTTTGGAGTTCGGACTTTCCTCCGATCCGGGATACCGGACCGGCGATCATCTGATCCGCTCGAACACCTCTTTCAAACCACTCTTCAATTTTTTTTATTCTCCCAGTAGATGATCCGGCTGCAGTTTGGACAGATCACCAGCGCCATGGACTTCTGCAGTTCGTTATACAACTGGGGTGGAATGGACATGTGGCATCCATTGCAGACCTCTTTCCAGCAGGACACCACGGCGACGCCGCGCTTAGCGTTTTTGATCTGCTCGTATTTCCTCAGGATATCGGCGGAAATTCGCTTCTTGAGCTCGCCGCTCTTCCGCGTGCAGACGTCAAGCTCTCCGACAAGCGAGCTCAACTCATCCGTCATTTTTGTCTTTTCTTCTTCGTAGCGGCGGCTCTGCGCTTCCAGTTCCTCTTCCCTGGTTTTCACTGCCTTTTCAAGAAGGTCAAGTTCATCGAGAAGCGAGATGATCTCATCCTCCATATGGCTGTTCTTGCTTTCAAAGGTCTCGATCTCTTTCAGAACCGACTGATATTCCTTGTTTGTCTTGACATCGAGGAGCCTGTCTCGCGTCCGTTTCAGGGTTTCCTGACCTGTACGCAACTGGTTATCCTTGTCCCGCCTGCGCTTTCTAAGCTCTTCCAGATGCTCGCGCACGGTTTCCACACCCGCGTGATGTTCCTTGAACTTCGCTTCCAGATCGGCCAACTGGACCGGCAGATCTTTCTTTCTGGCAGCAATAGATCCTGCCTTCGATTCCATTTTCTGCAGCTCGATCAGGAGCGCCAACTGTTCTCTCAACCCCGTCCCCCTTTCACATCGACACATTCACCGGGGAATCACCCCAAAAAAAAATGCACCAGCTTCTGGTGCATTTTTCGGGAGTCATTCTTTTCCCCACCCGATTACTCACGACTTTTAATGATGATCCGCACGCCATGCGCACTTGCCCTCTTTCTCCTCATCCCTGGTGGGCCCACCTGGATTCGAACCAGGGACCGACCGGTTATGAGCCGGTGGCTCTACCAATTGAGCTATGGGCCCTGCTCTTCACAGGATGAATACGCTTTTCTGAGCCGGGGTATATAATACCCATCGACCTGTCTTGTCAACACTTTATTTGACGGCTGCGTAAAAAGTCCGGACGCTGCAAGGTCAATTTATTTGCTCGGCGGTTTAAGGGGACGCCGTCGGGACGGATTCCGTAATTTCCGGACGGCGCCGGATTCGATCTGTTTCGCCCTTTCTTTACTCATCTCCAGGGATTCCCGTGATTCTTCCGGGGTATAATCCGCCCTCTCGCTGATCCCGAAGCGCATCCGAAGCACCTTTTCCTCTCGGGGTGTCAGGGTTGCCAGAATCTTCCGGGTCTGTTCGGCCAGATCCATATTGATCGTGGCTTCCGAGGGGGACATGATCTTCTTGTCTTCAATAAAATCTCCCAGGTGACTATCCTCTTCCTCGCCGATGGGGGTCTCAAGCGAGATGGGTTCCTTGGCGATCTTCAAGACCTTGCGGACCTTTTCAAGAGGAAATTCCATCTTGTTGGCAATCTCCTCCGGATTGGGTTCCCTTCCCAGTTCCTGAATGAGATACCGGGAGGTCCGGATGAGCTTGTTGATCGTTTCGATCATATGCACCGGTATCCGGATGGTCCTTGCCTGATCGGCAATGGCGCGGGTGATCGCCTGCCTGATCCACCAGGTGGCGTAAGTGGAAAATTTGTATCCCCGCTGATACTCGAATTTATCGACCGCCTTCATCAGACCAATATTTCCCTCCTGGATCAGGTCGAGAAATTGCAGGCCCCGGTTCGTGTATTTTTTTGCGATGCTCACCACCAGGCGCAGATTCGCCTCCACCAGTTTTCTTTTGGCGATTTCCGCCCTTCTTTCCCCCGTGTCTATAGCCACCATCGCTTTTTTCAAGGCCGTCACGGAGAGTCCCGTCTCCCTTGTAATCCTCTTGAACAGGCGGTTGGCATCCTTGATCACCTTCTCGGTCGCTCTCAATTTTTCCAACGGCACACCCGTTTCTCTAACCGCCTGTCCCGCGGATTTCACCGATTTGTGTATCTTCGCCCAGGCATTTTCCATCTGGGCAAGGGAGAGCCCGATCTCGGCCTTGCAGCGGCGGACATCCTCTTCTGCCTTTTCCACATCGTCGAGATAAACCCGGAGATTGGCCACCATGCGGTCGATCTGTCTTTTACTGAACCGGATTTTCCGGCAGAGATCGACGATGGTCCGGACGTTCTTTTCCAGAGCCGCTTTGAGATTTTTTCGTTCGTCGGCCGCGAGTACCTTGGCATTGAGCTTTTTCTTGATCAGGTCGTTCTTGCCGTCCAGGACCGTCACCTTGTCGAGCAGCTTGATGACCCGATC
>Ga0209212_1007676_pt1 | contig 11825 bp, 8 predicted proteins | sample RifGroC2_FD_183996 | JGI IMG/M metagenome (GOLD analysis project Ga0209212, IMG submission 183996) | Groundwater microbial communities from Rifle, Colorado, USA - Groundwater C2 (SPAdes) (version 2) | ecosystem: Environmental > Aquatic > Deep subsurface > Groundwater | place: Rifle, Colorado...
ATGCCCAAAATGATGAACACGGCAACCACCATGAACGTCGCCATCGGACAGGGTGCATTGCTTACCACGCCGCTTCAGTTGTGCCAGGTGTACGCTGCGGTGGCAAATGGCGGTACGTTAGTCCAGCCCCATTTACTATTAAAACTTACCAATGGCCAGGGAGAAGTTGTTCGTCTGTTTAAACCGGAAAAGAAACAAAAAATTCCCATACAGCCTGCTACGCTGGATATTTTACGCATGGCACTTCAGGATGTGGTAATTCGAGGCACGGCCAAGAATGCGGGATTAGAGGCTTACAAGGTTGCCGGTAAAACAGGCACCGCTGAGACCGGGCGTCAGAAGGATAACCATGCCTGGTTTGTCGGTTACGCCCCGTATGACAGCCCGCGATACTGTTTTGTCATTCTTGTGGAACATACACCGGGTCACGGGGCAGAGATTGCAGGACCAATTGCCAAAGAACTCATGTCGTACTTATTCCCGGAGATAAACGAGGCCTTAGATGACTACATGAATTAAAGATAATCCGATGTTTTTGTAATGTTTACAAATATACAATGTAAAAATTACATAATTTTAGTTTCAATGATGGCTTTTTACAAGTGAAGCGATAATTAGTATACTATTATCTTTATACAACAATTATACTTACAGTAATTACCTACCGTATAATATATCTTCGGCACGTCCATTGCTCCTCTTTCGCTTGCAGACAACATATGATTATTTGCAATACGCTACAAATTTTTCTATAATTGTAATTAACATGAAAATTCCTATGCAATTCAAATTATCGCTTAAAGAGAAGGCATTCATAGGGATTGTCGCTACACTTATTCCTATCCTTGTTACGTTCGTTCTGATTTACTCCAAAAACAGGGTATATTTGAAGAACCGCGTCCTCGACACCTTGGCGGTTATTGCCGAGGCGCAGCAAATTGCCCATATTGGAAACTGGGAATGGGATATTGTGGGAAATGAACTATATTGGTCCGACGAAATTTACCGTATCTTTGACTTGTTACCGCAAGAATTTGGCGCTACTTATGAAGCATTTTTAAATTGCGTGCATCCCGATGATAGAGAATTTGTGAAAAAAACCGTTAATGAAGCTCTGAATGATAAAAAATCTTATAACATTGACCATCGTATACTTTTGAAAGATACGACTATACGCATTGTTCATGAAAAGGCGATGGTTGTATCTGATAATAAGGGCAGGGCTGTTCAAATGGTTGGAACGGTTCAGGACATCACTGAGCGCAAGAGAGCGGAAGAGGAAGTAGTTTTGTTGAAAACATTGACCTTGTCAATCATCGAGTCTAAGGATTTGCACGATGCTCTGGTCGTCACCCTGGAGAAGGTGTGCAGCGCAACCGGCTGGATATACGGAGAGGCGTGGATACCTGATCCTGAGGGTAAATGCTTAGTGCGCGATCATGCATTTTACAGCAAAGCCGAGAGTCTGAAAAAATTCAGTGAATTGAGTGGCGCGTTTACCTTTACTCATGGGGCAGGGCTTCCTGGGCATGCCTGGTCTATGAAAAAGCCCGTGTGGGTACCTGATGTTACCGTTGACCCTAATTATCCACGTGCAGAGATCGCCAGGGAGGCTGGACTGAGGGCTGGTGTGGCTTTCCCCGTCTTTTCCGATGATGAAATAGTTGCGGTTCTTGTATTTTATATGTTTAAGGTGCTCGAAAGAGACGAACGACTCGTCAGTTTTGTTTCATCTGTGGTGGTTCAACTGGGCGAGGTTATTAAACGCAAGATAGCAGAGAAAGCGGTGATGGAGCGGTCTCGGCTGGCAGCATTGGATGCCGCTGTGGGTTTTGCTCTTATACAGAAGAGTACTTTGCGGGAAATCTTGCAATTATGCGCTGATGCCTTGGTCCGAAATCTTAATGTAGCATTTGCTCGAATCTGGACTCTTAATAAAGAAGAGCATGTGTTAGAGTTACAGAGCAGTGCAGGGCTATACACCCACATCGATGGTCCACATAGCCGTGTGCCCGTTGGCATGTACAAGATTGGTCTTATCGCTGAGGAACGCAAGCCTCATCTGACCAACAAGGTCATTGGAGATACCAGAGTACATGACCAGGAATGGGCAAGGAAGACAGGAATGGTAGCCTTTGCCGGCTACCCGCTGATGATTGAAGACCGTCTCGTGGGAGTTATGGCGATGTTTGCCCGCCAGCCACTTACAGAATTTACCCTAAAAGCGCTTGCATCTGTGTCGGATGTAATTGCACTGGGCATCGAGCGAAAGCATAGCGAAGAGACCAGAGCCAGATTATCTGAAATAACGGAGACAACAACGGATTTAGTTGTAACCATCACTATAGACGGACGCATACTTTACATGAACAAGGCAGGGCGAAAAATAATTGGTATTGGTGAGAACGAGGATATTTCGAATTTGAGTATCTCTGATTACCATCCTAAATGGGCAAGCGACCTCATTCTGAACGAGGGGATACCCGATGCAATCCGTGAAGGCGCCTGGATAGGAGAAACTGCATTTTTTAGCCGTGACGGTCGTGAAATACCGTTTTCACAGGTAATCATTGTTCATAAAAATCCGGATGGAACAGTCAGGAATTTGTCTACCATAGGACGCGACATTTCAGAGCGTAAACGTTTTGAGACGCAGATTATGTATATGGCGAACCGCGATCCGCTTACCAATCTCCTCAATCGCCGCCGTTTCCACGAGGACATGGAGGGTTGGCTTGCGCAAACACGGCGATTTGGAATCAAGGGGGCGGTGTTGTTTTTGGACCTCGATAATTTTAAATATATTAATGACTCGCTTGGCCATCAGGCGGGTGATAAACTCCTTATTGCTATTGCCGATCTGTTGAGAGAACGGCTGCGCGAGACCGACATACTGGCAAGGTTGGGCGGCGACGAATTTGCCATTATCCTGCCCCATGCCGATGTAAACCTTGCGGAATCGGTTGCAAATCAGATACGTGAATTGGTGCAATATCATACCTCTGTTGAGAAAAATTATCCCCCGGGCATTACCGTTAGTATTGGCATTGCCATGTTTCCCGGTCACGGCGATACCGTGGAAACACTCCTTTCCTATGCCGATCTTGCAATGTACCGGGCGAAGGAAGAAGGGCGCAACCGTGTTTGTATCTATACCCCTGAACAAAAGACACAGATTGAATCGCGGCTGGTCTGGGAAAAAAACATCCACGAGGCGCTGAATAGAGATAACTTCGTATTGTTTTTACAGCCTATTATGGATATTCGCCAAAACCTTATTATCGGGCATGAGGCGTTGCTGCGGATGATAAATGAAAAAGGTGAAATGGTTGCTCCATCCAGTTTTCTTGACATCGCTGAACGATTTGGACTTATTCATGATATAGACCGATGGGTGGTGAGCAGGGCTATTCATCTCATTCAAGAGCTTAAGCAGGACAGCAAACCAGCATATCTTGAAGTCAACTTATCGGGCAGGTCGTTTGCAGATAAAAAGTTATTACCATTGATCAGAAATGAATTGACCGAGACGGGCATTGACCCGGCATCCCTTGTCTTTGAAATCACCGAAACAGCCCTTATTGAAAATATGGCTGCTGCACAACTTTTTATTGCCGAACTCAAGTCGCTGGGTTTCCGTTTTGCTCTCGATGATTTTGGCATTGGATTTTCTTCGTTTAATTACCTCAAACTTTTGCCTGTAGACTATCTGAAAATTGATGGCAGTTTTGTCAGAAATCTCCCGCACGATACCGTAGATCAACATCTGGTTAAGGCAATGGTGGAGGTGTCTCGCGGACTGGGGAAAAAAACCATTGCCGAGTTTGTGGAAAATGAAGAGACTCTGCGCCTGTTACTGGAATATGGTGTGGATTATGCCCAGGGTTACCATATTGGCAAGCCACGTCATGTGTCTGAATTATGAGAGGTATAAGTCAGATCTTTATTTTAAATTAGAAATTCCCCTCTTGGGAGGGGATAAGGGGTGGGTAAGTCGGTAATTCGTGAGATATTCACCGGGATTTCACGACCAAGGGACCCACCCCCTAACCCCTCCCAAGAGGGGAATTGTGGAGTCTCCTCCAAAGATCTGTCTGCGTGCACCGTACAGGCAGGGTGGGAATGATTTGTGCCATTATAAAATATGTGGATTTTAAATTAGGCCTTCGGCGACTTCTATAACATCGTAGTGGCAAGGCGCGCCTTGCCACTACATGGTCGGTTTGAAATTCCTGTACATTAAATTAGACTGCCTTCGGCAGCGACTTTTAAGCTCCCCTCTAGAAAGAGGGGTTGGGGGTGTGTTGCGGCAAACTTACACAACCCTTTATCCCCTCTTTTTAGAGGGGAATCACAAAAGATTGAATTTCCTTAATGTTAAATTACAGGTTTTTAAGATACTAAAACTATGATCCGTAGTGTAAGTCCAAAAAATTTTGATTGGTTGATGTTCCCGATAATATGCATCATTTTGGCGATAGGGGTGCTTTTTATCTGGAGTGCATCGTCTGAAAAATTTTTATTCAAACAACTCGTCTGGATTGCGATGGGACTTACCCTTTTTTTTATCCTCCTCTATTTTGACTATCTTTCATTTTCCTACTATGCATATATCATTTACGCATGCGTGCTCTTTCTTTTGATTCTCGTATTGGGTATGGGAGGCGCTGTGAAAGGCTCACAGCGATGGTTCTCCATTGGCTCTTTTTCGGTTCAACCCTCAGAGTTCATGAAGATAACCCTGGTGCTTACCCTTGCAAGATTTCTCCGGTACAAGAAGTATGGAATCGGATTATTTGACATCGGGGTCTCTCTCTTGTTAACATTCATACCCATGGCGCTTATTGTGAAGCAGCCAGACCTTGGTACGGCGCTGGTCCTGGTTCCCATCTTACTTTCAATTTTATATACTGCCGGTATCCGGCTGCGTCACCTGTTTATGCTCATCGGCGCAGGTCTGGCCATATCACCTTTCGTCTGGATGTTTATGTTGAAATCCTACCAAAAGATGAGGATTATTGGATTTCTCTGGCCAGAGAAAGCTACGGACTGGGGGGCAGGTTACCACAGGCTTCAATCCCTTATCGCCGTTGGTTCAGGAGGAATTTTCGGAGCCGGATGGGGAAACGGCACACAGAATCAGATGAAATTCCTGCCGGAGCGTCATACAGATTTTATCTTTGCCGTTATTTCCGAAGAGTGGGGGTTTTTACGGGCATGTTTTGTCCTGTTTCTCTACGTCGTTTTCATTACGTGCGGTATTGGTATTGCAAGGAGCACGCGCGAACCGTACGGACGGCTCGTAGTGATCGGGCTTATCACTATGTTTGCAACGCAAATTGTAGTTAATGTTGGTATGACCCTTGGAGTAGCGCCCATCGTGGGGATTACGCTTCCTTTTATCAGTTATGGCGGTTCGTCCATGCTAACTTCCTTTATTGCCCTCTCCATCATCTTTAACATCAAAATGCGCTCAAAGATCGATCTTGCCTCGGAGCGCCATTAGAAACAATACGGTAGGAAGCGGTTGCCCGATTGATTACGTTGCCTCAATGTAGGGGTTGAAGATTTTCAACCCCTACTTTATTGATTCGAAACGGGACTTGCTTAATATTTAAATTCTTATTATGATAAAACCACTATGAATGATTTGAAACATTTTGTAACAAATAATATATTACCGCTGGTGGAAATGCCGGGACAGTATATCGGGGGCGAGTGGAACTCCGTTGTTAAGGATCATGCCGATATCGACGTGAAAGTCGTGCTGGCATTTCCCGATACCTATAGTATTGGCATGTCTCACCTGGGGATTCAGATTCTTTACGGACTCCTCAACGAGCGGGCAGACACGGTCTGCGAGAGGGTATTTGCCCCTCTGGATGACATGGAGTCTCTCATGAGGAAACACAAAATTCCGCTTTTTTCGCTGGAGACTTACACGCCTTTAAAAGAATTCGATCTGGTGGGTTTTTCGCTTCAGTATGAGTTGTCTTATACCAATGTTTTAAATATGTTGAATCTCGCAGAGATTCCTATCATGGCCTCCGAACGTGATGAAACAGATCCGCTCATCATTGCAGGCGGGCCGTGTGCTATCTCTCCGGAGGCAGTTGCAGATTTTATCGACATTTTTCTTATCGGTGATGGGGAAGAAAGTCTGCCGCAACTCATTGAGTTATGTAAGGACATGAAGCACAAAAAACTTTCCCGTAAGGAGAAGATCGTTTCTATAGCCCAAACTCTGAGAAATGCCTATGCCCCATCGCTCTATGAGGTTTCTTACTACCAGGACAACACAATCAGTGAAATACATCCAAAAGTATCTGGTCTGCCACAGCTTATAAGGACAGCCTCTGTAAAGGATTTAAACAAGACGTATTATCCAACCAAACCCATTGTGCCGTATGTAAAAACCATTCATGACCGCATTACCATCGAGGTCATGCGCGGCTGTACGCAGGGATGCAGGTTTTGTCAGGCCGGTATGAGCAAGCGCCCTACCCGGCCTCGTACGGTAGAAAATATCTTAAAGCTGGCAGAGCTTTCTTATGCAAATACCGGGCACAACGAGATTTCCCTGGCGTCCCTTTCTATCAGTGATTATCCGTTCTTAAAACGTCTGATGGAACAGATGAACCAGGTTTTTATTCCAAGACACGTAAATATCTCTTTCCCTTCCTTACGGGTGAATGAGCAGCTTGTCCTTTTGCCTTCCATGCTTAACACGGTTCGCAAGTCTGGGCTTACCCTGGCGCCGGAGGCGGCAACTCCTAACCTGAGAAAGATTATTAATAAAAATATTACCGATGAAGATCTTTACAAAGGTATCGAAGAGGCATTTAAACAGGGTTGGAATTTAGTGAAACTTTATTTTATGGTGGGACTTCCTACGGAAACAGATGACGATATCGACGCCATTGCACGGCTTGCCTATAATGTTTCTGACCTTAAAAAGGGTATCGATGGCTCTTTCGGGCAGGTCAATATCAGTATTGCACCCTTTGTGCCCAAGGCGCATACCCCTTTCCAGTGGCACCCCATGATAACCCTGCAGCGGATAAAAGAGATCAAGAACAGGTTGTTTGACAGGATTCGGAGAAAAAGCATTCGCATAAAATTTCACAATGCGGAGCGCAGTATCCTGGAGGGAGTTTTTGCGCGGGGAGACAGAAGGCTTGGAAGAGTTATTTATCAGGCGTGGCAGGATGGATGCAAGTTTGATGCATGGGAAGAACATTTTCACTTCCAAAAGTGGATGGATGCGTTCCAGAAGGCCAGTGTTGATTGGACATTTTATGCGCACCGCCAGAGAGATGACGATGAGGTCTTCCCCTGGGATCATATCAGTTGCGGTGTGGTAAAGCCTTTTCTTATGCACGAAAGGCAGAAATCTTTACATGAGGAAATTACCCCTGATTGCCGGACAGATGAGTGTCCGGAATGCGGAAGCTGCGCACGTTCCATGAATTTTTGTGCTGTTTAAGCCCGGCGAATATTATGAATATTTCTTATTTTCTGTGAATCAACTGTCACGAAATTATCATGGCGAACGTTTATGTTGGTCTGGGGTCGAATGTAGGAAATCGGGAAAGAAATTTATTTTACGCCTATGATCGGATTATTACCATCAAGGGAGTAAAGCCTGTAAAATTTTCACGATTTTACGAGACAGCGCCGGTAGGCGGACCTCCACAGCCGATGTTTTTGAATGCTGTTCTTAGTATTAAGACTGCAATACCTCCCTTTCGACTGCTCAAACACTTCCAGGGTATAGAAACCATTATGGGCAGGGTCCGCACGGTAAAATGGGGTCCCCGAACGATTGATATTGATATATTGCTGTATGGTGATAAAATCATAAACAGAGATGACCTTGAAATTCCTCACCCATTGATGCATACACGGTTATTTGTTTTAGAACCATTGGTTGAGATTGATCCCAGTGTGGTTCATCCCCTGTTGAAAAAGACAGTTTTGCAATTATATAAAGAATTATGTTTTCAAGATTAGACAACTATATACTGAAGGCTTTTATTCCCACATTTTTCATGTGTCTGCTCATTATTTCGGGGATATACATTATTGTCGATCTCCTTCAAAAGCTGGGGGAATTCGTGGATATGGGGGGAGATGCCTTTGGCACGGGGATGCGATATTATGCGTATCTCTTCCCTGTGATTATTTTCCAATTTTTCCCTGCCGTTACCTTGATAGCAATGGGTATCGTGCTGGTAAGACTATCCAGGAATCGGGAAATACTTGCCATGCAGGTTGCCGGTATTTCGTTGTACAGGATTTTACTCCCTGTCTTTATTGTTACGGTAGTTATGTCCTTTGCCTCGTTTGGAGATCAGGAGTGGCTCATTCCACGGTTTGCTGAAAAGCTGGAAACATTACGGCAAACCTCATTCAGTGATAATATCCAAAAAAATCTCCTTTTGGATGACAAGGAAAACAACTCTTTGCTTCGTGTTTGGAAATATGACAAAAAAACGCAACGTATGCAGTCAGTATTTATTCTTGCCCGGTATGAAAATAAAAAAAAGAAATTTACCCTGAGTGCAGATGAAGGAAGATGGCTGGGTAATGATACATGGTTACTTACAAAGGCGGTGAAGCATATTTATGATGAACGTGGGAGATGGATTGCGCCTGTACAACAAATCGACAGTCTGGAGTTTGAATCTACGATAACTCCTATGGAACTGGGGAAAATAAAGTTAGACCCGAGTTTGTTAAATTTTGAGCAATTAAAGGAACTCTGTAAAACCGAACCTGATAATCCAAGAAATAGTTTGTTGTTTCATTCCAGAATCTCGTATACCCTTACTCACTTTGTGTTGCTTTTACTGGGTATCCCTCTCGTTGTCGGATTTGAACGACTGAGTAAAAATTTGTTTTTACGTGTGGGGTTGTGTGTCCTTGTTTGCGGTATTTTCTATTCGCTAACCTTTGTCTGCTCAAACCTGGGCACCACTGGAATGCTTCACCCCATACTGGCAGCCTGGTTGCCTACCGTTATTTTTGGTTCAGTGGGGTTGTTGTTTTTTGATATGATGAATATGTGATATGGCTATAAGTGACTATGTACATGCCTTATTAGACCTCTTTTATCCCCGATCCTGCCTCCACTGCAAACGGAATTTGAACGATTCTCACGAGCTCTATATTTGTGGGGATTGTAATAGACAGATTCCCTATGTTGATGAATTTCACTGTATTCGCTGTGGGTCAGCCGTAGGACCCTATAGTGCATTGATGGCGAAAGAAGGTTGTTCTGTGTGCAAAGGAAAGCATCTCCACTTCGACACCATGACAGCCGTTGCTCATTACGATGGTGTTATGAAGACACTGATACACAAGTTTAAATATGCCAGGCAGAAATTCTTGTTTCGCATATTGAATAATTTCGTGATAACACATAAAAAACTGAAAGAGATTGTTCCAGACATAGATGTTGTCGTACCGGTGCCGCTTCATTGGTTTAAGAAAATACATCGGGGGTTCAATCAATCCGAACTACTGTCTTTGGGGATTCAAAGATATTTTTCGAAACCCATGTCCACAAACAACCTCTGTCGTATTAAAAACACGGAGTCGCAGACACATCTATCAAAAAGTCAACGGCAGGTAAATATCCACAACGCCTTTTTTGTTAAATGTCCACGATCATTTCAGGGGAAAAAGATTTTGCTGGTAGACGATGTCTTAACTACCGGGGTAACCGCATCGGAGTGTTCGAGAAAACTGAAAGAATCCGGCGCACGATCCGTTCATTTACTTGTCCTGGCAAATGCAGAATATAATAGTTAAACGTATAGGAATTTCAAACGCACGTGTAGTAGCAAGGCGCGCCTTGCCACTACGCTGTTAAAAGTCGTCGAAGGCCTAATTTTAATTTCCTTGACTGGTAATTTTATAATAAGTAAAATCATACATTTTAGAATATTCAAATATTTTATATTTTAAGAAAGGATTTTGCACTTGGAAAATATTACAATAGTTGCCAGGCATTTAGACATAACAGAAGCAATTAAAAATTATGCCTTGCAAAAGGCCGAAAAAATAAAAAAATTTTTTGAATGGATCCTGCAGATACAGATTACTCTGGACATCGGCGGTGACAACAGTCATATCGTCGAAATGATTGTCTCCATTTCGAGAGGACCCACGTTGGTTGCGGAGGCGGCGAATCCTGATATGTATCGTGCGATTGACCTTGCAGTGGACAAAATCGAATCGCAACTAAAAAAACACAAAGGAAAGATCCAATCGAGGATTGTCCGAAGGAAAAGGCCTGAAACTACTGAAATGGAGGGTCCTGAAAGTGGACAGGAAGCATAATGGAAAGCAATTCTATTGGAGGAATTTTGTAGTATGAAATTGACCGATTTTATTGTAGAGGACGCCATTATTACGGAACTCAAAGCTACCGATAAAGAGGCCGTAATTAAAGAAATGGTGTGCGCACTGAAAGATGTGCAGAAGATCAATAGCAAGGATGTTGAAAACGTCATCAAATCTCTTATGAAACGGGAGGAATTGGGTAGCACGGGTATAGGGAAGGGTGTGGCTGTTCCACATACAAAACATGATTGTGCTAAAAAGATTATTGGAACGATTGCACGATCAACACAAGGAGTTGATTTTAATGCCCTGGATGGAGAGTCGGTGCATCTCTTCTTTCTTTTGCTTTCCCCCAATGATTCTGCAGGTTTACATCTTGCCGCACTTGAAAGAATCTCAACCGTTATCAGAGATAATGATTTCCGCCGCTTTATGCGCGAGGCTAATGGTAAAGCCGGGATGATTGAGATATTAAAAGAGGTTGACGGCATCCACGTTTAATCCAAAATGCCTCCATTTCCCCTTTTGGGAAGGGTTTGGAAGGGGATTTTATTTACTTAGCCAGGAAAATTGTTTATTCATGTAAAAATAAACTTCCCGCGTCTCGTATTGTTTTAAAGAGGCGTGGGATTCTGTGTAAAATTTAAAAAGATATACGTAGTGAGATGGTTTCTTATGGATATGTTTGTTGTAAATTCTAAAGCATTAGAACGAAAAGTAAAAATTTCCAATTCCAATGGAATGCATGCCAGACCTGCCACCAAATTTGCGGAAATTGCCAATAAATACAGTTCGGAAATTCACGTAAAAACAAAGAACAAAGAGGTAGAGGGAAAGAGTGTTATTGATCTTTTAACACTCGGGGCAGAAAATGGCACAGAAATAATAATCAACGCAAAAGGGGTTGATGCCGCAGAGGCGCTGGATGCGCTGGAAGGCCTGGTGAAAAGCAAGTTTGAAGAAGAATTCATGGAAATCAGAAAGGGGATCGCCGTCTCTCCTGGTGTCGTTATCCGCGAGGCCTTTATGTTTGAAAGTGAAGGATACCGCATTCCGCGCCATATTATAAGAAAAGAAGAAGTCGAGAGTGAAATTTTTAGGCTTGAAAAGGCCATCGAAGATTCTAAAAAAGAAATTGACGATTTGGAGAAGAAGGTATCCGAAGACTTAGGTTCTGAAATTGGCTCGATCTTTGGCACCCACAGAATGATTTTACAGGATGCGCGTCTGAAAAATGAAGTTATTGAAAAAATAAAGAAGGTCAATTTTACACCAGAATTTGCCGTATCTCTGGCGTTGCGTGTTTACATCAGAAAATTTCAGGACGTTACCGATACTTATCTGGCGGAAAGAGTGAGTGATATCTTTGACGTTGAAAGAAGGCTTTTAAGAAATTTATTGGGTGGAAAAAGGGAAGAACTTAAAAACCTTGCCCATGAAGTGGTGTTGGTGGCTCACGATCTTACCCCCTCGCA
>Ga0209212_1007678_pt1 | contig 11821 bp, 13 predicted proteins | sample RifGroC2_FD_183996 | JGI IMG/M metagenome (GOLD analysis project Ga0209212, IMG submission 183996) | Groundwater microbial communities from Rifle, Colorado, USA - Groundwater C2 (SPAdes) (version 2) | ecosystem: Environmental > Aquatic > Deep subsurface > Groundwater | place: Rifle, Colorado...
GCGCCGGTCCTGTTTCGACAGGCGCAGTTTGTAGCGCTCGCTCATGTACAGATAGGTGCGGGCGATGGCACCGCGGCTGTACTCGGGTGGCATGGCCGTGCGCTGCTTGAAGTTCACCACGAAGGGGCAGGCACCGTACTGGCTGGGCTTTTCGCTGAGCATGCCGAAGCCGAAGTTGCTGCGGTCGCCGTTCACCTCGCCGACCACCGGAACCAGGTTGTGCAGGTCGGCCTCGGCCAGGCTGAAGATGGGGTCTTTGGCGGTGCACTGCTTGCGCCCGCCCTGTTGCCAGCACTGACGCTGATGGCCGATGACCCAGGCCGGGACGACGTGAAATGTGCCCGTTAAATAGTTACACATTTCCTTGTCATAGGAGTCTGGGGTGTCTACCGTGACTCATATTGCAAGCTTTATGGGGCGGGTGAGATGGAGTTGGTCTTCGCAGATGAGGGGTTCCAAATAAACGGGGTTAGCTACCCTGGATTTCCTATCATCCTAACAGCAGAACTACGGTCAATTCCCGAGGTAAGCGCCTTCTTGATTTACCGCTGCCTGCACAGGGGGCGAGTTGAAAGTAAACATACATGGGCCTCATACGGGCAAGCCCTTTACGACTATTTAGGTTTTCTAAATGCTGCCAATCGAGACTGGAGAGATGTTGGTTTTTTTGAGCTGGGCTCGAGCCCACTGGCTGCATACCGTGACTGGTCGATGCGTAGTTGCGGGCTTAGCGAAAACACCATAAATCTTAGACTGCGAGTTGTTTGCTCTTTCTATAACTATGCAAGGCGCCAAGGTTGGATAGAGAGGGTTCCATATGATGTTGAAACAGTAAGGGTCGCGGTCAATTCTGTATTTTTGGCTCACGTGGATGTAACTGGAGGATATGTCGCTTCTCCCGATATACTAGTGAAGGGGAAGAGAACAGCAATAAAAATTTTAACTAAAGAGCAGGTTAGAATTTTTTTAAATGCCGTAAGTTGTTCTACTCAAAAGCTTATTGCACGACTAGCCCTAAGTAGTGGGTTGAGGAAGGAAGAGCTCCTTACATTTCCAAGCTCCTATATATTTGATCCCGCTCAAATATCTAAAGGCAGTTCTCACTTTAGAGTTTTCTGTAGTCCAAAGGATATGGAGCTTAAGGGGAATAAGGCGCGGGAGATTGACATCCCTCGCTCGCTTATGGCGGCGCTATGGCAGTACAAAATTCATGAGCGTAATCGGAGTATGCAGACGTCATGTGTAGAGTCAATTCCGTTGTTTCTATCTAGGTATGGTGTGCCTTACAGTCCTAAAGGCCAGAGTCTAAACCATATGTGGAAAGATCTGGGGCTTCCTTTCACAGTCACTCCTCATATGCTCCGCCATACCTATGCGACGCATACACTCCATGACATGCGCAGGCGTAAGAGTGTTATAGATCCGTTGCTATATGTGCGGGATAGGCTCGGCCACTCCAGTGTGGCTACTACGCAGAGGTACTTGCACTTAATTTCTATGATTGAAGATGATGTTATGGGAGAGTATCAAGAATTTATTGATTCTGTCTGCGTTGGAAGAATATGAATATGGCGCGCAAAGATTTTTCTTCTGCTGCTCTGGTGATAGATAAAGGCTCATCTAGCCCCATCATTGCGGATCATCTGTCAAAGACCATTAATTTTATTCCGGAGAGTTATGTGATTAACTTTCCGGAAAGTCCGTTGACAGTGCGGAAATTGGATTTCGGGCGATATTATGGTGTAGGGTGAGCCTTTATCTCCTATTATTGCCATAAAGTCATCGAAGTGCTGCTCGGGTCTGCTATAGCTTCGCAAGGTAAGACTAAGTCCGTGGCGAGTATTATTACTTATGCAAAGCGCGTTTCGAGAAGCTTTTTATGTTATTGCTCGTTTATGTCAATGGCTATGAAGGGTGAGATAGGTTTGCGACATATTGATAGGGGGTTTGTTGCATCTTTTATTAGATATCTCGAGGCCTCTGGTGCTGGATATACAACTCAGAAAAATATTTACACCTGTTGTAAGTCAGTGCTTGGCGAATTGGTACGGTGTGGGTTACTTTCAAGTGATATATTTCCTCCTAATCCTTACCCGCACTCCAATAGGAGGAAAAGTAGTGAAAAAGCTTTTTCAAAGAAAGAGTTTACACAAGTTATTAACGCTTTGAAAAGAGAGGTGATTGCAGTAAAAGAGGCGTCTGGTCCTATTTTGGCGGAAGGCTTGGCCTTTTGTGCGGTTGCAATTGTAGCTCGTACTGGATTGAATCTTACGCCTTTAATTGAACTTTCCATGAGTTGTTTGCTTCCTCATCCGCTTAGGCGTGATCGTAGTATTTTGATTACTTATAAGCGCCGCGCTCATAAAGTGAACTGTCAGTCAGTTAGTAGTGGCGCTGTGTCGACGCTGGATGATGAAGTAGATACCCTGAGTGTGGTGCTGCCCGATATTTCCGCTATTATAAACATGGTCGCAGAAAGGAATGAGTCTATAAGGAGTAGGGGGGAGTGGAAAGATAGGCTATTCGTTCGTGAGCGCCCCTTAAAGAATCCTGATGAAAGAAATCCTGCACCTATAACTATTAATACTATTAATCGAGCTTTGGAGGCGCTGGTAGTTCGTCATGAGTTGATTTCTGATAATGGTGATAGGCTGCTTGTTAATGTGTCTAGATTAAGGAAGACCTTTGCAAATAAAATATGGGAGCTCTCAGGTAATGATCCTTTTTTAACTGCAATGTTGGCTGGAAATACTCCAAAAGTCCTCCTAGACAGTTATTTGGAAGCGCCGGCTGATGCTGAGAAAAATTGGGCGTTGATGGGGGAGGTTCGTAATAAAGAGCTTCTCGAAAATGATCATGCTGATTTTGGTATTATTCCGGTAAAAGAGGTAAATACTGCTGTGGCCCGTTGCAAGGATACCGTTAACGGGCACAGGGCTCCCAAGAATGGCAGTCATTGTGTGGAGTTCTTAAACTGCTTTCGCTGCAGCTCTTTCGTAGTGACTGCGGATGACCTGCATAGATTATTAAGCTTCTATTGGTTGTTGGTTCGTGAGCGCGGGCGAATCGGTGCAAAAAAATGGGTGAGGTTATATAGGCATATAATTAAAATTATTGACGAAAAAATCTTGCCTAAATTTGATGAGTCCACTGTTGTGGCTGCTAGGGAAAAAGCTAGGCAGAATCCTCATCCATTTTGGAAAGATCCTGAAATTTTGGGGTTGGCATAATGATTTTGGCTAAGGGTGTTAGCTATTATCAACAAGAAGCACTGAGAAAGGCTCGTGAAGGTCGCACGCACCTGCCTATAGCAGTCACCGCTACACGGCTAGGGGACGGGACATACAAAGTCTTAAGTTATCTCGCGGATGACGTTTGGCGATTCCCAAACGCGATTTTTCCACCAGGGACTGCTGACCACGATAAATGCATTCGATTCGGTAAGATTCCAGAGCGTTGGCGCTCAGTTCTAAAAATAGTTATGCTTGAATACTATTTAAACGGCATAGAGGGCCGGGTGCGACCAGTCGGATCTTCGTTAATTTCTTTTTTCAAAAATGTATCATTATTTTTGAAGTTTGCTGGTGCTTATGTCGAGTGTTTGTCTGAAATTTCAGAATTTCTGTGTATGCAGTATGTTAATTATTTAAAAAATAGTAGAAGTAGGTCTGGTGATAAGTTTTCTAAGTCCTATCTTTGTACGCGATTGAGCTCGGTGCACACACTGCATCTGCTCAGTAAAGTTACTACTACTCCCATGGTGCACCCTTGGCCTGAAAGTAGCGCGACTGAGTTGTCAGGCGCAAATCGTGCTCACTGGGCCCAATCAAAGACCTTGCCAATTCCAGATAACAAGCTCGCGGAAATTTTTCGTGCGGCTGTATCACGTCTAGAGCGCGCAGACGAGACATTAGCGCTTGCGGAAATGGTTTCCGATTGGCAAGCCCAATATTCCTATTCTGGCACTGTAAACGCAAAACTTGCGGCTACGGGATACCGGGGTGGCATTTTAGGGTTGAGACTTGAGAAGAATCTCCTGCTAGATGCCTGCAGTATCGTCATTCTTCTAACGAGCGGTATAAGAGTTTCAGAGCTCATGAGCTTAAAAGTAGGCGCTCACTACGTACGTGATGGGGAAGATGGTACTAAGTTTTACTGGATGTCTGGGGTATCCACAAAGACCAAAGAGGGTAAGGTAGATTGGCTAGTCACAAAGCTTACCCATGAAGCGCTAGATGTTGCGGGGAAAGTCACCGCAGAGATTCGTGCCGAGCTAAATGATAGATACAGTTTGGCTAAGTCGGCAAATAATCTGATAGAGATGCATGATTATGAAGCGCATCTCGATTCTTTGTTCCTTGGGTGGGGAGGGCATGCACATAAACTCCAAGTTTTTGCTGCGCAAACCATTAGGGCAAGATTAAAGCGGTTTATGCTGGCTCATAATATTGACTGGGAGGTCGCGCCACACCAATTTAGAAGGACGTTCGCTCGATATGTGGCTCGCAGTCAACTCGGTGATGTTCGTTATCTTCGTGATCATTTCAAACATTGGACGCTGGATATGACTGCGATATATACAGAGGATCAAGTTAGAGATAAAGAGCTGTTTGATGAAATCTATGTTGCAATGCGTCACGAAAAGATGCTGGTGCTTGAAAGTGTTTTTGAAGAAGATGCATTAGTTTCTGGTGGTTTGGCAGAGACCATTCGTATTTTTCGATCCTCTGATGAGGCGATTCGGACTTACAAAAGCCGCCGTGAAATGGTTCAGTTTGTATCGGAGGTTGTGCATCTGAGAAGTACTGGTATTGCATGGTGTACTGCAGATAGTACGGGCTGCTCCGGTGGCAGTGTCTTGGATAAAACTCGATGCGGTGATTGCTCGAAAAGTCTTATCGATGAATCGCGGCTGCCACATTGGGTAGGCATATATGCTCAAATGTTGGAGCTTAAAGCTATCGCTAATGACTGTGGTCCAGGTGCGGGTGCACGAATTGACAGCGATATTCGACGGTGTGAAGTCGTCCTTCAAGAGCTTGGAGCTGATATTGAGGAGCTTAAACTCGGTGTTTTACTTGAAGGGGGGCTTCGTCATGCATAAAGAAGATCGAATATCGGGAACCGAAAAAAAGTTGCTAGATGCTTTAAAGCGAATCCAGCACGGACGTACGAGGATAGTAGAATCTAGTAGAAAGTTGTCTATTGCCTCGGTTGCCGAAGAGGCAGGTATGAGTCGTGCAACAATCCATAATCGCTATCCCCGTGTTGCCGAAGAAATTCGTACTGCTCTCGGTCAGGGGCATCGAGAAAAGATTGTCAAAGGACTGGAGGCTCAGCGAGAGATGCGCGATATAATCAAGGAGCTCCGTATAGAAATTAATGAATTGAAAGCTATGAAGGTTAAACTCGTGTCTATCAACGAAAGTCTCGAAGCAGAACTGAGGATGCTTCGAGCTATTGTCGACTCAAAAAATGTCAAAGCGTTGAAGTCCAGAGGTTGAGTGTGACTATTTCAGGGCGAGCTATGGCAGTGGCTTAGTCCGGTTATGCCAGAGTTCTAGCATCAAAATTCCCTAGTCAAAATCATAATGAAGTGCCCCCTCGTAAGCAGCTGTTAGAGATTTTGTTTGGCATGGATACAGTTGTTTGCGAAGAACCTCTTCCGCCGATTCTGTTGGAAAAGTTGGTTTTTGAGATGTCGGCTTTGGACGGTTAAAAAATACATTAGATTTCGGTACCTCTACAAAAAATAAGTTTTGAGCGAACCAGATTTCAACGTCGCTCATGCTCTTTCATGGGGCAGAATCATGACGTTTTTTTCAACAGAATCGGCCGGTAGCTGAAATTCAATTACGTTTGATGCCCAAACAAAAGGAGTAAATGGGTGAAAGGGTTTTTCAATGGCGCATTGCTTTTGGGCACTGTTCTGGTCAGTTCTCTGAGCTCGGCAGCGGATCTGACTCTGATGTCTTGGAACGCCATGAGGTTGGGACAGGGTGGGGAGAAGAGCTTTCCAGCACTCGCCGAGGTGGCAGGGAAAGCAGATCTGGTAGCCATTCAGGAAGTGATGAATGAGGAAGGACTGACAAAGTTAGAGGCGGAGCTTGAGAAACGGACCGGGGAGCAATGGTCGACGTTGGTTAGCCATGCGGTGGGCTCCCGCTCCTACAAAGAACTCTATGCTTTCCTCATGCGTGAGAGCGTTGTCGTATACGAAGACGGGGCAGTCGTGTACATGGATCGAGGTGATCGCTTTATTAGGGAGCCCTTATCGGCCCGATTTAAATCGAAACGAGATGGTACGTTATTTGCTGTGGCCAGCATTCACGTGTTGTACGGGAAAGGTCCCCAAGACCGTGAACCGGAGGTCAGGGAATTGGAGAGCTACTGGGCGTGGCTGGAAAGCATCTACCCAGAAACCCCGGTCATGCTGGTAGGTGACTTCAATATGCCTCCCTCTCACCCCGCATTTTCCGGCCTCTCACAGCACGCAACGCCCCTCATTACAAAGGGCGCAACCACGCTTTCCGCACGCGAAGGGCTCTACGCCAATCTTTACGACAACATCTGGGTATCCAGGACGCATCGTCTGAAGCAGGATAACGCGGGCATCATGGACTACCCCCGGATGATCGGCTGGAGCCATGAGAAAAGCCGGAAGCACGTGAGTGATCACGCTCCCGTATTCGTCACCCTGGGAAACGCGAAGCTGCGCCAGGGGGTTGTAACGGTCCGACCGGAGGCAGAAAGGAGTCGAGTTGCGGGGGGCGGATTGAAGCAGATTTTCCCGTCTCAAGCTCAGAAGAGCACTGCAGCCATCGCCTCCAACATAAACGATGCCGACCATATCCGCGGAAATGCTAACTCCCGCATTTTCCACTGGCCGGGCTGCCCGAGCTACGACAAAGTATCACCAAAGAACCGAGTGGAGTTCAGCAGTGTCCAGGAGGCAGAAGCCGCAGGGTACCGGTTGGCCGGCAATTGTCGCTGATAGATCTAATGCACCGACCAAAGGTTGGTGTCACAGCCTCATCGCAGTGAGGCAGTCGCACGCATCAATGTGACCTAGGGCAGCTTTGGCTGCCCATTATCCGATTAGGAGTTGGACCGTGCCTGTGCGAGCACCTTGTAGTGACCACCAGCAACCGGATGGGTGCATTCAAGTTCCCTTTACCGTTTAGCAGAGCGGAGATCGCCCAGGAACACCTTTATCGGCTACCTTTGCGCGGGTAGGCGGTAATGGAATAGAGGATTCAACTCTGCATCGGGTGAACGCCAGCGCCTTGTATTCAAAGCATGCTCGGGGTCTTCGCTAGCACGTCAACGTTGAGCTGAACACTGGGCCGAGCGCTCCAATTGGCAATGTATCTGCATGCTCTTCAATCCGACCGGCCAAAAGCATCTCACTCCGGCTTGGGTAATGACGTAGGAGGAAGCGAGCATCGCGCCGAACGCGTTCGGGTAGAGATGTGTCACGAGAGAGCTCGACCAAGAAATCGTGCGTCTGTACCACTGCCCGGGTACGTTCGTGGGGCATAGTCATTTTTTCTCCAGACATGCATGGTTCGGGGGGGCGATCGCTGCTTATTAGGTCAAAGGTCTTTAGTTCGGCAGATGCAATGCCGCAGAGAAGATCGTGTGAGTGTTTAGCTGTCCGTCTGGTAGCCGGTCTGCTGAGATGGAATACGTTCGATTTCCCTCCACTACATACTCATACCCAAGCTCTTGCCCTTGCTCGTTACGGATCACGCTGACCTCCAGCAGCGGCTCCATCATCCAGCGCCCCGTCTTGTTTATGTGCGCTGGGGTCACGAGTTGGGCCTGTTCAATCCAGGCATGATCGCTTTTTGCTTCCACGATCTGCTCAAGCAATGGGAGGGTGGGAACCATCAGCATGCTTCGAAAGGCCTCCTTGCCATCATCCTCGACCATCTGAAGGTAAAACCAAGGCCAGGCTACCTCTTGCTCGACAAATGACCAGAACTGCACGCCATCTGGACCATTGGAGAGCCCAGGAAGCAGCTCCGCATTGCGATTGGTTTTGAACACCTTCTGCTCCTTGATGAGAATTTACCTCGATTGATGAACAATATATTTTGTAGTCATATATTGTTCAATCGCGCTTCATCTTTCCATTTTGCGGGGGCGCAAAATGGAAGTCCGGGATTCGTTCAGTAGAGCGTTGAGATTGGTTCGGCAGAGGCAGGGGCTGACCCAGGAAGATTTTTCAATTGTTAGCAGCCGTACGTACGTCAGCATGCTGGAGCGGGCGGCTACCAGCCCGACGCTCGAAAAACTTGATGGCCTCTGCAAGGTACTCGACATCCACCCAGTCACTCTCTTGGCCATTACCTATCTGCTCGGAGCAGAGAGCCCTGGGGATCATGAGTCGCTCCTGAAGAGAGTTGGTGATGAGCTGGATAGGCTGCTGGCCGAGCCAGCATCATAGGTTTCCGCGTAGCGCCTTACCGATCCTTGCATTGCGAGGGGGGGCTTGTGATCGCTACTCCTTTCAGAGCGTCAGGTCGTTAAAGGCTCCCATGTCCGTCGCACAAGCAATCTCCCACCGAATCAAGCGAATGAAGAAGGGTAAGCCTTTCGTGCGCACGGTCTTCGCAGAGTTGGGCTCCCGTGCGGCGGTCGATAAAGCACTCTCCAGGCTGGTGCAAGCGGGCCGTCTGGAGCGCGTAGCTCGTGGCGTTTATATGCGACCAAAGCTGAGTACCTACGTCGGCTGGGTAAGACCGAGCCCGATTACCATCATGAATATTCTCGCCAAGGCGAATGGTGAGACGATTCAGATACATGGAGCTGAGGCCGTGCGCAGGTTGGGGCTCAGCACGCAGATGCAGGTGGTGCCGGTCTACTACACCAGCGGCAGAACCCGAGAAATCAAGGCCGGCAATGCTGTGGTTCGTCTCAACCATGTTTCCAGTGATCGCTTGCAGCATGCCGGGAACAAGGTAGGCCTGGCGCTCACGGCGCTTTACTACCTCGGTAAAGATGGGGCGTGCCCCCACGCGCTTTCCAAAATAGCCGATACCCTGAGCCCGGACGAATTGACCACGCTGCTTGCCTGCAGAATGCCCAAATGGATGCGGGCGGCATTGGCTCCTTTCGATGAAGAAGCATCACTGGCGGTGTCTTCGGGACGCTAGCCAAAGCTCCCAGAATTCATCTCATGCCAAGCTGTTTTGTGTCTGTGAAACGCAGTACATTCGCAGTGCAACCATACTGGACTGCCTTATGAAGCGCCCAAAAGATGAAACGTTGACCATTCGCACCTCGGCAGACATCAAGCAGCTGCTGCGAATGGCTGCCGAGAAGGAACATCGCTCTATCGCCTCAATGGTGGAGGTGCTGATTCTGAACTATGCGCATGAGCATGGCCTCAAGGCTGATTCTGTGCAGGAAAAGCCACAAGAGACATGAAATACGCGCCCGTTGTCAGCGGGCATTGGATAGATACGGGCTGTTGCCCAGCAAAGAACAGAAAAGAATGGATCACTCAGTACACAACAAAATCGTCAGCTTCATCTGGTCAATCGCTGACGACTGCCTCAGGGACGTTTTTGTACGCGGCAAGTACCGCGATGTCATTCTCCCTATGTTCGTCCTGCGCCGGCTGGATTGCCTGCTTGAGCCCACAAAGGGAGCTGTACTCGAAGATTGAATCGCCCCGGATTTCTTAGACACTTTCCAGGCTCAGTAAATGTCGCTTCTCAAACTCTACCGGTGACAGCTGGTTGTTGAAACCGTGTCGGCGTTTTGGGTTGTAAAACATCTCGATGTAGTCGAACACATCAGCGCGTGCGTCCTGTCTGGTGCTATAGATTTTTCGCCTGATCCGTTCCCGCTTCAGCAACTGGAAAAAGCTTTCCGCTACTGCGTTGTCATGGCAATTGCCGCGCCGACTCATGCTGCCAAGCAAGTTGTTGGCTTTCAGGAAGCTCTGCCAGTCGCCGCTGCTGAACTGGCTCCCCTGATCTGAGTGAATCATCACTTCCTGCTTTGGCTTACGCCGCCAAACTGCCATCAGCAACGCATCAATAGCCAGGTCGCTGGTCATCTGCGGTTTCATTGACCAACCGATTACCTGCCGCGAGAACAGATCGAGCACCACCGCCAAATACAACCAGCCCTCATAGGTGCGGATGTAGGTGATGTCCGTGACCCAGACCTTGTTGGGTTCGGTGACATTGAATCGGCGCTCCAGATGATTCGGTGAAGCCGCTGGAGGCTTACCACCATAGCGGCCCGGTCGGCGGCGATACCCTGTCTGTGAGCGCAGCCCTTCCAAGCGCATCAGTCGAGCAACACGATGCTTGCCGCATGCTTCTCCAAGCTCACGCAGGTCGTCGTGGATTTTGCGGTAGCCGTACACACCGCCGCTCTCTAGCCACGCGTGCTTGATTAGTCCAAGCAGGCGTTGATCATCCTTGGCTCGTGCCGACTTCGGTTCAGCCAGCCACGCGTAGTAACCACTGGCATGTACTTTCAGCGTCAGGCACAGGCGGCGAACCGAATAGTCAGCGGATAGCTGGTTGATGAAGGCGTACTTCAGCCGCACTCCTTGGCAAAGTACGCGGCGGCCTTTTTTAGGATGTCTCGCTCTTCGGTCACGCGCTTGAGTTCGGCACGAAGACGACGCAGCTCAGCTTGCTGATTGTCCTCTTGCGCGCGCTGCTCTTCGGGCGCTGTAGCGTTTAACCCAGGCATACAGGCTGTGGGTCGACATGCCCAAACGAGCAGCTACCTCCGCCACTGGCAGACCTCGTTCGGTCACCTGTTTGACTGCTTCGATTTTGAATTCTTCGGGATAACGCGGGTTGCTCATGGCACCTCCTAGTGGGCCGTATTATGAGGCCTGGAGGTGTCTACGAAACTAGGGGCGATTCACATCACACGTAAGCTCCGCTTAGCATTAATGTAATATAAGACTCAGCTTTGTGTAAGGTTGACACCTTTAAACTATCCAACATCAATGACCAAGAGGTGTTAACGATGAAAAAATTTGCGGCAGTTCTTGCTGTTGGCATAGCCGTAAGTTCCTCCTTCGCAATGGCTGAGGTTGATAGAAACTCAACGATGCAGCATGACTATGCTGCAGTCGAGGGTAGACAGGCTTTAAAGGTTCTTCTTGAAAGCGGTGATGTACTAAGTGTGACGCCAATGGGCGAAGATAGTATTCTAGGCTGGCCAAGCTATCGTGCGCAGCCATACGAAATCAAAATTCGTACTCCTGATGGAGTTGTCCACTCAGTGGAGTTCCGTAGCGCGCCAGTTGGCATCAATAACGGTTAATTATTTATAAGGGAATTAATACGATATAAGCCAATTGTATGATCGTTACGATTGGCTTATGACTGATTTTTCAAATGGCATTCTTTTTTTTGCACAAGAGTAACAATAGAAGCCAAGGCGTCATTTCAGTGGGTAGAGCGTAGGTGTCCTGCCACTGAATAAAAGCGCTTTCCTACCAAGTCCATAAGATACCATCTTGGCAGGAAAGCGGCTTGCTGGTTATACAGCCATACGTTCACATTCCTCAGCGCACTTCATACAGGCTTTCGCGCACTCTTGGCAGTGATCCATCTGATGCTTGGCACACTCTTCACCGCAGGCTCGGCAAATTTTTGCACACAATGCACAGAACTCTTTAGCCAACTCGCTCTGGCGACTCATGAGTCTAGCTGCCAGAGCACATATGTCAGCACAATCTCTGTCGAGCTCAATGCAACGGGCCATCGTTTGTACGTCGTCTTCAAGTAAACAGGCAGATGCGCATGCTTCGCAAACTAGAGCGCAGTTAGAACAA
>Ga0209212_1007680_pt1 | contig 11819 bp, 10 predicted proteins | sample RifGroC2_FD_183996 | JGI IMG/M metagenome (GOLD analysis project Ga0209212, IMG submission 183996) | Groundwater microbial communities from Rifle, Colorado, USA - Groundwater C2 (SPAdes) (version 2) | ecosystem: Environmental > Aquatic > Deep subsurface > Groundwater | place: Rifle, Colorado...
GGCAGGCAGGCTCGTTGCAGTGGTTGCACTGCACCTTGCGGTACACCGGTCCGCCCGGCTGGTTTTTCTGGTACGCGTTGACCACCGTGTACGCCTTTGCGGTCGGACGACGGTCCTCCTGGAACACGGAGTTGTCGTTGAAGGACGTGTCCGGCTCAGGAAGGTTCTGCTCCTTGTTGCAGGCAGCCTCGCAGCTGCGGCAGCCGATGCAGCGGGTGGTATCGACCAGCACGCCCATCGCATCGGGATATCCCTCGAACGAACCGCTCGCCCACCCCTTGTTGGTCTTGCCGAGCGTAATGGTTGCCCCGCCTATCAGGCACGCCTTCAGGAAGTTTCTTCGTTTCATCAGCGTTCTCCTTCAATTCATGATGAGCTGCTATCGATGGTCCAGTCTCAGTGCTCCTTGGCATGCGTGGGCTTAGCACCCTTCCGGGCCGCGCTGTAGAACGCGTCCCCTTCCTTGCTGCGCGGGTGGCAGTCCTGGCAGCCAACCGGCCCGGCACCGCGTTTGCTGTGGCAGCCGATGCAGTTGTGATGCATGGCGCCCTTGAGTCCCATCATGTCCAGGTGATAGCGCTGCTTCTGGGCCGCCTTGGCGGCGATGCTCTCGGGCGAGAACGGGGTGGCGGAGTGGCATCCCTTGCAGGAGACCACCGCCGTGGCGCTGCTGTTCTGGTGGCACCTGGCGCAGTTGGGGTCGAGCACCAGCGTGCCGGTGGTGTGATGATGGCAGTCGGAGCATTCCCTGATCAACTGGATGTGCTTCGCGTGGTTGAAGGAGAACGGCTTGAACTGCTTGCCGCTCTGGTTGAGGGTGACGGAGTCCGGCACCGGCGCGCAGGGAGCGGCCGCGGGGTAGGACACCGATATCGCGCCTAGGATCAGCGCACCGAATATCAAATGTTTGTAAGAGGGCATGACATGTTCTCCTGCCTATTTGGTGGGGAGGTCGGCTCCCTTTGTTATGAGGCTGTTCGAGATGGATCTGCCGGTTTCGCTTCGTCTTGCTTCAGTGCCCCGTCTGCTCCTTGGAGTGCTGGTCGCGCTTGTGCAAGTAGCGGTAGAACATCGGGAAACCGATGAAGAAGGCGACACAGATGAGGTACTCGACCCCTTTGATGTACTGGTAGTAGTCAACCAGCGTGAACACTTCCTTGATCTGTCCTACGGCGCCCAGAGATTCTTCGATCATGGCTATCACTCCTTTGAAAATGGATTCGATCAGCTTGCCTCTCCGCTAGTTCTTGACGCGCGACGGGGATTTCTCCTGCTCCTTGCCGATCCCTTTGACCATGCCGTACAGCGTCATTATCGCGGGGATCAACTGCACCACGAGCACCAGGGCGCAAAAGCCGAGGAAGATCACGATGCCGAGCTTGCTGACGAAGACCTTGCTGGTGGACGAAGCGTAGGCGTTGGCTGTCGTCATGAGAAAGACGATGGCGGTGTTTAATGCTGCCGGAATACGCATTTTCGTTTTCATGGTGTTCCTCCTTGAGTTTTTGTTGATGTTGGATTGGCAACGCTCGTTATGTTGGGGATCGCCCCAGGCGTCCCTGTTCAATTGCCGTTTCATGCCAGCTGCAGCCGGACGCTTTCAAAGGCGCACTGGACCGCCTGCCGGATCTCCTCGCGGTCCTCCGCGTTGACCGGCTTCAAGGCGTGGTAGAAAATTCCCTCGCTTCTAAGTTTCCTGGAGAGCGGCAGCGAGGTGCCGGCGGCTATCAGGATTATGGTCAGCTTGCGGTTGCACTGCTTAAGGAGCGGGATCAGCTCGGCTGCCGTGAATTCGTCGAACTTCGTGCCGAGCAGCACGACCTGTGCAGTCTTTTTCAGGATTCCCGAGAGAGCGCTTTCCACGGAGTTGGTGACGATCACGTTGTAACCGGACTCGATGAACATCGAGGCCATCTGTTTGCGGCAGTCCATGTCTTCATCCACTATGAGAAGTCCTTGCATAGCTTTACCCTCATACAGCTTGAGCGATACCTTCATCCGGCCGTCCCTCTCCTCCGGTGGAACCCTGAAGTTCCAGGCGGTGTCATTCCGCCGGTGACGGCCGTGTGAAAACATCGTGCTCCTGTTGTTTGCAGGTGGTCACAGGCCGGTCCTGTTGCTCTTGCTGGTCTCCCGGGCGCGCTTGTCTGCTTCCGAAGAGAAGATCCCTTTCAGGATGCCAAGGAACAGGGTCATGCCCGGCAGGAACTGGAACAGGATCACCATCACCACAAAGGCGATGAAGAAGGTTGCCATGAGGCTCATTCCCCCGACGTCGGCTCCGCCGGCAGATGCCAGTGCCTGGGTCCCGGTAATCATCAGCGACGCTGTTGTTGCGGACAGAAGTTTCATGATAATCTCCTTTCCTTCGGCTGGGTTTCAAGTAGCGTGACGTCGGGTTTACCGGCTTGCCATCCTACTTAGCATGGAGCGTGCCATCGCGTCGATTTGTTTGTAACATGTTGAAAATGCGCGGTTTAATTTCGTGCTGACGCGGCAAAACGGGCTGATACGGCCCCGAATGTATAGGTGCGCTATACACGCCGCCTGACCCAATGCTCGGCGGTAAGTGCGGCTGGCAAAAAAACTCCTGTAATAACAATTGGTAAGGGCTGAAATGCCGGTGTATGGCTAACGCATACACCCGTTTAACGGAGCGGATTCGGAGCCGGGAGCCGGGGTGCGGTCGGGGGGGAGTGGTCGGCGGCGGCAGTGAGCCGATCCGCGGCGAGGTGAAAGTCTTTTCATGGCTTTTTGTTGACACGGGCTTTGTTGTGGTGATATTGATAGCAGACGATGGACTCTCTCAGAGTCGCTTGCTATGCCTTGTTCTCCCTGCGGCAGTCATAGTGCTGCAAAGGGTTCGGCAACCAATGTCAAACGTGGCGCATCTATAACTGAATCAAACATGGTGGGTTTATGAATATCCTCGTGGTAGATGATGAATCGGTGATCAGAGAGGGGCTCGCCCGGATCCTCGAAGGGGACGATTTCACCGTCGACGCCGCCAAGAACGGGCATGCCGCCATAGAGCTTTTGCAGCAAAAGGAATACGACCTGATCATAACGGATCTGAAGATGCCCGGCATGAGCGGGTTCGAGGTCCTGAACGCGGTGAAGATCCTGCAGCCGGAGACACCGGTGATCATGATCACCGGCTTTGCCACCGTGGAAACCGCCGTCGAGGCGATGAAGAGCGGCACGGTCGACTACATCGTCAAGCCGTTCACCCCGGACCAGATCCGGGAAAAGGTGCATCTCGCGCTGGAGCAGAAGAAGACCTCCGCGGAGGAGATCTACATCAAGAAAGAGATGGACTGCCATCACGGCTTCGACCAGTTCGTCGGGGAGAGCCGGGAGATGCAGAAGGTCTACCGCCGGATCATACAGGTGGCGGCGACCGACAGCACCGTGCTCATCACAGGCGAAAGCGGCACCGGGAAGGAGCTGGCGGCGCGGGCGATCCACAAGAACAGCCCGAGGCGCGACCAGCCGTTCGTCGCCGTCGACTGCACCGCCCTGGCGGAGAACCTGCTCGAGAGCGAGCTGTTCGGCCACGTCAAGGGGTCGTTCACCGGCGCGATGCAGACCAAGATGGGGCTCCTGATGGTCGCCGACGGAGGGACCCTGTTCCTGGACGAGGTCTCCAACATCAGCCTTTCCACCCAGGCCAAGCTGCTGCGGGTGCTGCAGGAGCGCCAGGTGACGCCGATCGGAGGGACCCAGCCGGTCTCCTTCAACATACACCTGGTGGCCGCCAGCAACCGCAACCTGAAGACCATGGTCGCCGAAGGGAAGTTCAGGGAGGACCTCTTCTTCCGGCTCAACATCATCCCGCTGGAACTCCCCCCGCTCAGGGAGAGAAAGGGGGACGTGCCGCTTTTGATCCGCCACTTCATCAACAAGTTCATCGAGGAGGTCGGCAAGGACCTGCGTGGCATCTCGCCCGACGCGATGCAGTTTCTGGAAAACTATTCCTACCCGGGGAACGTGCGCGAGCTGGTCAACACCATCGAGCGCGCCGTGGTTCTTGCGGAGGGGGACATCATCCTGAAGGAGAACCTTGAGCTGGGCGACTCTGCCGAGATGAGCAGCGAATTCGACGGCTTCGTCCCGACCAACGCCGAGGCGCTCAAGGAGATGAAGCGCCATATTCGCGACCGCTCGGTCGAGAGCGTCGAGAAGGCATTCGTCATGAGTGCGCTCAAGCGCAGCAACTGGAACATTTCCCGGGCCGCCGAGGAAACCGGCATGCTCCGCCCGAACTTCCAGACCATGCTGAAGCGCCTGGGGATATCGGTAAAGGACTACTTCGGCAAATAGTCAGTCGCTACGCTAGGCATCCCCCCGTTTTCTGCTCACCGGCCGCAGACTCCCCCTAGTGGGGTAAGTGGTGCCATCCTCCCTGCATTCCTACCGCGACACCCCTTCCGCACTGCAAATCCTATTTGCATAGAATTTCCGTAAGTTATATATTCCCTTCAATTTTCTGCTCAAAGCTGTGATTAGACAGACAACGACGGTTGAAATGAAGTCGGGGTAAAGAGGCCGAAGGCGGATTTAAAAAAATGGCCAGAGTAGCCGGATGGAGATGGAACCAGAGGCAAGACAGTGTTCATCCGGTAAGCAGGATTACACGTAGTTGACTTGTTGACTTGCGGCGGCTGAAAAACCCAGTGGATTGGAAAACCAGAGCAGCTGTCTTAATGACAAGTCGGATTGGATCGAAACCGAAGTTGGGTCTGATGCGGATGAAAGATGGTAATCTCGAGGGGGCGGCGATACCTGTCGACATAATGATGGACAACTATCCCGGCCCGACTTACACTGACCGCTCCTCGGCCACTGCCGCCGAATCCACCGGTTGCAGCGATCCCATGCCCAGACTTCAGACCAATATCCGCAAACTATACGCCTTTTCCTTTCTGCAGATGACCCTCTTCCCGATGGCGATCATCACCCTTTTCTGGAAGGATCACATAGGGCTGTCCCTGACGCAGATCCTGCTGTTACAAAGCATCCTCTCCATCGTCATGGTGGTCATGGAGTATCCCAGCGGCTATATCAGCGACCGGGTCGGTTACCGGGTCGCACTCTCCTTGGCCTCGCTGCTCGGGATGGTCGGCTGGGGGGTCTATACCCTGGCGACCAGTTTTGCACACGTGCTGCTGGCTGAAATCCTGCTGGGGATCTCGCTGGCCTTTATCAGCGGCGCCGACAGTGCCCTGCTCTACGAAACGCTGAAAGCCGGCGGCGCCGAGCATGACTATGCCCGCTACCAGGGGCGGATGAGCGGTTTTGCCCAGGTGGGCGAATCGCTGGGGGCCATCTTTGCCGGTGTTCTTTACGCTCTAGCGCCGCTGCTCCCTTTCATCCTGCAGGTGGGGGTCTGGCTGCTGGCACTGCTTTTGACCCGCTCCCTGATCGAACCACCGAGACTGCTCGCCTCGCCCGCCAGCCACCTGGCCGATGCCCTGCACTCGTTACGTTACGCCTTCGTGGAGAACCGCCGGCTACGCTCCATCATCATCCTCAACGCGATTTTGGGGCTGGCCTCGTTCTATCCGGTCTGGCTGATCCAACCCTACATGCAGCATGCCGGGGTGCCGCTGGCCTGGTTCGGTCCGATCTGGACCGGGGCCAACCTCTGCGTGGCACTGGGGGCCCTGGCCAGTCATCGCCTCACCGCCTTGATGGGCGACCGGCGCATGCTACTGCTGTTCGTGCTATTGGTATGGTGCGGGTATTTCGGGCTGGGGGCAAGCGGCGGGTTATGGGGATTTCTTTGCTATTACCTGCTGACCATCATGCGCGGCCTGCGGGGGCCGCTAATGCTGGGCCATGCCCATCGGGAAAGCCCGTCCAGCCACCGCGCCGGCATCCTCTCGCTGCAATCGTTTGTTTTCCGGCTGCTCTTCGCCCTCAGCGGTCCGCTGGTCGGCATGCTGGCAGATGCCTCCGGCGTCAGGCAGACTTTTCAGTATCTGCAGGTCGTTTTTTTGCTGCTGTTGCCGCCCCTGGCCTTTCTCTATCTGCGACATCTAAAGCAACAACCTTCCCCTCCCTTGCCCGAGGTAAAGTCCTGACCGGATCGCTATTGCTTCCGTCAGCCTCGCTGTCTCCGCCGCGGCCTCGCGTCAATAGTAAAGGAGTACTTCGGCAAATAGTCAGTCGCTAAGCGGCATTCCTGCCGCGATTACCCCTCAGCTGATCGCGGCAGGAATGCCGTTCCTACATAAAGTGCGCCTCCTACTCGCCTGTGACGGCAAGAGTCCGCTAAACCTGCTCAACGCCCACTCATCCAGCACGGCTCTTTTTGACAAGGCGGAGATCTTGCACCAGAGACGGCCGACTATGATACTTGCCGCCTGCCACCGTGTGTGGCAAAAGGTGAACTCTAAGCAAAGATCCGGCGGCAATGGCAAGTTGATTCCAATGTGCTACACTCAATGCGTTATTTCTATGATTAGGACAGTCGATCCTGATTGACCGGGGGACGCATGCACCGTGCTGACGGCAAGAGAAAGTTGACCCCTCTCAATATAACGATTGTCTATGCCATAATCGGAGTAGTGTGGGGCTCCGCCTCCTGCCTGATCCCCGCGGTTCTATCCAATAAATCGTTCATGTACGAGGCGGTTGAGACTCTCAACCACGGGCTTTTCATACTTGCCACGGCCGCACTGCTTTACCTGCTGATCAGCCGAAGCGAAGGCGAGACCACGCGCGGCAGGGAATCCCTCTCCAGGGTGAACCGCGCCCTCAAGACCTTCAGCGGCTGCAACCAGGCGCTGATCCGCGCCACGGACGAGCTCCAGCTCATGAAAGACATCTGCCGGAGCATCGTCGAGGTGGGGGGGTACCGGCTGGCCTGGGTCGGCATCGCCGAGCAGGACGACTGGAAAACGGTGCGTCCGGTGGCCCAGTGGGGGGACCGGGACGGCTATCTCACCAAACTAGACATGAGCTGGGCCGACACGGACCGCGGCCGGGGGCCGACCGGAACGGCGATCCGCACCGGCACCACCCGGGTGGTGCAGAACATCCTGTTCGACCCGTCCTGGACGCTCTGGCGCGAGGAAGGGGTGAAGCACGGCTTTGCCTCCTCGATATCCCTCCCCCTGGTGAACAACGAGCACCCCCTGGGCGCCCTGGTCATCTTCGCCGGGGAGAAGCGCGCTTTCGGCAAGGAGGAGGTCAGGCTGCTGGAGGATCTGGCGGACGACCTCTCCTTCGGCATCGCCACGCTGCGCATGAACGCGGAGCGCAAAAAGGTTGAGAAAGATAGAAAGCTGCTCGCCTCGGTCATCGAACAGTCGATGGAAGGGCTGATTCTTTTCGACAGCGACGGCACCATCAAGTACGTGAACCCGGCCATCGAGACGATCACGGGGCATGAGGCGCAGCACATCGTCGGCCGGAACATCAGCGCGCTGGTCGGGGACGAGACCACGGGTGAATTCTACCGTTACATCTGGGATGACCTCTCCAGGGGCGAGGAGAGGAGCGGGCATTTCATCCAGAAGGGGAAGGGGGGCGACTTCTACGAGATCGACGCCACGCTCTGGTCCATCTCGGACAGCTCGGGGGCGGTCAGCAACCATGCGGTGCTGATCCGTGACGTGACCCACGAGGTGCACCTGGAGCGGCAACTGCGGCAGGCGCAGCGGATGGAGGCGATCGCGACGCTGGCCGGCGGCATCGCTCACGACTTCAACAACAACCTCGCCTCCATCATCACCTGCACCGAGATGGCCCGCGACGACGTCCCCCCGGAAAGCCCGCTGCGGGAGCTCCTGGACGTGGTCCTCAAGTCGAGCTACCGCGGCAGGAAACTGGTGAAGCAGATCCTCACCTTCTGCTGCCAGGGGGAGCAGGAGAGGCAACCGGTCCAGGTCGAGCCGATCATCAACGAATGCCTGAACCTGATGCGCGCCTCGCTGCCGACCTCCATCAACGTCCGGACCCAGATACAGGAGAACCCCGGGCTGATCATGGCCGATCCGACGCAGATCCACCAGATCATGATGAACCTGATCACCAACGCGGGCCACGCCATGCGGCTCAAGGGAGGGAACCTCGACATCACCCTGGAGAGCATCGGCCTCGATACCGCCGCCGTCTCGGGGGCGCCGGACCTCCCCTCCGGGCGCTACCTCAAGCTGACCGTCAAGGATTCAGGCCACGGCATGGACGCGAAGACCATGGAGCGGATCTTCGACCCGTTCTTCACCACCAAGGGGCACGCCGAGGGGACCGGCCTCGGGCTGTCGGTGGTGCACGGCATAGTCAGAAACCACGGGGGTGTCATCACGGTAAGCAGCATGCCGGGAGCCGGGGCGACCTTCGAGGTGTTCCTGCCGCGCATCGACCAGATCTGGAAGGACCAGGGGGCGCATCCCGAAGCGAGTTCGCCGACGGGGAGCGAGAGGATCCTCTTCGTCGATGACGAGGAGGACGTGGTGTTCGCCGGCAAGAAGATGCTGGAGCGGCTGGGATACCGGGTGGTGACCGGCAGGGACGGCCTCGATGCCCTGGCCATCTTCCGGGCCGACCCGAAAGCGATCGACCTGGTGATCACCGACCAGACCATGCCGAACATGACCGGATCGCAGCTGACGCGCGAGATCATGCAGATCCGGCCCGACATCCCGGTGATCCTTTGCACCGGTCTCGGCCCTGCCGCCGAGAAGGCACTGCTAAAGGAAGAGGAAGAGATTCCCGGCATCCGTGAAGTGGCGTTGAAACCGCTCGATCGGGACGAACTGGCGGGGTTGATACGGAGCGTGCTGGACCGCAGCGAGGAGGAGCGATTAGTTCATGGCAAAGATACTGATCATTGACGACGAGGATACCATCTGCGAGTCGATGGCGCTGATCGGCCGGCGCAGCGGCCATGACACCTGCTGTGCCAAAACCCTCGGCCTGGGACTGGAAAAGGCCACGGCAGAGCCGTTCGACGTGGTGTTTCTCGACGTCAGGATGCCCGACGGCAACGGTCTGGAGATGCTGCCGCGCCTGGCTCAGGCCCCTTCCCGGCCCGAGATCATCATCATGACCGGCTTCGGCGACCCCCTGGGCGCGGAACTCGCCATCAACAGCGGCGCCTGGGATTACATCGAGAAGGGATCGTCGGTCAAGGACATCACCCTGTCGCTGGTGCGCGCCCTGGAGTACCGGAAGCAGAAGACCTCCCTGGGAACGCAAAAAGGGGTGGTCGCCCTGAAGCGGGAAAAGATCATCGGCCACAGCGCGAAGCTGGGCGCCTGCCTCGACCTGGTGGCGTGCGCCGCGGGAAGCGAAGCCGGCGTGCTGATACTGGGTGAAACAGGATCGGGCAAGGAGCTGTTCGCACGGGCCGTGCATCAAAACAGCAAGCGGGCGGACAGGCAGTTCGTGGTCGCAGACTGTGCCAGCCTGCCGGAAACGCTGGTCGAGAGCCTGCTCTTTGGTCACGAAAAGGGTGCCTTCACCGGCGCGGAGAGGGCCCGCGAGGGGGTGTTCGCCGAGGCGAACGGGGGGACGCTCTTTCTTGACGAGGTGGGCGAGCTGCCGCTTTCCATGCAGAAGGCCTTCCTCAGGGTGCTCCAGGAGCGGCGCTACCGGCCGGTCGGCGGGCACCGCGAGCTGGAGAGCGATTTCCGCCTGGTGGCGGCGACGAACCGGGATCTGAACCAGATGGCGCTGGCGGGGCAGTTCAGAAGCGACCTGCTGTTCAGGCTCAGTTCCTTCGTCATCGAACTCCCCCCTCTGAGGGAGCGCACCGACGACATCAAGGATCTGGCCCGCTACTACATGGACAAGATCTGCGAACGAAACGGACTGTCGCCCAAGGGGAGCTGTCCCGAGTTCATGGAGACGCTCCTCGCCTACACCTGGCCCGGCAACATACGCGAGTTCGTCAACACCATCGAGCGCACCGTCATCGCGGCGCGGGAGGAACCGGTCCTGTTCGCACAGCACCTCCCAACCCCGATCCGCGTGCAGGTGGCGCAAAGCGTGGTCGGCCATCACGATTCCGCGCCTCCCCCCCCGGGTTCAAGTGCCGCCCTGGAACCCCAGGCCCCGCCCGCGGCACTCCCCAAGCTGAACGATTTCCGGGAGAGCGTCTATGCGCAGGCGGAGAAGCAGTATCTCTCAGACCTGCTGACCCTGGCCAACAAGGACATCCCGACCGCCTGCCAGCTCTCCGGTCTGTCGCAGTCGCGCCTCTACGCGCTGCTGAAGACCCACGAGCTGCACCGCTGAAAACAGTCAGTCGGCGCGCCGCTCAGCCAATTCTCACCTCCAACCAGTCCGTAGCTGGTTTCCGCAGCGCAAGAACCCCCTCACCCGGCCTTCGGCCACCCTCTCCCGCTTGCGCGCCGAAGCGCTACAGCGGACAGGCCCGGAGGGCGAGGGGTAATCGGATCCCTGCGGGCACCCTGTTCCTGATGGCCGGGGTGTGTCAGTAATCCCTTCGCCCTCCGGGAGAAGGTGCCCCGAAGGGGCGTATGAGGGGGTTGCCACGGCAGTGCAGGGCTGCCAACGGAACTGCCGTCCCGAAGTCCCCGCTTTCTGGCAACCCTTCTGCCGCAGCCAGCCCCGGTTTTGCTCGACCACTGTTGCTGAGTCGGCCCGTGCCTCCCGTTTCCTCCTGCCGCGCAGGAAAATTCCTGTGGGACAGGAAATCCTTCCTGCGCCGATTCCTGCGCCCGCCATCCTCTTTTGGGCCGGTAGCTCGTTGAAATCACAGCCATATTCGCCTCGAAAACTCACCGAATCCCGCACCTGGCGATCCCCCCCGCATCGTACCCCCTTCTGTCGATATCTCCTGCTAAGTCCTTGATGTCATTGAATTAATCCAACGCAAAGGAGATTTTTCAGCTTTGGGCACCCTCGTTGCTATTACCAGGGTAACCCCACGGGGAATCCAATCGAAAAAGGAGAGCGCCATGAAAAAGGAATCCGAAGACTCAATGGCTGGGAAAGTGGCAAGCTGGTCGATAGTCGGCGTGGTACTCGCCGGGACGCTGCTCATCTCCGGCATAGCCGATGTCTCCGAAGGGAGCGGGGTGATGGCGAAGATTTTCCTGTTCTTCCTTGGCGCCATCATAGTGGTTCAGGTCATACCGGGAATCATGCTGTTCGGCGCCATGCTCAAGGGGATCTACAGCATGTTCGGCAAGAAGGCCAAGGCGAGCTTGGGCGAGGACAAGAAATAGCTGGCGCAGGCGAAAGCCCGAGGGGCAGCGAGGTGAGTTATGGACAAGCGGGGAATCATCATTGCGGACAGGGATGCCGACTTTCGCAGCCAGGTGGCCGACCATTTCAGAAAGGCGGGATACCAGGTGGAGACGACCGATTCAGCAGTCCATGTACTTTGCAGCATCTTGGAGAAGCAGACACCGGTCCTTCTCCTGGGCAGCGACTTCGACAAAAAGGTTTCGTCGGCTGACTTGATCCACCTTTTGAAAAAGTGCAATCGCGGGCTGCACGTCATCATGGTCTCCGACGGCATGCCGCTGGCCCAAACCCGGCAGGTACGCCAGGAAGGGATCTTCTACCAGGCGATGAAGCCCGCCACTGCAGGCGATACCGAGGAACTCGGCCTGGCGGTCGAGTGCGCCTTCAAAAAGCACCGCAGCAGCCGCCACCCGGGCCGGCTCCAGGCGACCCTGAGGCAGCCGGTCCGGCGCTACTACGAAACCGACGCAGAAGAGAACGAAGCTGTCGAGAGCCCCAAAAATGCCGTTTGCTGGCTGGTCGCCCTGGCCGTCCTGATTTTCGGCACCAGCTATCTTGCCCTGGCGGCGGCTGAGAGCGTGCAGCACGGCAGG
>Ga0209212_1007681_pt1 | contig 11819 bp, 11 predicted proteins | sample RifGroC2_FD_183996 | JGI IMG/M metagenome (GOLD analysis project Ga0209212, IMG submission 183996) | Groundwater microbial communities from Rifle, Colorado, USA - Groundwater C2 (SPAdes) (version 2) | ecosystem: Environmental > Aquatic > Deep subsurface > Groundwater | place: Rifle, Colorado...
TGTGATAATACCGCTTGCTGGCACACCTGTAGCCCCATGGGCAGGGCTAACAGAACTCACCGTTGGCGTTGCAGTGCCAGAAGTGCCAGTATCGGCAGTCATTTGAATAATAATGTCATAATACATTCCCATTATGAGTGTCTGTGGGGAAGAAATCCCCGTGTAAAGCAGATTTCCTGTGCCGGCAGGTGCGTCATATGCAAAGGCTTTAAAATATATACTACTCCCCTCGTCCACTTCCATATTTACCTCTACATAAGTTGACGGTGCCACCTCTGCATAGCCTGAAATTTTTCTGCCATCGGAATAGACTGCATCTACCCGGATAGAACGAACATTGGAAGGGGCTGGACCATAAAAGACCCCCTCTCCATCCCCCCCTTGTGAAGGGGGGGAGATGGGGGGGTAGGATTTCTGGAGGGATTTTTCGGACAAATCAAATGGAATAGTAACTTTGATTTTTTTATCTGTATTATTACTATTTAACTCTGAACCGCACCCAGATATACCTGTGATTAAGATTATTGCAAATAGTAGAGCCACAAAAATAGATTTAAAATGTCTTTTCATTTTTAATCCTTCAGGGTATCTATTGTAGTGTAATATAGTCTACTGCAATTCAGAAATCAATATATTTTTATCCTAAAAAATGCATGAATAAAACCACAGAGTTCACAGAGAACCCAGAGAAAAACAATAAATATGACACAGATTTTCACAGATACACACAGCGTTGCAAAGCCACAACCAAAAAAAACAAAAGACTTGAACACGAATGACACGAATGGACGAATTACACTAATGAAAATCAAAGATTAAAGATAAAAAATTAAAATGACAGATTAAAAATCAGAAATGTAACAGCAAGGGATAATAATTTTTGTATTTTGATTTGTATTTTTGCATTTTTATTTTTAATTTTTAATTTCGTCATTCGTGCTATTCGTATATTCGTGTAATTCGTGTTCCTGTATTTAAGTATCCTGATTTTCTGTGTCCATCTGTGTCCAACTATTTTTTCTTTTTTTTCCTCTGTGTCCTCAGTGGTTAATTTGAGAGCCCTGAAAAAGTCCTTTTTTGTTGTCATTGCGAGGAGAGAAAGCGACGAAGCAATCTATAAGCTATTGACTTATATAGAAACGAGATTGCTTCGCTTTGCTCGCAATGACAGTTTTTGAGTGTTTTTCAGCAGTCTCAAATTGGGATTTGTGTAACAGGCTAAAAGAAGGTGATAGAAGTGAATAGGATACGATACATATTTATAGTTTTATTTATAGCTGCACTAATCCCTGCATGTGGTCTCGTTTATACAAATATTAAAACGCCTGCACCAACATTAGCTATTCAGACTAACGCCGAAGGTCAAGACAAAATTGGAAAGGCATCATGCACCTCTTACCTCTGGATTGTTGGAATTGGTGATTGCAGTGTAACTGAAGCAATGAAGAATGGTGAGATTAAAAAGGTTCACCATATTGATACTGAAATAAAAAGTATATTTTTTGGAATTTACGAAAGATATACCACAGTTATATATGGAGAATAATTAAAAATTTTACTATGCCCGATTCAAGACTATTTAAATTTTGCCTCGGCTTAATTGCAATTATAGCTTTATCAGGAGTCGGTTTTGCCGAGGACATAAAAAAGGACGATGAAGGGTTAGGTAGAAATCTTTATAGCAGATTGCAGGATGAAGGTTTAAGTGGCTTCTTAAGGACAGATTATTTCTCCTCTGACAAGGCTTCAAGTGAAAAGACAGACTTTTTGGGTCTTACTGCTCAGTTAAAAATACTGCCGAGACTCGGTGATAAGATTGACAGCCGCTTTGAGGCGAGGGCGTATAATTTTGACATATTACATTATAATAATGATAATTCAGTCAGTGAACTCCTTGAGGGTCTGGCAATCTTCCGTTTTGAAAATTCCGATTTAAGTATTGGCAAGCAGATTATTACATGGGGGAGGGCAGATGGTGTAAACCCTACTGACAATCTGTCTCCAAAAAATTACACCCTCCTCCTCCCTGAAGAGGGCGATAGAAAGACTGGAGTTGCATCCTTAAAATATGACTACTACTTTTCACCTGAACTAACTGCAACACTTTTTTACAGCCCATTTTTTGAGCCGAATAAAGTCCCATTTGCCTTTCCCTCTTTCATTCAGCCGACTGAAAAGAAGCCTGCTTATAATATTGAGAACAGCGAGGCAGCTTTTAGATTAAATAAGATTGGTAGTGACCTTGATTGGTCAATAAGTTATTTTAATGGTTTTGACCTGACACCGGAGGTAAGGTATTTAGGAACTAATGGAGGGAAGAGGCTTATAGAGATAACAAACCACAGGATTCAGGTTTTCGGTGCAGACTTTGCCAAAAATTATGGTCGCTATGGTTTTAGAGGAGAAGCGGCTTATATGCTGACAGAGGATATGGATGGCAATTATCCTTACATAAAAAATCCGAATCTTTATGGCGTCATTGGAGGCGATAGGACATTTATAGAGACACTAAACATAAACCTTCAGTTCATAGGACGGTATATATTTAAATATTCAGATGTTGAGAAAATTCAAAATCAGGCAGAGAGGTCAATATATATAAAAAATGCGACTTTCAGCGGTGAGCTTGATGAAACTCAATATTCTATGAGTGGTCGTGTTGATTATAAACTATTTAATGAGACTCTTGATATGGAGGTATTTGGTGTCTGGAACTTCAATCGTAATGATTATTTTATACGACCCATTGTCCGCTATGCCTTTACAGACTCATGGAAAGGGATAATCGGAGGGGAGTTTTATGAGGGTGATGAAAACAGGACATTATTTGGGGTCTTAAAAAAGAATAATACTATTTTTATGGAATTAAAGTATGGTTTCTGAATTTGCATTGATTATTTTTTTAATCACCTATGCAGGTGTTGCTATTGGGGAAATTCCAGGGCTTGCCCTTGACAGGACAGGGATTGCACTCATTGGTGCAATTTTAATGGTTGTTTTTGGTGTCCTGTCAACAAAAGAGGCAATTCTCTCAATAGATATCTCTACTATACTCCTCCTCTACGGGCTTATGGTTCTCTCTTCTCAGTTCAGGCTTGGCGGTTTTTATACATGGACTGCATTGAAGATTACAAAATTCATGGACAAGCCGGAGAGGTTTCTACTCGTGCTGATGATTGTAAGTGCAGTATTATCAGCCATCCTTGCAAATGATATAGTCTGCCTCGCATTTACACCTGTGCTCACAGTTTCACTTATGAATGCAGGTCTTAACCCTATTCCATTTCTCATCGGTCTTGCAGTATCAAGCAACATAGGCTCAGCATCTACTATTATTGGAAATCCTCAGAATATGCTAATAGGTCAACTGGGAAAACTTGATTTCGGTCATTTCTTTTTATGGTGCACACCTCCATCCCTTCTTTCCTTGATAGGGGCATATTTTGTTATAAATATTATTTACAGCAAAAATTTTGTGGGGAATAATTCTCCGGCTATTATTGAAAGACGGGCATGGGCATCTTTTAACAGGCATCAGAGTACGAAAGGGATAATAGCCACCATTATCCTGATTATTCTTTTCTTTACTGATATACCGAGGGAGATAAGTGCGATAAGTATTGCAGGACTTTTGCTTTGCAGCAGGAGTATGCACACCCGCTCAATACTTGGGTTTATAGACTGGCATCTGATTACACTCTTCTGTGCATTATTTATTGTGATAAAGGGGGTAGAGGCAGTAAATCTGCCATTTACAATTGTTGAATTTTTAAATGCAAATAGTATTGATATTCACAATCTCTATATCCTTACTGGATTTTCTACCCTATTAAGTAACATTGTGAGTAATGTCCCTGCAACAATGCTTATTACAAAATTCCTTGACCCTTCAAACCATACCCAATGGTATGTCCTTGCCCTTTCAAGCACTTTTGCAGGGAATCTAATAACTATCGGCAGTATTGCAAACCTTATTACCTTTGAGCAGGCGAAGGAGTATGGTGTTAATATAGGGTTTAAAGAACATGCAAAAGTGGGGATACCGGTGACAGTCGTATCGATTTTTATTACAATAGGCTGGATAATAATTCAGCAGTATATCTTCTGAAATACTGCAGAATTTTTCACGAAAATTTGAAAAACTGAAAAATCGTGTTGACATTTTTAAAGGGTATCTTATAATTCCCATAACTTATAATGATGAGTATATCTGAAAAAGTAGAATATTGGCTGGATATTGCCGATTATGACATAAATACAGCCCGCTCATTACAAAAAAACAGGAGATATCTCTACACTGTTTTTATGTGTCAGCAGGCGGTAGAGAAACTCTTAAAAGCAATTCATCTTCATAAATTTGCGAAAGAATCACCACGATCCCATAATCTTGTATAACTGCAAGGGCTGTTAGAGTTAAATCTCCCTGAGAACCATCTTAAACTCCTTGCAGAATTGACAACATATTACATTGAAGGCAGGTATCCGTTCTATAAGAAAAAGTTGTCAACACTGGTCAACAGAGAAAAGAGTTTGCAAATTTTAAAACAGACTGAGAAGTTATATAAATGGCTAAGGCGGAAACTAAAGTAATTAAGATTTTAAAAAAATACCTTAAAGAAGTAGAAAAGGTCTGTCATGTGGATAAGGCTATTCTTTTTGGCTCGTATGCCCACGGTAAAACAAAGAAGGAAAGTGATATTGACATTGCCATCTTTTCAAGTAATGTTAATGACGAGAATAGATTAGAAACCATGACAAGGATAATTATGCTTATTGATAAGCTTAACTTAGACATTCAGCCGATAATCTTTTCTTATGAAGATTATCTTGAGCCTGTTGCACAAATGACATAATCATTCGTTTTGTCATGCTGAACTTGTTTCAGCATCTAACAAAGTCAATGAGTTACGAGACCCTGAAGCGAGTTCAGGGTGACAAATTGGTATTTGTGCAACAGGCTCTCTTAAGGAAGATAACGATTTTATATCAAATGAAATTAAAAGAAAGGGGATTGAAATATTAGATAAGAATTGAAAGATATAGAAGTTCCACTTTATTCTTGGATGGTATGATAAAACCTCCCAAAAAAACACTAATTTCTCCTTGACAATGTAATTTTCTATGGTATATTTTCCGCATAATAATCCTAGTATTTTCTTTCCCCTCGTAAGGTTCGTTCCCCGAACGAACCATGGCTGTTCAGGGAACAGCCCCTACAATTGGAGAGAGGATTAAGCTTGCCCCTGCGAAGGTAGGGGGTGAGGGGAAATATTTTGGAGGGCTGAACATGATAAGCAATCTTGCCCCTGCCCCTGATTTAATCAGGGGTAATCAAGGAAAGGCACAAAATTTGCTCAGTCAGTTTTAACCGGTAATAGAAATTTTTTTCTTTTCTCTCCCTTTCTCCCATTCTTCCCATCACCCCTTCTCCTTTTCCTCACACTCACAATCATAACCTTATCCGGTTGCGGTGGTGGGGGAGGAAGTGATAACAGCACCACTCCTACCACTACTGACACTACTAATACAGCAACAGCATCAGCAACGACTTTGAGCAGTGTTAACATCTTAGATTCTTCAACATAGAGCCAGGATAACCTCATCAGACAATTCATCCATCACTTTTAACGGTTCCCCTGCAACTACACAAACTTTAAAACCAGGGGATATCATTATTGTTCAAAATACAGCCCGAAAGGTAGATTCAATTACCACTATCAATGGTCAGACGGTAATAAATACGGTTGAGCCTGAATTCAGCGAGGTTGTAAAAAGCATAGAGATTTCAGGTGATGTAATGCTTGAGGAAGAACATCTTGACAAAACATCCATACCTAATAAGGTAGGAGTTACAGTAGCCAAAGTGAAGCCTTCCAAAGACAAAACAATCTCAGCAAGTGGTAATACCTTCACCTACACATTTATTGACAAGGTCATTGATGCAGATGGTGATTCAAGCACTACTTTTGACCAAATAACTATAAATGGAGAGGCAGTGTTAGAGGCGCCAAGACTCACTTTTGCATTTAATTACGGCATCGTAAGTGACAAATATGCAGAGATAAATTTTAAGACAGGCGAGCAGATAAATTTATCATTCTCTTCAAAAGAGCTCACATTTGATAAAAGTGTAACCCTTCCTCTCGGCAAGTTAATCATACCCATTGCTGTAACAGGTGGCACCGTCAATGTAACCATTTCTCTAAATCTCGTCTTCGGGGCAAATGGCAGCGCTAAATTTGAGACAGGATTCACACAAAAACTTTCTATTGATGCAGGAATGAAAGCCACTCTGAATCCAGCTAATGTAACATCATTTAATAACAGTAACTATGATTTCACTTTTCAACAACCACAACTTGAGGGCAAAATAAGCGTATCTGCTGCTGTTAATCCTGATGTAGACCTTAAACTCTGGCAATACACACTTGCCGGCATAAACAATAATTTGGGAGTAAAGACTACTGCAAAAGCCAACATATCTTTGACCAATATATGTTACAGAGTTTCAGCAGATGCCTATCTATCTTCAATAGCCTTTGTTATGCTCCCAAAGGCTTCCTTAAACATAAGTTTTAGCTGGGATGGTCTTTCTGGAGGTCTGGATTTTAGCATGGAAAAATATCCGAAGGAGCTATTTACATATACAAAACCGCTTTATGATTCTGGTGAGACATGTATAGTAGAAAATATCGCCCCTGTTGCTAATGCCGGTTCGGATAAAACCTCCAATGCTGATACATTGGTCTTTCTGGATGGAACAGACTCTATTGATACAGATGGGACAATCACTTCCTATGAATGGACTCAAACGGCAGGAACTAAAGTTACATTAACCAATTCCTCCAGTGCAACACCTTCATTTACTACTCCATCCACCGCTGACACACTATCATTCAAGCTGACTGTAACTGACAATAAAGGTGCAACTGCAACTGACTATGTAAATGTTACTGTTTCAGGAGAAAAATCTAATTATAAGCCGACAGCAAATGCAGGTTCTGACCGGTCTGTAAATAGTAGTGTAATAGTAACATTAGACGGTTCTGCATCCAGTGATACTGATGGCTCCATCGTTTCATATAAGTGGAAACAGACAGGAGGCACGCAAGTCAGCCTAACTAATGATGATACCTCAACTCCTTCATTTACTGCCCCATCCACCACAGATACAGTGACATTCAAATTGACTGTGACAGATAGCATGGGTGCAACTGCAAGCGATTATGTTCAGGTCTCTGTAACCTCTGCTATAACAGGCTCAGCCCCATCAGCACCGACAGGTGTAACTGCTACTGCAGGAAATGGGCAGGTGAATATAAGCTGGACTTCTGTATCAGATGCAACAAGTTACAACATCTACTGGTCAACAAGCACAGGGGTTACAAAGACAAGTGGCACAAAGCTCACAGGTGGGACAAGCCCATATACACATACAGGCAGAACCAATGGAACAACCTATTACTATGTAGTAACCGCAGTGAATAGTTATGGTGAGAGTAGTGAATCAAGTCAAGTGAGTGGGATACCTTCAACAACTACAACTTCCGACACCACAGCCCCATCAAGTCCATCTGTTTCAATAAACAGCGGTGCAACATCGTCCACAAGCACATCAGTTACATTGACCTTATCGGCAACTGATAATGTAGGAGTAACAGCATATTACGCATCAGAGACCTCAACTACGCCATCGGCATCAGCAACAGGCTGGACATCGGTTACCTCCACAACCTCTTATTCAGCAAGTGTTTCATTTGCATTAAGTAGTGGAAGTGCGACAAAGACGGTTTATGTATGGTTCAAAGATGCAGCAGGGAATATATCAGCAAGTTCAAGTGATAGTATTACATTAGGCTCAGCCCCATCTGCACCCACAGGTGTAAGTGCTACTGCTGGAAGTAGTCAGGTGTCTATAAGTTGGAGTAGTGTTTCAGGAGCGACATCATATAATATCTACTGGTCAACAACATCAGGAGTTACAAAGACTACAGGCACAAAAATTACAGGTGGGACAAGTCCTTATGCACATACAGGTCTAACTAATGGCACTACCTATTACTATGTAGTAACCGCAGTGAATAGTTATGGTGAGAGTAGTGAATCAAGTCAAGTGAGTGCAACACCTTCTACCACATCATCAACATGGACTATGCTTAAACTCCCTGATACAGGTCAGACAACATCATATACAACCACTTATGGTGAAGACCATGATTATTCAATCAATCCGCCATCTTATACAGATAATGGGAATGGGACGATTACTGATAATGTAACAGGACTTATATGGCAGAAAGAGGATGATAATACACAGAGGACATGGAGTGATGCAGGAACTTACTGTGACAATCTCACCCTCGGCGGGCAGAGCGACTGGAGACTTCCATCAAAGAAGGAACTTATAAGCATAGTCAATTATGGAACATATTCTCCATCTATAAACACAACCTATTTTCCGAATACTAATTCATCGGTCTATTGGTCGTCTACTACAATTGCGTACAATTCGTCCGGCGCATGGATCGTGCTTTTCAACGATGGCTATGTCGTCATCGACTATAAGTCTTCCAGCTACTATGTGCGGTGTGTGCGGTGAGGACAGTGAGTCGGTTATTTGATGATTTGATTATTTTTTAAAAGAGCATCGCTGATGCCTTTCTTTAAGTGGCTTATTACGAGAATTTACCCATATATAAAAAGGCAATGGAATTGGCAATTTATATCGAAAAAGCGGTAAGAGATTTTACAAGGTATCATAAGTATACAATTGGCACAGATATGAGGAATTTATCCAGAGATATTGTTTCATTAGTGATTAAAGCAAATTCAAGAAAGGATAAAAAGTCTGTTGCACAAATGGCAAAATAACGGAAAATGTCATGCTGAACTTGTTTCAGCATCTAATAAAATCAATATGTTATGAGACCCTGAAATAAATTCAGGGTGACAAAATAGGGTTTGTGCAACAGGCTCATTACTGAGATATTAAAATTTACCTCTCATCCTGACCCTTTCCCAATAGAGGAGAGGAAGCAAATAGTTTCCCTCTCCCCTCTGGGGAGAGGGTTAGGGTGAGGGGGACTTATGGAGGGAACATGAAAACTAATATATTCATTTCACTGGCACTGACACTGACACTTTTTAATGATATGGCAATAGCAGGAAGTTTTACTGACAATGGAAATGGAACTGTAAGCGATAGTAACACAGGACTTATGTGGCAGAAGGAGGATGATGATACAACAAGGACATGGGAGTCTGCAATCACCTATTGCGAAGGGCTTTCTCTTGGCAGTTATAGTGACTGGAGGCTGCCGAATATAAAGGAATTGGAATCAATAACAGACGATACGAAATATTATCCTGAAATAGACACAACATATTTCCCAAATACAAATTCATCGTTCTATTGGTCGTCTACTACGCTTGCGATCAATTCGTCCGACGCATGGTACGTGGATTTCGGCAATGGCTATGTCGACTACGTCATCGTCAATAAGTCAAGCCTCAGCTATGTGCGGTGTGTTCGTGGAGGGACCCCGTGAAATAGTTTCAAATTTCGATTATTATAAAGTTCATGTATTACACATATGTATTATTCAGCGAGAAAGACGGCAAACAATATGTTGGATATACGAGAAATTTGAAACTAAGACAAAATAAATGGGACGGTTCTATTTATTTCTTCTGCCAGTTCTTTCCTTGTGGGGTCATAAGGACTGCGTGGTAGTGAGGGGTCAGGCTGGTTTTTACGAATTACGAATTAAGAATTACGAATATTATAAATCCAACTCATAAGACCAATATATTTTTATATCCTTCTTCTTTGCATATTCCTCTATATCAGGCTCTACTGAATAACTCACTGCTATTAAGACATTCTCTTTATCAGCACTTTTGGTGTAATCAGTTACCCTATCTACTATATCCAGAAAATCATCTATGTCATCCTTTGATAATTGAGATTTACTCTCCCCTATTATTATAACCTCTTTGCCCTCTTTAATCCCTCTGCCATAAATGTTTACCTCATCCTTTTTGCCCCTTCCGTATACGAAAAATCTCCTGATTAATCTCCCCTCTACTTCAATTCCTAAATCCCTCTTTAAGAGTAATGGCAATGTCTTGTATGCCCTGTCTTCAAGATGATAGCCAACTGTATGGGAGAGACCGCCTAAGTTTTTTTGAACATTCTTTACTGTTTTAGTTAGTTTTTTTATTTCTTCCTCAGTCCTTTTCTGAGCCTCTGCAAGCTCCCCTACCTTTATCTCAGTCCTTTTCTGAGCCTCTGCAAGCTCCTTCTGAGCCTCTGCAAGTTCTTTTACAATTCCTTTAAGCTCATTGAAATCGTCTGTCTTTACAAGCTCGCTATAGGCGTCTGCTATTACTCTTGCAAGCACAGATGCCTGTTTCGGTCTGAATACCTTCTCTAATTCTGTTTTTATAGATTGATTTGATTGCATAATCGTTATTGTATCCTAATTTCTCATATTATATCAAGGCTTATTTATGGATTTAGAGGAATAATAAGGCGATTTTTGCTATAATACCATCTTGATAAATAGAGATTTATTACCATCAGAAAAACCATCCATCGTGGAGGCATTCTATCAAACTATTCGGCAATACTAACGGTTTAAAGCCTTACGATATAAAGAGGGTCGAAAACATATACCGCAGGAAAATCCCGCCTCACGATGTTATTACCCACGAGCTTGCACGATATATCACAGAGTTGTCTTCGGAAATTAATAGACAGATAGGTATTCTCATTGATAGAAAGGGGAAGATAGATTTTGTAATTGTTGGCAGTCACAGCGAAATAGTAATCCCCGACCTTTCAGATTACAGAATTGGAATTGGGAGGCTGAGGGGACTCAGGTGTTTGCATACTCATTTGAATAACGAGCCTCTCACAAAAGATGACCTCACAGACCTTGCCATGTTGAGGCTTGATCTTATGTCTGCGATAGAGGTTGGAGAGGATGGACTGCCGGGCAGAATATATACAGCCCATCTGCTCTCAGAAAATCCTGAAGGGAAGATGTGGGAATTACTCCCCCCTGCCTACCTGAGCCATTTTCAGCTTGATGCCCTCTCTACAATAGGGATGGTGGAAGATGAGATGTATAGAAGCCAGAGGGTAAGAACTATAAAAGAAAAAGACAGGGCGATACTTGTGAGTGTTACTACAGTCGGAAGAGATACAGCGGAGAGGTTTTTGGAGGAATTAAAGGAACTGGCGAGGACTGATGATATAGAGGTAATAGATGCCGTTATAGTCAGACCCCGCCAGTTCAATGCAAAGTATTTAATGGGTGTAGGACAATTGAGGGAGTTGATTATAAAAAGTCTGCAATTGGGGGCAGACCTCATAATATTTAATGAAGAACTGACTCCAACTCAACTCAGGGAAATAGCAAACTTTACAGAGATGCATATTACTGATAGAACCCAGTTGATACTTGATATATTCGGCAGGAGGGCATTCAGCCGTGACGGGAAGGTGAAGGTGGAACTTGCAAAACTCAAGTATATGCTCCCACGATTATCAGTTAAAGATGATGCACTCTCAAGGATAAGAGGGGGTATTGGTGTAAAGGGTCCGGGTGAGACAAAACTTGAAATTGGAAGAAGGCGGGTAAAGGACAGGATTGCCCATCTTGAAAAAGAACTGAGAACCCTTGCATCCGAGAGGATAGTGAGAAAATCAAAGAGGGTGAAGACAGATATGCCTATAATCTCCATCATAGGCTATACAAATGCAGGGAAGTCAACACTCTTAAATGCACTTACAGAGAGTAATGTTTTGGTGG
>Ga0209212_1007685_pt1 | contig 11816 bp, 7 predicted proteins | sample RifGroC2_FD_183996 | JGI IMG/M metagenome (GOLD analysis project Ga0209212, IMG submission 183996) | Groundwater microbial communities from Rifle, Colorado, USA - Groundwater C2 (SPAdes) (version 2) | ecosystem: Environmental > Aquatic > Deep subsurface > Groundwater | place: Rifle, Colorado...
TGGAAACGGGCAGGTGGGGAATATTAAACCGGCGTCGCCGGCGCTAACTGGGGAACGACAAACCGGCCAGAACTGGGGATAATCTCACCGGCGTCTACATGCGGTGGGACTATTACGGAAAATACAATACTGGCGTCAGACTTGGATTGTAGTGGGACAACCGGAACGGTGTTAACGATTGGCGCTGATAATATAGCTTTGGATGGGAATGGTCACAAAATTATTACCACTAATGTGTCGGTGGTTGTTAATATAAGCGGTCGTCGTAATATTATAGTAAGGAATATGAATTTGTCGGGTCCGGCCGGGCAGCAAAAGGGGCACGGGTTGGACTTGAACGGGGTAATCAATAGTGTTATTGAGAACATAACCGTGCATAACCGGGAGTATGGCGTGTTTAGCGATTTTGGCGGGGGCAATAATGTGTTCCGTGGGAACAATTTGACCAGTAATGGCACCGGGATGAAAGTTAATGGTGCGAGTGTAACGGTAACCGGCAATATGCTTGGTGATAACGTGACCGGGTTATTTGGCAATGTGGTTTCCAATTTTGGGTTGAGACCAGATAATGACTTCAGCGGAAGTACAACGGCCGTGGTTTTAAGCCAGTGTTCCGGAGTTGTGGAAGGATTAACGCTTAACAATCCGACCGGATTAGTGCTTAGTGCCTGCCACGACATGACGGTAAGGAACATGGATCTGTCTGGTCCGGCCGGGCAACAAAAAGGGTATGGGTTGAATTTAAATAGTGTGTTTAATAGTGTGGTAGAGAACATAACCGTGCATAACCGCGAGTATGGGGTGTTTAGTGACTGGGGCGGCGGCAGTAATGTGTTCAGTGGTAATAATCTGACCGGTAACGGCACCGGGATGAAAGTTAATGGTGCTAGTGTAACGGTAACCGGCAACATGCTTGGTAATAATGTGCGCGGCTTATATGGAAATGTGGTCTCGGACATTGTCATACGTGCCAATAATGATTTTAGTGGAAGCACAACGGCAGTGCTTTTAGGGCAGTGTTCTGGTCTCCTGGAAGGGTTGACGCTGAATAATCCGACCGGACTAGTGCTTAGCGCCTGCCACGACATGACGGTAAGGAACATGGATCTGTCTGGTCCGGCCGGGCAACAAAAAGGGTATGGGTTGAATTTAACAAGTGTGTTTAATAGTGTGATTGAGAACGTAACTGCACACAACCGGGAGTATGGTGTGTTTAGCGACTGGGGCGGTGGTAGTAATGTGTTCAGTGGTAATAATCTTACCGGCAACGGCACCGGGTTGAAAGTTAACGGCGCGAGTGTAACGGTAACCGGCAACATGCTTGGCAATAACGTGATCGGTTTATTCGGTAACGTGGTTTCCAACTTTGGATTAAGACCTGATAACGACTACAACGGAAGCACAACAGCTGTACTTCTAAGCCAGTGCTCAGGCGTCTTGGAAGGATTGACGCTTAACAATCCAACCGGGTTACTGCTTAGCTCTTGCCATGACATAATGGTGCGAAACATGGATCTATCAGGTCCGGTAGGTGGCAAAACCGGAACAGGTTTAGGGATAACCTACTCTAGCAATTTGAGTGTCAGTGGGGTTTTGGTCGCCAATCGCGATACCGGAATAACGATGGCGGGGACCTGCGGAGGAAATTTACTTGCCAACAATACCGTTGTGAATAATAACACCGGTCTGCTTCTTGCATATCCCTGTTCCGGGGCTTCAATAGTGAATTCCATAATATGGGGTAATTCCGATGACTTGCAGGATCAAACTGGTCTAAATCAGGTTTCTTATTCCGATGTTCAAGAGGTGTTGCTCCCTGGGGAGGGGAATATTCATGCGGATCCGCTCTTTGTTAATGCGGCAGGGGGCGACTTCCGATTGCGGGCAGGGTCGCCGTGTATAGATGCCGGTATTAATACTGCTGCCGGTTTGCCGGTTACAGACCTGGACGGCAATTTAAGAATAAGAGATGGGGATGATGATGGCAATGCTGTGATAGATATAGGTGCTTATGAGGGGCAAGCCATCTCACCGATCATAAATAATATATTACCGTCTTCAGGGACTGTCTCTTCGATATTCACTATTGGAGGCAGCGGTTTCGGCACTTATTTCGCTGCAACTTCCCGAGTATTTATAGGGACAGTTTCTGCATCGATTGTTTCATGGACAAGTACTGCCATACAGGGAACTGTGTCGGACAATCTTGTTCCCGGTATATATCCTGTCGCTGTGGAGAGAGAATTGAATGGTAATTTAGTTAAAACTTCAACCGTAAGTTATACGGTAGTTTCTGTTGTTAGCGTGAGTAGGGATGGATTAGTGAGTATAACCACGCCTGAAGTTGAATTGAGTATCAATGCTGTTTCGACAAGCACGCTGGTTTCAACCTCCACTGTGTTTTCTGCAATGTCTGTCTCAGGGCTCGCGCCGGTGCTCGGCGCATTCTATGAACTGGAGCCCAGCGGCATACAGTTTACGGTACCGGCAAAGCTTACCTTCATATTTAGCACAGTGGGGATAGATACCGCCACAGTGTCCATATATTACTACGATGGGGTTTCGTGGAGCAGTATGTCCATATATAATCAGCATATTACTTTTGGGTCCGATGGGTTAGCTACCGTGGAAGGCGAGATCTATCACACCTCGCTATATGCGTTGTTGCGCGTAAACCCCGTGTCTCCGGTCACTCTTAATCTCAACCCTGAAGTGTTGAATATGAAGAGCAATGGAGAAGTGATAACCGCTACATTACATACTACAAACGGTGCAACCGGTTGCTTCAAGCGCGAAACCATTAATATAAGCGCGGTTAATAGACAGTCGCTGACGCATCCTATCTTTGCCCTGGCGGAGAAGGGGAAGGGGTATACACTGGATTGCGGTTCGGCCACAGTGAAATTCAGCAGGGAAGCGGTGATAGCGGTACTGCCTGCTAACGCGGTGGCGACGATTATCATTGCCGGCGGTTTTACCGATGGCCGCATATTCCAGGCAGAGGATACCATAAAAACTATAAACCTGGTCCGTGCTTCCGAAACTGGTGATGGTTTTACAGTATCGGCTGACTCTTCATTCAGGCTTGGTGAAGCGTATGTTTATCCGAATCCTGCCAAAGGCGGCAACGTGCCCACCTTCCATGTGGAGGTTGGAATAGCAGATACTGTTAAGATAAGGGTGTATACTGTAGCTGGCCAGTTTACACATGAGAGGATTCTTACAGGGGGACCGCAGATTGTGGGCTCGGTTTACGCTTATGAATACGCCTGGACGGGGCGTATAGCCAGCGGAGTGTATTACTACACCATCGAGGCTGAAAGGAGCGGGAAGAAACTTAAAGCCAGGGGTAAGTTTGCGGTGGTGCGCTAAAGGAAAATATGAAAAAGATAATTCTTATATTTTCTTGGCTTATTCTGGTTTCAGCCTCTGCCAAAGCCGGTGGTGCCGGGGCGCAGTTCCTTAAGATAGATACGGACGCGCGGTTAAGCGGCATGGCTTCGGCCGGGTCGACTTCCATGTACGGTATAAGCGCCCTTAACTATAACCCGGCTGGTCTTTCCGCTATTACCGGGCCTGAGCTTGCCTTTAGCCACAGTAAGTGGCTTATGGATGCAAATCACGACTTTATAGGCTTTGGAATGCCTGTAAAGAATATGTCGTTTGGTATAGGCATAACCAGACTTACAAACGGCTCCATAGACGGTAGGGGCGAAGACCGCAGTTCAAGTGGCGGCTACAACGCCTACGACCAAGCGGTAAGCCTCGGTTTCGGATTTAAAAATATAGGCTGTGCGATTAAATATATACAAAGCAGTATAGCAGGAATCAGGGCGGAGGCTTTTGCTGTGGACCTGGGCGCAAAACGCAAACTTAACGGTATGCCTGTAATAATCGGCTTCGGTGCGCAGAACCTTGGCGGCGGGATAAAATATTTATCCCAGAGGGATAATCTGCCGTTAAGTGTGAACGCCGGCTTCACATACATACCATTGCCCGGCATGGCGTTGGCCTTTGACGTTAAGCGACTGGTATATGACAAACAAACCGTCTTTTCCGCGGGTACGGAGTACTCTATGTTTACAGGCAGCAACATGGGCTTAGCCCTACGCGGCGGCTACTGCCTGACCGGGTTTACGCAGGACAATGATAAAAGCGGTTTAAGTTTAGGGGCGGGGCTTATGGCGATGGGCGCGCAGTTGGATTATGCTGTATCGCCTGAAACAGGTCTTGGCAGCATACAGCGCCTAACGCTGAAGAAGAAGTTTAGGTAAATTACTGATTATTTTATTCTAACCAGGGCGGCTTCAGCCGCCCTGTATATTTTGTTTAATGTTGATATGTTGAACCGGATCAATGCGGTTATAAATGGGGCATCTTAAATGTGCGGGATATGCGGCTTTGTTAATTACAGGAACGACGAGCTTCTTCGAGGCATGGCCTCCAGGCTGGCGCACCGCGGCCCGGACGAGGACGGTTTTTTTACGGACGGGGAGAAAGTTTCTCTCGGGATGCGGCGGCTGAAGATCATCGACCTGGCCACCGGGGCCCAGCCCATTTCCAACGAAGACGGCACGGTGACCGTGGTCTTCAACGGTGAGATCTACAATTTCAGGGAGCTGCGCTCGGAGCTGGAGGCGAAGGGGCACCGCTTCCGCACCAGGACCGACACGGAAGTACTGGTGCATCTTTACGAGGAGTACGGCGCCGGGCTGGCCCCCAGGCTGCGCGGCATGTTCGCTTTCGCTATCTGGGATTCCAGGCGGGCCGCCCTGCTGCTGGCCAGGGACCATTTCGGGATAAAGCCGCTTTTTTATTCTCTCGTCGGGAACAGGCTTTACTTCGCTTCGGAAATGAAGGCGCTGCTGCTCTCCGCCGATATCGGCGCCGAACTGAACCCGGAGGCCGTGGACGCCTACTTCACCAGCCTCTATATCCCGGCGCCGCTCACCGTTTACAGGGCTATCAGCAAGCTCGAACCGGCGCAGACCCTGCTGTTCCGGGGCGGGAAGGCTGAAATAAGCACGTACTGGCGGGTGCCCGAGTTCGGGGCTTCCCCGGTTAAAACCTGGGAGGAATACCTGGAGGCCGCGGACGGCCTGCTCGCCGCCAGCGTCGACGAGCAGCTGGTCTCCGACGTGCCGCTCGGGCTGCTGCTTTCCGGCGGGATGGATTCCTCGACGCTGCTGTATTATATGAACCGGGGCGGGGCCGCGCCGGTGAAGACCTTCACCGTCGGCTACGGTAAAAAGGACGCGAGCTTCAACGAAACAGCCCAGGCCAGGAGAATTTCGCGGCATTTCCGTTCGGACCATTTCGAGACCATACTCGAGCCGGACCCGCGGGACGCGATAGAGAAACTGGCCGCCACCTTCGACGAGCCTTTCGCCGACGCTTCGGCCCTCCCGACCTTCCTGGTGACGGCCGAGGCCCGCAAAACCGTCACGGTGGCGCTCACGGGGGTAGGCGGGGACGAGTTCTTCGGCGGTTACCCGCGGCACCTGGGCGCCAGGCTGGTGCCGGCGTACCTGAAGCTGCCCCGCGCGCTCCGCGAGGGTTTCTGGTCGGCGGCCAGGCTGTTCAGCGAATCACACTCCGCGCAGAACCTGCCGGGGCGGGTGAAGAGATTTTTAGGGGGCGGCCGTGCCGATTTCCGCGGCGCTTACGATTCCTGGATCTCTTATTTCAACCCGGAAGAGCGGGCCCGGCTTTACACCGCCGCCCGTTCCGGGGCGGCCGGCTCCGCCCCTAAGCTGCCGGGCCGGCTGGGCTCTCCGGACGATATCTTCGCTTATGAGCTCAGGAACTATCTCTCCGACGACCTGTTGTGCCTGGCGGACAGGGTTTCGATGTCCAATTCCATCGAACTGAGGGTGCCTTTCCTGGACGTGAGGCTCGCTGAACTTATGGCGTCGGCCCCGCTGGCGCTGAAGACGCGCGGGTTCGGCCTTAAGGCCATGCTGAAAACGCTCATGGCCGGCCGTCTGCCGCCGGAAACGCTCAGCGGCCCGAAGCGCGGCTTCCAGGTGCCGCTCGCCAGGTGGTACGGGGAAGAGCTGAAAGGCTTTGTCCGCGAGGTGCTTAACGCGAGCTCCCTGGAAAAGAACGGCTGGCTTTCCCCCGGCTCTATAGCCGGTCTGCTGAAAGAACACGAGAACGGGCGGAGGAATCTCAGCGACCAGATCCACGCGGTCATCATGTTCGAACTCTGGCTGTCCCGGAACAGGAAACTGGCGGTCGGCGGCGTCGCGGCCGGCATCAGGACGGCCGCGGGGCCGCTGAACGTGCTCGTCTGCACGGATATCATCCAGGAGGACGACGCCGGAGGCTCGGGCCGCGTGGCCTGGGAAACAGCCAAGCGGCTGGCGGCCATGGGGCACCGGCCGGTGATCCTTACTAAGGGCGCCCCGGGCAAAAAAAGCTTTGAGACTTCGGAGGGGATAGAGGTTTACCGCTACCGGGGGAACCCGCTGAAGCTCCGGGCCGCGGTGAAAGAGATACTCGCGCGGCACGGCAGGATCGACGTGCTGGAGCTGCACCACCCCTACACGGGGCTCCTGGCCCTGGCCATGCTCAGGGGCGTGCCGGCGGTCTATAATTTCCATTCGCCGTGGGCGGAGGAATACTCGATAAGGGCCCGCGACCTGGGGATAAACCCGCTGCGCAGGTTCATCTGCGCCGGTTTGCGGAAGCTGGCGGAGCGCAAAGCCCTCAGGTCCTCGGAAGTCATCCTTAACGCCAGCAGCTTTATGGCCTCAAAACTGAGATTCGCCCACACCCTTGAGTCGCGGATACTCCCGCTGGGCGTGGACCAGGATAAATTCAGCCCCGCGGCCGACGCCGCCGCGCTGCGCGAAAAGCTCGGGCTCCCTGCCGGCGGCTTCATGGTCTTTACCGTCCGGAACCTCGTGAGCCGGATGGGCCTTGAAAACCTCGTCGAGGCCGCCGCGGCCGTGATCAAAGAGAAGCCTGAGGTTTTTTTTGTCATCGGGGGCAGCGGCTACCTGCGCGGCAAGCTGGAGGCTATGATCAAGGCGGCCGGGCTCTCCGGCAGCGTGCGCCTGGCCGGGTATATCCCGGAGGCGGACCTCCCCGCCTATTACCAGTGTGCCGACCTTTTCATCCTGCCGACGAGGCTGCTGGAGGGGTTCGGGCTGGTAACCCTGGAAGCTCTCGCCTGCGGCACGCCCGTGCTGGCCACCCCTGTGGCCGCGAACCCGGAAATAGTCGGGCGGCTGGATTCCCGGATGCTGCTGGAAGATTGCTCCCCCGGCGGAATAACGTCGGGTATACTCGGGTTCATCCCGCGGTACCTGGAAAACCGCGCGCCCATGCGCGGCGCCTGCAGGAAATTCGTGGAAGAAAATTATTCCTGGACTAAATACGCAGAGGGGGTGGAACAGGCCCTGTTCGAAGCCGTTTCCGCCGGGAAACGGACATGAAGACCTGCCTGTGCCCCGTCTGCGGCGCAGCCGCCTCGCCGGCCGCCGCCGGTTTGCTGGAATGCGGCGCCTGCGGCCTGGATTTTAAAACGGAAAAGGATACCGGTCCCGCGGTCTATGCCCCCGGCTTCGAGGCGGGAATTTACGGCGCGGCCAAGGAAAAGCTTTTCGCTTCGGGGCTGGATTTTCTTGGCCGGGTATTGCCGCACAGGGGGCGCCTGCTGGATATCGGCTGCGCCGGGGGTGAGCTGCTGAAAGCCGCCGCGGCGCAGGGCTGGGAGGCGGACGGCGTCGAGCTGGATCCGTGCCTGGCGCAGAAAGCGGCCGGGCTGGGTTTCCATGTCTATTCAAGGCCTGTGGAGGATTGTTTTCTTGATTCGGAGACTTATAACGCCGTGACGGTTTTCGAGGTGTTCAGCCAGATGGAAGAGCCGGGCCGTGCGGTATCGGAAACTTTCAGGATAATCAGGCCCGGCGGCTATATTTACATCAGGGAATTCAACGCGGCTTTTCACCTGCCGCTCTATGTCCTGGAGCTGCGCGGTTTGTTTAAGCCGTTCGGGCTCAGACCCTCGGTGGTTCATAGTTTTAATTTCAGGGCCAAAACCCTGCGCCTGATGCTCGAGAGCGCCGGTTTCCGGGACATAGCCATAAGGAACTCCCCGCCCACTTCCGGGGACCCTTACCGTACCGGCGGAGCGCTGGGGGGATTTCTTACCGGCGCCCTTAAAGTTCTATACTATAGGCTGGCGCAGGCGCTGTGGCTGATCACTTTCGGGCGCGTCTGCGCCGGTTCCGCGCTTGTCGTCACAGCCCGCAAATGGCCGTCCGATGCGCATAGCGCTTGATACGGCATGGCCATAGGCCTGATACGGCACGTACATAGTAATGAAAGCAGCTATACACCAACTCCAGTACTGGCCGGGCCTGCGCTTCTTCGCGAAGATGCGCCAGGCGGACATTTTCATCTATCTCGACGACGTGCAGTTCGAAAAGCGGGAGTTCCAGAACCGCAACAGGATACGCAACGCGCGCGGCTGGCAGTACCTGACGGCCCCGGTCATTTCCAAGGGCCGGTTCGCCCAGAAGATAAACGAAGTCGAACTGGATAATTCCGACGCGTGGAGGGAAGACCATCTGCGCGCGATAAAGCTGAATTACGCGCGCGCGCCCTTTTTTAAAGAGCGTTTGCCCGGGCTTGAGGAGCTGTATTCCCGGGACTACCGCCTGCTGGCGGACCTGGCTATAGCCACCATGGATTTTCTCAAGGACGCTTTAGCCATTAAGACGCCTGTTAAGTTCTCGTCGGAATTCGGCGTGGACGAAACCTCGAGCGCGCGGCTGGCCCGCCTTTGCGCCGCCGCCGGCGCGGACGAGTATCTCTCCGGCGCGGGGGCGAAGGCCTATCTGGACCCCGGGGTTTTCAGCTTCGCCGGCATAAAGCTTTCCTGGCAGGAATTCAAGCCGCGGGAGTACAAGCAGGCTTTCCCCGGCTTCGAGCCGGATCTGTCGGCGCTGGACCTGATTTTAAATTGCGGCCCGGCCGCAGGTGACTACTTATGAACCCATATATAGCTGAAGCGGTCGCGGCGATGGACAAGGTCCCTCTCTCGAGGCTTGAGCACCCCGGTTCCTGGGCCATGGACCCCGCCTCCTGCCGTTTCCTGGCCGCTTTCGTGCAGACGCTGGGCGCCAAGCGTATAATAGAGTTCGGCTCGGGTTTCTCTACTCTCATGATGGCCAGGGAGATAGCCCCGCTGGAAAACAACTACCTCCTTTCTATAGACAATTCACCGAAGTACTCCGCGCTGGCCAAAGAGGCCTTCGATTCTTCCGGCTGCCAGGCGAAGGTGGAGTTCCGCGTGGCGCCGCTGCGGCCGAAATTATACGGCTCCCGCCTCCTGCTTTCATACAGTCTGCCGAAGGGCCTGCTGGAGGCCCTGGGTCCCTTCGACCTGGCGCTCATCGACGCGCCGCATCACGACTATGGCCGCGAGTCGGTCTTTTACGACGTCTTCAAAGCGTTAGCTCCCGGCGGTTATATGATACTGGACGACGCTAACCGCGAGGACATGGAAAGAGCCTATGTGCGCTCCTGGCAGGCCGCTTACGGCGACGCCATCGACCCCATACTGCTCGAGGGCATAGGCAACGGGCTGGGTGTGATAGAAAAACTTTCCGACGCCAGGCCGGCTTATCCGCTGGCCGGTTCCCTGCCGGCCACTCTCAAGACCCTGCGCAACTTCGGCCGCCTGCTGTTCCGCTCCGAGGCGCAGCCGGCAAGTAGTGACGAGTAAGCAGCCTTTCTCCCCGTTTTTCATCCCTCCTTCTTCATCTCTTCCCCTGGGCCTTTTGTCCTTTGCTCTAGGTCTTTTAATTTAATTCCCGGGTACCAACGGCCCTTTTCCGCTGCCGCTTTTGCGGCTAAACTATAAGCATAGGACGGCGCTAAAAGGAAAAAACATGGTACACAAAACCCATATATACGATTTTAAGATCTTCAACGCTATTTTCTTCTTCTGCTTCGCGATGTTCCTCGCCTGTTTTACCGACCTGACCTACGGCCAGCAGTTCGCCGGCGAAAGCCTGCTGGGCCGGCTCCGGGTTTCCGGGGCCTTCGATCTTTCCATGACGGCGGCTAAGGCCGCTCCCGAGGCCTCTTCACCGGAACTCCTCCCCCGGCCGCAGGAAGCCAAAGACCAACTGGTGATAGCTTTCAGGGAAAGAATTGTAAAGCAGATAACCTCCAACTGGAACCACCCCTCGAAGATAGACGACGCTATAGTTAAGGAACTGGGGCTCGCTTATAAGGAAGGGATCCTGGAGCCCGTGATAGTGTCCGTTCTCAGCGACCCGCGCCTGGAAAGGTTTTTCCCCGAAGGCGCCAAGATGAAGCCCGAGGAAGCGGCCAGGATCTTCTCGATGTACGTAGGCGCCGAACTTGAATCCAACGGCCACGTGCCCGGCGTGGCGCCCATCGAAGCCTGGGACGCCATGACCGCCCGTCACCTCGCGCTGACCAGGAACGGTTCCCCGGTTTCAAGCGAAGCCGCTTTCCTTTCCGAGGTAGGCGCGCTGCAGGGCACTCCCTTTTCCTCCGGCAACCGGGTGGAACCCCTGAGCACCGGACAGGCCTCTTTTTCGAAACGCGCGGAGCTTATAAAGGGCGCCAGAAAAAGCGTATACCTGACCACCTGGGCTTTTTATGACGACGAGACCGGCCACCAGACCGCCGACCTGCTGATAGCGAAAAAGAAGGAAGGCCTGGACGTGCGGCTGATGATAGACAAGGACACCGCCGGCCTTTACGACAAGGGCGTGCTGGCGAAGATAGCGAAAGCGGGCGTCCAGGTGCTGCGCTACCAGCCCGCCGCGAAGAACTATTATGAATTCCATTCCAAGATCCTGATAGTGGACGGCAAGTACGCGATACTCGGCGGTATGAACATCGGCAACGAATATTCGCACCTGGCCGGCGACCAGAAATGGCGCGACACCGACGTTTTCGTGCAGGGCCCGGCCCTTAAGGAAGCGATGAAGTTCTTCGCCTCCGCCTGGAACGCGCAGGCCGCCGAGGACGGGCTCTCTTCCTTCGTCCCGGCCTCCTCCTACGACGGCTCGCCCGCCGGTTCCGCGCAGGCTTCCATCGTCTGGAACACTCCGGGCCAGGAGCCCTACATCCTGCTCTCCATGCTCAGGGCGGTCTACGGCGCGCGGGAGCGGATCAATATAGAGAACGCCATTATCGTGATGCCGCCAGCCATGAAGATCGCCCTGCTGGACGCCCGCGCCCGCGGCGTGGAAGTGAACATACTCTCCAATTCCCTTGAGACCATCGGCGACAAGATGATGAGCGCCATGATCCTGGGCAGCTTTCCCGAGCTTGTAAAAGCCGGCGCCAACATCTACCTGAAAGAGGGCGGGTTGCCGAACCGCCTGCACTCCAAGTTCTTTACCGTGGACGGGAGCTACGGGACCATCGGTTCTTTCAACCTGCAGCCCCGCTCAATACGCTACGTGATGGAGATAACCCTTAATTTCAGCGACCGGCAGGCCGTCTCGGAGTTGGACGCGGCTTTTAAGAAGGACATTGCCGCGGCTAAGAAAGCGAACAAGGTTAAGGACCTCGGTATCCCCTTTATGCCCATAAAAGGACTGATCCACAAATTGATGTTCAACCAGCTGTAAGACCTCAGGACCGGTTCAAGAAGGGCCTACGCCTGCGTAGGCCCTTTTATTTGTCCTCTCTGGGCATTTGGCCGCTCCCGCGCGGGCGCTCCGGAGGCTAGACTATATATGTAAATGATATCCCGCAAAAATATTATATTCGCGACGGCGCTGGCTTTCTGGGCCGCGCCGCTTTTTGCCGGCGGT
>Ga0209212_1007687_pt1 | contig 11816 bp, 10 predicted proteins | sample RifGroC2_FD_183996 | JGI IMG/M metagenome (GOLD analysis project Ga0209212, IMG submission 183996) | Groundwater microbial communities from Rifle, Colorado, USA - Groundwater C2 (SPAdes) (version 2) | ecosystem: Environmental > Aquatic > Deep subsurface > Groundwater | place: Rifle, Colorado...
GGGAAAAAATGGGGATTGAAGTGATCCGCGTACGGGATAAAAATAACTCTTATCAAATGACTCTCCACCCGCTACCTTTAGGTTATAAAGTTGGCTATGTTCCCCGATCTAGATTACCTTCACATGAGGTTGTTAATTTTTTTTATGAATGGGGTAAAAAAAACAGGGTTTTATTTATAAAATTTGAGCCTAACATTGCCGTCATTTCGATCCCGAGCGAGCAAAGCGAGCCTAGGGAGAGAAATCCAGTCCCGACTAAGTTGGGATGTAACGCTTCGCTAGATTTCTCAGTCGATACTCTCCTTCGGAATGACACAGGGTGGGTAAAATCTTCCCATCCTCTATTTCCCGAGTGGACACAAGTACTTGATCTGAATAAAACTGAGGATGAACTCCTAAAAAGTTTTCATTCAAAAACGCGTTATAACATCCGTCTTGCTGAAAAAAAAGGAGTCACAGTTAAAGAATTATCAAACGACAAGGGATTTGAGGATTTTGCGAAACTATATTTTGAAACATGTAAAAGACAAAAATATTTAGGTCATAATTACAAGTATCATAAAACAGTTTGGGATAGCTTGAAAAAAGATGTCTCTCATATTTTGATTGCTTACTATAAAGATGCCCCACTTGCCGCTTATGAATTATTTTATTTTAAAGATGTATTATACTATGTCTATGGTGGCACCTCGTCACAAAATCGTAATTTAATGGCTTCAAATCTCCTTATGTGGAAAGCTATTAAACTTGGTAAAAAACTCGGGGCGAAAAAATTTGATATGTGGGGATCGCTTCCTCATGGTTATGATCAATCTCATTCTTGGTCAGGTTTCACTCGCTTCAAAGAAGGCTACGGAACTAAATTTGTTAAAATGGTTGGTAGTTACGATCTGATCATTAATCCAATCTTATACAAAATTTATAATCTCGCCTACAAAATTCGTGAAGTAATTCTTAAGATCTAATTGATCTTATTGTTTTTAAGGACAACCTTCAACACTTGATCCATGTGCTCAACGTAAATAAACTCGAGTCCCTTTAATACATAGTCCGGTATATCCTCTAGATCTTTTTTATTGTCCTTAGGTAAAATTACCGTCTTGATTCCTGCTCTGTGGGCTGCGATTACTTTTTCTTTGACTCCTCCTATCTCAAGTGCTCGACCGCGAAGGGTTATCTCTCCGGTCATTGCAACGGTCCTAATTGTTGGAGTTTTAGTTAATGCCGAAATCATTGCGGTTGTAATTGCAAGTCCTGCCGAGGGCCCGTCTTTAGGGACAGCGCCTTCAGGTACATGGACGTGAATATCTATTTTGCCATAAAAATCTTCCTTCAACCCAAATTTTTTATACCGTGCTCTTACATATGATAAAGCTGCTTGGCAAGATTCTTTCATCACATCACCCAACTGACCGGTTAGAGTTAGACTTCCTTTTCCAGGCATGATCGCAACTTCAATAAAGAGAATATCTCCTCCCGCTTGAGTCCAAGCTAAACCGGTTGAGATGCCAATAGTATCTTTTTCTTCAATCATCTGAGAGGAGTATTTAAAAGGACCTAGATATTTATGTAAGTCTGGATTCCCAACTATTTTTGATTTAAACTTATTTTCAACGATCTCTCTGGCGATCTTTCTAAAAATTGTTGCTACCTGTCTTTCAAGTTCGCGAACTCCCGCTTCTCTCGTATATCTTCTAATTATTGTTTTCAAAGTCACATCTGTCATCTTTACTTCCTTCGGTGATAATGAGTGCGATTCGCCTTGCTTTTTAACCAAATAATTCCGGGCAATATTAAACTTTTCGTCCTCAGTATAACCTGGGAAGTGAATTACTTCAAGCCGGTCAAGGAGTGCATTTGGAATCGTGTCTAATATATTTGCCGTTGTTATAAAGAAAACATCTGATAAGTTAAAAGGGACTTCTAGATAATGATCAGAAAAACTGTGGTTTTGTTCCGGATCTAAGGCTTCAAGGAGGGCGGCTGATGGGTCACCTCGATAATCTCGACCTATTTTATCTATCTCATCAAGCATGAAGACTGGATTCCTTGTGGCCGACTGCTTAATCCCTTGGATCATCCGTCCAGGCAAGGCCCCAACATAGGTGCGTCTATGTCCTCTTATCTCCGCCTCGTCACGAATTCCACCAAGAGACATTTTTACAAATTTCCGTCCGAGTGATCTAGCGATCGACTTACCAAGCGATGTCTTTCCAACGCCAGGTGGGCCAACAAAGCATAAAATCGTTGGTTGATATCCTTTAGAGGCTTTCTTTTTACGAAGCTCAAGGACAGCCAAATACTCAAGGATTCTTTCTTTTATCTTCTTTAAACCGAAATGATCCTCATCAAGTATTTTCTCAGCCGCTTTGATCTCAACATTATTAGCAGAAGTCACTGACCATGGAAGCTCGACTAACCAATCAAGATAGGTCCTGACATATGATGATTCGGGGTTGAATTGAGACATTTGCTTAAGTCTCTTTAATTCTTTTTCTGCTTTTTCTTGTACCTCGAGAGGCATTTTAGCTTTCTTTATTTTTTCCCGGTATTCGGAGATGTCTTTGTCCTCGCCTTTTTCTCCAAGCTCTTCCTCGATTGTCTTCATTTTTTCACGCAGTATGCTTTCTTTCATGCCTTGCTCAAATTTTTTTTGCGTCTTTGAAGAAAGTCTAAACTCTATTTCCAAGACTTTGATCTCTCGGTCAACGAAATCAACTTCTTTTTTTAATCTGTTTTTAAGATTGCTTTCTTCAAGAAGATTTTGCCTTTCACCTGACTTAATATCAAGAACTACGGCAATTTGATTTGAAAAATCTAGAGAATTGCCGGTGTTTAAGATGTTCATCAAAAATACGAAGTCAACCGTTTTTCCAAGATTGATCGCTTTTTTGATTTGACTTGAAATATGTTTGACCATCGCTTTTGTTTCTTCGTCCTCGCGAGCCTCATCATGGACTATTTGTACTTTTCCTTCAAACCATTGATCTTCCTTTGTAAAGTTTAGAAGCTTTACTTTTTCCCGACCTTTAACTAGCGCGTTAATCTCACCTTTTTCGCCAACGGCCGTTTTTTCGATTGTTGCAAGAACACCAACGTAATGTAATTCTGTTGAGGGCGGATCTTCGTGAGTAGGGTTTTTCTGCATGAGAAGAATAATTTTCTTATCTTTTTTCATGGCAGCATTGATCGCAGCGACACTTTTTGGCCTTCCAAATATGAGTACGTTCTCGGTATTAGGAAATACAATGCCATCACGCACGGCTGCAACAGGATAAATGTATTGTTCTGACGCTCCGACTAAAAATGCCATATATTTTAGCAGTCTAACAAATTAATTGCTAACTGTCAATACCTATTTTTTGAGCCTAAACCTATAGTATTTAAGCTTGAACTGACTATCTAAACCTGAACTTCCGTTCAAATTGTTTATATAAAATCTTTTGTAATTTTATCAAACTCAATAAATCTATTTTTAGCGACTAGTGCCTCCGATTTGATTTGGGGCAAATGATCATGATAGCTTAGTTTTTGTACTTGATAAATTATCCCTAAAGGAAATTTTTCTTTATTAACCTCAAGGCTCTTAATCATCGCTGATTCGAAATCATCTTTCTTATAGTCTCCTCCCAGTTTATACACTCGCTGTAAGTAATACTGGTAAGTGTTTATTTTGTTAAACGTAACGCAAGGCTGAAGGACATTAACCAATGCAAAACCCTTATGGTTCATAGCTGCCTTAATCGTCTGAATCATGTGGGCTGGATCCCCGGCAAAACTTTGGGCAACAAAGGTCGCGCCCGAGGAAATCGCAAGAGTTAACGGATTGATTGGTATTTCAATTATACCTGATGGGGTGGACTTTGACTTGTAACCTTGCTTTGCGGTTGGCGCCGATTGGCCTGTTGTTAAGCCATAAACTCCATTATCATGAACTAAAACCTTAATATCGTGATTGCCTCGACAGGCATGAATAAAATGATTACCACCTTCACCATAACAATCCCCGTCTCCAACGACCGCAATCACCGGGAGGCGATGATTTGTTAATTTTATTCCGATTGCATTAGGCAATGCCCTGCCGTGTAGCGAGTGAATTGCATAAGCATTTAAAAAGTCATTCATATTACCTGAGCAACCGATACCAAAGACTACCGCTAAATCTGACGGAGTCAAATTCATCTGAACCAGCGCCTGCTTGATGGCGATCCCAATTCCGTGGTCTCCGCATCCTGAACACCAAGTTGGACTGTAGCCTGTGAAATCTTGTATGCTAGACATAATTTTTAATTTAAAATTTAAAATTTTTAATAATATATTCCGGCGTAATCGTTCTTCCATCATATCTCAAAATTTTTTCTTTTATTTCTATTCCTGTTTCTTGTAATAGAAGCTTCCCAAATTGTCCCCAGGAATTATTTTCAACAAGGATATATTTTTTATTCTCCTTGAAGAAGGGTAGAATTATTTTCTTATTGAGCGGATAAAGGTGAGTGAAGTTTATAAAGGCCGTATTGGTTTTATCTTTAAGCTGCTTTTGAGCTTCAATAACCGCCCCTTTATTTGAACCCCAAGACACAAATACAACTTCAGCCTTATCAAGATCTCCATACACTTTGGGTGGTTTAAAATCAATCTTCAAATACGTATCCCATTTTCTTGCTCTTTTATTGACTTGGTTAAGTCTCGGTTGAGCTTCCTCCGTCGTATGGCCATCTTCTAGATGTTCATACGAATTAGCTTGATAATAATGACCTGGCGTACCTGGAATTAATCTCGGCGAAACCCCATCCTCAGTAATTTTATATCTTAAATAGTTTTTAGTTTTATTATTTGAATTTTGATCTTCATTTGTTATTTGTGATTTGCCATTTGTAATTTCTTTAAGAAGCTTGCCATGGTTAACTTTGTAGTTAGTAATAAAATCATCAATGAACTTTTTTGTAATGCTTTTGTGTCCTTCGGACAAATACATGTCAGACATTACGATTACTGGCATTTGATAAACTTCCGCCAGATTATAAGCTTCGGCAGTTACTTCAATCATCTCTTCGATGTCTGAAGCCGAAAGAACTATTTTTTGAAATTCACCATGTCCGGCATGAACGGCGAAAAGTAGATCTCCCTGTTCAGTCCACGTCGGCATTCCGGTTGCCGGTCCCGGCCGTTGAGCAATAAATACAACGATTGGAATTTCCGTAACTCCTGCAAATGATAGAGATTCAACCATCAGGGCAAATCCCCCACCTGAAGTCCCGACTGATGCGCGGACACCCGTAAATGATGCCCCAATTGCCGTATTGATTGCTGCTATTTCATCCTCCGCATGCCTGACAACGAGGCCAACCTTTTCAGCCCAACTCGCCATTGTTGTTAATATAGTTGATGAAGGAGTCATAGGATATGCGCAGTAAAAACGGCTATCAGCAATTACTGATCCGAGAGAAAAAGCATCGTTGCCAGTCATAACTAAAGATGGTGATGATTCACGTTTTGTTAAAAACTTCAAAACTTTCTTTGAATAATTATTTTTTATGTGATCATACCCAGCATTTGCAAAGTTTTTGTTGAAATTGACGATTGCTTCGCCTTTCTTTGAAAATTGATCTTCGAGTATTTTTATTAGCTCGTCTATTTCAGCTCCAAGTACTGAGAGACTTGCTCCAAGCGCAATCGTATTTTTCATAATCATCTGGCCCTTAAGATCAGCTAGTATTTTTTTAAACGGGACATTTATTTTTACAAAATCACCATCAACGGTAAATTCTTGCTCATCATAAATTACGTAGCTTTTTTTGGTCAAGCTGGATTGATGTTTTGTATACGTCTCTTTGTTCAGACAAACCAAAACATCAACCTCAGGTTTGAGATGTGACACATTTTCGTGAGACACATGAACTTCATAAGCGTTGTGACCCCCTCGTATAAGCGATGGGTACTCAACATAATCAAAAATTTGATATCCGAGTCTGCTTACAATTTTTGAAAATGCTAAGCCAGTTGTCATAATCCCAAATCCCGCCTCACCCCCGATTTTCCAAGTTATATCCATAATTTAAAACATCAAATAAACAAATAACCAAATAAGCAAATAAATGTAAAAATGATCAAATGATTTATTTTTTTATTTGATCATTTTATTATTTATACGTTTATTTAGGGAATATTCTATTCCCCTTTTCATCTTCAATAAATATAGCGGCAACGGGACAAGCCCGTGCTGCTTCAATAATGTTTTCTATTGTGTCTTCATCGGCAGTTTTAAGGACTACTGCTTTCGCTTCATTATCCATTGCGAAGACCTTTGGAGAGACCGCTACACAAGTTGCCGCTCCAATGCACAAATTACGATCAACCCAAACAGTATAAACTTTTTTGACTTTAACCGGTCCTGATGGTTTTTGTGAATCTATGGCATCATCCATTTTTATTGATAACTATTAATTTTTTAAGGGCTTCAGATGGAAGCATCCCACACTTGACTCTATTCACCCCAAGCTCAATTCCTAACAACTTAATCATAAAATTTTTGTCTAGCTTTTGCAATTCATCTTTTGTTTTGTCTTTTGCGTATTCAGTAAGCATCGACGAGGCGGCCTTAGAAATAGCGCATCCAATCCCCTCAAATTTTATATCAATTATTTTATTATCTTTCATAACAAGCCCCATTTTTATTTTGTCACCGCATAAAGGATTTACAACCTCAACTGTATTAGTTGGATTACTTATTTTTCCGTAATTTCGAGGATTTTGATAATGATCCAATATTAGTTCAGAGTAAATAGACATATTTTTGATTAAATTTCAAATCTCAAATCGCAAACGCCTGCCTGCCGACAGGCAGGCCAAATTTACAACTATAAATCTTAAATCTTTTAGATTTGAGATGTAGCTTTGAGATTTGAGTTTTGACATTTGAGATTACTTAAGTATTTTTTCCGCCTTTCTTAGTCCATTTATTAATCTATCAACATCTTTTCCATCATTATAAATATAGAAGCTCGCTCTTACCGTCGAGTCCACACCGAGTCTCGTATGAAGCGGCATAGCACAGTGATTTCCAGCTCGGACAGCAATGTTGTCTTCGTCTAAAATTGAAGCTATGTCATGCGAATGATAATTACCAAAATTAAATGAGATTATCCCGGCTCTATTTTGTAAATTTTTTGGCCCAAGAATCTTTATTTTCTCTCCAAATTCCGACTTCAATGTTTTAAAACATTGTAGTGCTAATTGTTTTTCATGAGCGGATATATTTTTTAATCCAATTTTATTCAGGTAATCAATTGCCGAGCTTAGTGCGATTACTTCACCGATTGCCGGAGTCCCTGCTTCAAATTTGTGAGGCGTTGGCTTATAAGTAGTCCTGTCTAAATACACTTCGCTAATCATCTCACCTCCATACATAAACGGGTACATTTCATCAAGTATCTGCTTTTTCCCCCAAAGTACGCCAACCCCTGTTGGTCCAAGCATTTTATGAGAGGAAAATACTAAGAGGTCACATCCTAAGTCTTGGACGTCAACTTTCATATGGGGAACCGCCTGAGCTGCATCAACAATAGTGATTATTTTTGGGTTAATTTTTTTAGCTGCGGCGATTATCTCTTTAATCGGATTAATTGTCCCCAGTACATTTGACACATATGCAATCGCCAAGATTTTAGTATTTTTCGTTACTATTCCCTCAAGTTGACATGCGTCATTCCGAGGAGTAATTAGCGACGAGGAATCTAGCGTAGCCAGGTACCGTCTGGTACTTGGCGAAGCGTAACGCTCCCTTCGGTCGCTAGATCCCTCGCTCTGCTCGGGATGACAGGCAAGATAACCATCTTCATCAACGTCAATAACTTTGAAAATTGCATTAGTTTCCGTAGCAAGCACCTGCCATGGGACAAAGTTTGAATGATGCTCCATGACCGTTGTTACAATTTCATCGTTCCTCTTTACATTTTGCCTCCCCCAAGAATATGCAATTAAATTTATAGACTCTGTCGTATTCCTTGTAAATATTACTTCGTCTAGGCTATTTGCATTTATAAATTCCGCAGCTTTATTTCTTGTTTTTTCATATTCTGTTGTTGCCTTTTCCGAAATTTTATAAACTCCCCGGAAAATATTAGCACTATAACCGGTGTAATATTCATTTAGTTTTTCAATGACTTCTCCCGGTTTTAGCGATGTTGCAGTTGAGTCAAGATATACTAGATCTTTGTTATTTTTAAAAATTGGAAAGTCTGCTTTAATTTTATTAAAATTAACCATATTTTAGCGCCTCCTTAGATTGATTGGGCTTTTGGCAATATTTTTTGTTTAATTTCGTTTATAAAGCCTGTAATTAATAAATCCTCCGACGCTTTTCTAGAAAGTCCCCTAGTCATAGTATAATGTAATTGATCTTGGTTTAATTTTCCCGTTGTTGACCCGTGGGTGCAAAACACATCGTTTGCAAGTATCTCTAGATATGGTTTTGAGTCAACATAACAATTTTTTGACATTAAAATGTTCTGGTTCTTTTGGTAAGCATGAGATTTTTGGGCATTTTTTTCTAGCCTTATCAAACCTCGATAATAGAACTTGGAAGCGTCATAAAACACGCCTTTAATTAATAAGTCAGATGTTGAGGAAGGTTCAAGATGATTTTGAAAAGTATTAACTTTATATATCGAGTTTTTACTTCCTGTATACAGACCATAAATATTGAGGTTCACACCAGAGGATTTGATGTCAAAGACTAAATCACCGGACAAATTTTCAAAGTAAACAATATAATCACCCGGACTATTAAAAATTAACTTTGATTGTTTAGTTAGATTCAGATTTATATATTTCATAATTATCCTACGCTCCCCGCCATTTCCAAATTAATTAATCTATTTAACTCAATAGAGTACTCCAGTGGAATTTCTTTTACAACTGGCTCAATAAAGCCATTTACCAATAATCCTTCTGCCTCAGACTTGCTTATGCCTCGTGATTGTAAGTAAAATAATTTTTCTTCACCCAACTTTTCAACCGTTGCTTCATGCTGGATGTCGACTTCATTTTCATTAATTTTCATTGATGGATAAGTATCGCTTCGTGATTCTTCATCGAGTATCAAGGCGTCACAGGAGACATAAACTTTAGAGTTACTTGCACCCGGCAAAACTTGGACTAAGCCTCGATATGAAGTCCTACCTCCGTGACCCGAAATCGATTTTGAAACTATTCTCGAAGTTGTATTTGGTGCCATATGGATCATCTTGGCACCTGCATCCTGATGCTGAGCGCTCCCTGCATAAGCAATCGATAATACTTCGCCCTTCGCTCCGTCACCAACCAAAAAACAAGATGGGTATTTCATCGTGACGCCGCTTCCAATATTGCAATCTACCCATTCCATGACGGCATTTTTTTCGACTCTAGCTCTTTTTGTGACAAGATTAAATACATTTTTACTCCAATTTTGGACAGTAGTATAGCGGACTCGAGCACCAGGTTTAACAATAATTTCAACAACAGCGCTATGAAGAGATGATGTTGTATATATTGGAGCCGTGCACCCTTCAATATAATGTACAAAACTTTCCGGTTCTGCAATAATGAGGGTTCGCTCAAACTGACCAAAATTACGAGCGTTAATCCTAAAATAAGCTTGAAGAGGAAGAGCTACTTTTACACCTCGCGGTACATACACAAAAGACCCACCCGACCATACAGAGCTATTTAGAGCAGCAAACTTATTATCATATGGAGAAATTATCGTTCCAAAATATTTTTTTACAATCTCCGGATATTTTTTTAGTCCTGTATCCATATCACAAAAAATCACACCTTGTTTCGTCAACTCCTTTTGGATACTTTCATATACAACTTCTGATTCATATTGAGCCGATACCCCCGCCAGGAAATTTTTCTCGGCTTCAGGCACCCCGATCCGATCATAAGTATCTTTAATTTCCGATGGGAGGTCTTCCCATGAGTTCATTGCTTTATCTGTTGCTCTTATGTAGTAAAAAATATTTTCAAAATCTATTTTTGAAAGATCAGCGCCCCATTCAGGCATTTTCGTTTTTTTGAAGAAGCGGTAAGACCTTAACCTGAATTCCTTCATCCAAAGTGGCTCTTTCTTTATTTTAGAAATTTGAGAAACAATCTCTTCGTTTATCCCTTTTTTAACCCTAAAGACACTTTTTTCGGGTTTGGAAAACCCAAATTTATAATCAAAATTTAAATTATTTTGTTTTACCACTTTAAAAACTTGACAAACTTTATAACTTTATAAACTTTTATATCCATTCTTCTCTATCTCTTCTGCTAGCTTATAATCTCCGACTTTTATAATCCTGCCGCTTGACATCACCAAGACTTTGTCTGGTTTAACATATTTAAGAATTCGATTGTAATGAGTGATTAAAAGATAAGTCTTATTTTTTCTATTTTTAGACATATACTCCGCGATAATTTTTAGGGCATCGATATCAACACCTGTATCTATTTCGTCAAAAATAATAAACTTCGCGTCAAGTACAATCGCTTGAAGAAGCTCTAGTTTCTTTTTCTCACCGCCTGAGGCCCCTTCATTTAAGGATCTTGTTATTAATTCTTTTTTAATATGAAGTTTATCTGCTAGTCCATCTATCTGTCTTTTAACTTTTAGCGGATCTTTGACTCCAGAAAGTGCAAGCCTTAATAGCTGAAAGACAGTCACCCCATTTAATGAAAGCGGTGACTGAAAGCTTAAAAAAATTCCCTTTTTTGCCCTTTTATCAGGTAAAAGTTTCGTTATTTCACTTTTATTGAAAAATATTTTAGATTTTTTCCCGTATGAATAGGATGGGTGGCCAGCAATTGCATAAGCTAAAGTTGATTTTCCCGATCCATTGGGCCCCATTAAAGCATAAACCTTATTTTTTTCAAAATCGTAATCTATATCTTTGATAATTTCTTTGTCCGATACAAAAACGGAAAGATTTTTAAGTTTTATCATAAGATTTTATAGTTACTTAAATAACTGAAGAAGACGAAATTTTTTTAGCTCAGTTAATAAAATTTTATTCAAAGTTTTACTAAGAAAGCTTTTATGTTGACATTCTTCATCCCAAGGACATTCATAACCGTTTTTCTGACATTTTACAATTGCCAGATCTCCTTCAAAAATTTTCAAATAATCGTACAACGAAATATTTCTTCCCTTAACACTAATCCTGTAACCGCCAGTTTTCCCCTCTCGGCTTTCAAGTACGCCTGCCTTTGATAGAGAAGATGCTATTCTTGCCATATATCTGGCAGGTAGTTTGGTTTTTTCGATGAGATCGGAAAGAGGTATAAGCTCTTTACTTTTAACTAAGTGAGATATGAGAAGAATACCATAATCCGATTGAGCGCTTATATTTAACATATACTTTCGATGTACTAGTTTATTATAATTATCAGTCTTTGTCAATTAAAATCATTATATGTCTGAAAAAATCGGGAAATGGATACATGGAAGATTGCACAACCTATCATTACCAGAAAAAATAAGAAAGCCTCTAAATTTGGTTAGAGAGTTTGCGATCCCTTTATTGATTAAAGGTCGTAAAAATTATGATCTCCCACATACGAAGAACGTTGACTATTTTGCGTCCCGTATTGCCTCAAAAGATGGATTAGACGAATTAGTGCTGCGCACTGCTGCCTGGCTACATGACACTGGTTATTCTGATTTAAAAATACTTGAACCGAATAACCATGACATGGAGGCTCACGCGAAATATAGCCTTATCAGAGCTAGAGAATATTTTAGTAAACCCGACGTTTCTCAATTTTATGATGTATCACAAATTGGTAGA
>Ga0209212_1007695_pt1 | contig 11807 bp, 12 predicted proteins | sample RifGroC2_FD_183996 | JGI IMG/M metagenome (GOLD analysis project Ga0209212, IMG submission 183996) | Groundwater microbial communities from Rifle, Colorado, USA - Groundwater C2 (SPAdes) (version 2) | ecosystem: Environmental > Aquatic > Deep subsurface > Groundwater | place: Rifle, Colorado...
CGGCCGACCTGCAGAAGGCAATCAAGTCCGCCGCACAGAAGACGGCCGTCTGGCAGCGGGAGTTGAACAACAAGGATAATGACGCCGTCATGAAAAAACTCGTCGCCGAAGGCCTGAAGATCAACGAAGTGCCGAAGGAAACCATCGCAGCATTCCGGAAGGCCGCCAAGAAGGTCTATCCGGAGGCCATCGAGGGATTCGGTCCCGATGGAAAGAAACTGGTCGACCAGATGATCACCTTCAATAAGTAACACCGACCCTGCCGGCTCTTTCCTGTCGCACGGGAAAGGGCCGGCAGGTCAGGCTGAAATCGGATTGCGGAGTTCAATCATGTACGATAAATTCTTGCATTACCTCGGTAAATTGATAGAAGCCGGCCTGATCCTGGGATCGGTGGTGATTGTCGGCATCGTCACGGCGGAGGTGGTCCTGCGCAAGGGTTTCGGGACATCCCTCATCATCACCGAGGAGCTGGCCCGTTACATGCTGGTGTGGCTTGTTTTTCTGGCAGGCGCCCTCGGCATCCGCGACAAATCGCACATCCGGATCAATGCCCTGGTCAAGCATCTGAATCCACGGCTTCAGGTCATCCTCGCACTGTGCGCCCACGGGATATCCCTGATCTTCCTGGTGCTCCTGCTGATCGAAAGCATTCGAATCCTCCCCCGGCAGTTTTCACAGATGTGCATCACCTTTGACGTCGCCATATTTTATTTCTACCTTGCGATTCCAATCGGTTGCGTCCTGATGGCCCTGTTCCTGGTCCCGAAGATCCGCGAGGTCCTGGCGGGCAAGGCCGTGGAGACCACCGATTTCCAGGAAGAAAGGATCGACAAACACACATGTTAACGCTCATTCTTGTTTTTATCATCACCGTGATGATCGGCGTACCCGTGGCCTTTTGCCTGGGAATAGCCGGCGTCGCTTTTATCCTGATGTCTCCCCAATACTCTTTGACCATTCTGCCGACGATGATGTTCGGAGGGATCGACTCCTTCACCCTGATGGCCATCCCCTTTTTCATCATGGCCGGCTACATGATGGGGCGCGCCGGCGTGCTGCCCGGCCTTATCGATCTGGCGGACAGCATCGTGGGCCATTTTCGGGGCGGCCTGGCCCATGTGACCATCGTGGCCAGCATGTTTTTCGCCGGCGTGACCGGCGTCGCGGTGGCCGACTGCGCGGCCGTCGGATCTATGTTGATCCCCGGAATGATCAAGCAGGGCTACCCGCGCGGTTTTGCGGCGATGGTGACCTCCTGCGCCTCGATCATGGGGCCGATCATCCCGCCCAGCGTGGCCATGCTGATTTTCGCCCACGTTTACGGCGGGGGCATCTCCGTCGGCAAGATGTTCCTGATGGGGGCGGTGCCCGGGGTGATCATCGGCCTGAGCATGATGACCCTCGTCTATGTGATGTCCTTCTACCGGAAATTCCCGGTCACATCGGATCGGCACTTCAGCATCGGCAACGTGGGAAAATGCTTCGTGAAGGCGATCCCCGGATTGATGGTGCCGATCATCATCCTGGGCGGGATCATCGGAGGCTTTTTCACCGCCACCGAGGCGGGGGCGGTCGCGCTGTTCTACGCCATCCTCGTCGGGTTGTTTCTGACCCGGAAGCTCACGTTGAAATCGATCGGCGAGTGCTTCGTCGAGAGCATGAGGATGAGCGCTGTGGTGTTTCTGCTTTTGGGAACGGCCAAGATCGTCGCCTTCATCCTGGTCAGCCACCAGGTGCCTCAGAAGGTTGGAGAACTCTTCCAGATGTATACCCACTCCGCCTTCGTCTTCATCCTGTTCACGGTCATCTTCCTGATCCTGTTGGGATTCGTCCTGGAGGCGGTGGCCACCATGATCATGCTCATCCCGGTCCTGGCTCCCATCGCCGTGAGTTACGGCGTGGAACCGCACATGTTCGGACTGATCATCGTCATTACGGTCCAGATCGCCCTGATCACCCCCCCGGTGGCCCTGGCGCTGTTCATCGCCGCACCGTTGGCCCACTGTACGATCGAGGAAGCGGCAAAGGATCTCTGGCCTTTTTTGGCTTTGATGTTCTGTTTGGTCATGCTGCTGGCCCTGTTCCCCGGCGTCGCGACCTGGCTGCCGGCGCTGTTCGGATATAAGTAAGAGGGACCGGCCTGCTCTTCGGCGCTGCTCTGCGGTATGGCGGCATGGTCGCCGGAGAGGGTTCGGATACAAATACTGAAAATGAAAACGGAGGAATGATTATGATGAAGAAGATGGATTCGTACGAAGTACCTTACGGATATCGTGCCCGGGTCGGATTGGTTGTGGTCGGACCGAATCTCAACCCGACCCCGGAGATCAGACGGATGCTGCCGGATTACGTCCAGATGCGGGAGACGCGCATACACATGGATCCGGTGGTCAACATCGCGGAGTGTTCCAAGCTGAGCGGTCCTCTGGCCAATGCGGCCGGACTTTTGGCCGAAGGAATCTGTTCCCCCCTTCTCGGGAACCGTTCGGCGATCGCCTTCGCCTGCACGGCCGGTTCGCTGGTCGGCGGACCCGGCTGGGACAAGAAAGAGGTGGCGATGATGGAAAACGCGACGGCCGACAGCCCCAGCACCCGCTATATCGACGGCCGGCTGGTCCCGTCCAAGGGTTTCCCCGCCACGACCACGGCGACGGCAGTGGAGGAGGCAATGCATTTCATGGGGTTCAAGAAGATTGTCATCACCGGCCCTTACATCGACGAGCTCAACGAGCGTTTCCGTGCCTTCTATACAAACTCGGGCTTCGAGGTCCTCAAGGTTAACGGTCTGGGCATCGAGGACCTCTATGAGATGGGGGCCACCAAACCCTCCCAGGCCTACAAGGCCGCCATGGACGTCTTCGACCCAAAAGCCGACGGGATCTTCATCGGCTGCACCAACTTCCGCTGCAGCGACGTGATCGAACAGTTAGAGCAGGATACCGGCAAGCCCGTGGTGACGGCCAACCAGGCGACCGCCTGGCATCTCATGAAGCTTTTGGGGATCGGAGAACCGATCGAAGGCTACGGGGAATTGCTCCGGAGGCCGAGATTGTAAAAACCATATCCCTTTTTGATCGCGTGTCGGACGGGTGAATCCCGTCCGACACGTCATTGCCGCAGTAAAACCAAGGAGTCCGATAGCATGAAACGTCTGGCGTTGATCCATACGGTCCTTTTGCTGGCCGAGATGTTCAAGAAGAAACTGTCCGTCAGCTACCCCTGTCTTCAGAGCTTTCATGTGGTCGATGAGAGCCTCATCCAGGAACTGATGGCATCGGGAGGGGTCATGACACCCGGCCTGGTCCGACGGCTGGCCGCACAGGCGGGCCTTGCACGGGACGCCGGTGCGGAGGTGATTCTCTTTACCTGTTCCTCGACCTCCCCGGCGGTCGATTATATCCGACCTCTCAGCGATGTGCCGATCATTAAGATCGACGACCCGCTGGCAGAGCGGGCGGTGCAGACGGGGGAGAAGATCGGCGTGCTCTGCACGGCGAAGACGACCGTTTTGCCGAGCCAAAATCTGATCCGGGAACATGCGGCCCGCCTGGGCAGAAAGGTCGATATCCGGGCACGCCTCGAATCTGAAGCGTTCGAGGCCATCATGGCCGGCGACAAGGTCCGGCACGACGAGATGGTCATACGGGCCGCGATCGAACTGAGCCGCGAATGCGACGTCATCGTCTTGGCCCAGGCCTCAATGGCCCATCTGGTGCCGGAACTCGCTAAACGCATACCCATACCCGTTCTGGCCGGGCCGGACCTCTGCGTAGCAGCGCTTGCCGGTTATTTGAAGGATTGAGACCTACACTGGTGAGCATGTTGGTTTAGATGCTTTGGATATTGACCCTGTCGATGACCCTCTTGGTCGTCAAATCGGCCAGGCCGATCCCTATGGCGTTGCCGTGCGACTCCGGCGTCAAATCCAGAACCGCAAGCGTTCGGTAATTCGGCTGCCGCGGCCCGCCGTCCCTGCGCCACATGCCGAACAAACTACGAGAGCGTCGCTGAATGCTTTTTGAACGGTTCCGGTCCTTCCTCTATGATTCAATGCCGGCCAGTCGTTTGGCCGCCTTGATCTTGTCCTTTGTATTCGACTCCCTGAAGATGGTGAGCCGGTGCGCTGCAGGCGACCCGCCGCCATGGATGTCGGAGATGGTGTCGGCGCTTTCCATGGCCAATTTTTCGATAAAGCGGAACATCTTGACACGGTCCTCCACCGGGATCTGAGTGGCCCCCTTGAGGTACTTCTTCAGCAGCGGACCGATCTCGGGGTTTTCAAAGTCCCTGTCGGACGGGAGGTCTGCCACAAATCCGCCGGCGATGTCGATCATCAGCCGTGTCGCCTCGGCCATCTCCTTGCCTTCGTGGATCTTGGAGGCGTTGGCGAGGACCGGATCGATATAGTAGTTTCCGGAAGGCATCTGTTTACCCTCGTAGGAAGCGGCAATGCTGCATCCGTAGAGGGTTTCGGCGCGGTGGATCATGTCGATGACCTTCTCCTTGTGATGGCTGACCTTCTCCGTGCCGTTGTACTGCATCATGGTCATGGCCGCCCCGATCATGCAGTCGATCTTTCCGGCCTTGCATCCGCCGTGGCTCTGGCGGTGGAAGGCGGAGAAATAGACCACCAGATCGGCCGCGAATTCCCATTCCCCGCACAGGAAAACACGTTCCCTGGGGACGAAGACGTTGTCGTAGATGACCGTCGGGGCGTATTTGGAATAACGCTGGTTGCCGCAGTCGCAACCGTCCAGTTCCCGGGTGTCCATGCTGGAACGGCCGACGACGTGGATGACGCCCTTCGTGTCGCTGGGGATGGCAAAGGCCACGGCGAATTCCTCCTCGCCCTTGCGCATGGCGCGCGTGGGCAGGACGATCAGTTCGTGGGACGAAAGCGATCCCGTCTGATGGCACTTGGCGCCGCGCACGACGATGCCGTCATCCCTTTTTTCGACGACCCGCAGGTACACGTCCTTATCGGGCTGCTCCATGGGACCGAAGTTGCGATCCCCCTTGGCGTCGGTCACGCTGGCGTTGGCCACGAAATCGTTCTTCTGCATATGCTTCAGGAATTCCGTAAAGCGCTTGTTATACGGGGTCCCGTACTTCTTGTCGCAGTCGAAGGTCGTCACCGCCAGGGCGCACATGCTGTCCTGGCCCGTGCACCTCTGGAAACAGGTGCCTACTCGCTGGCCCATCGCGCGGTTGATCTTGACGCGGGCGACCAGGTCTTCAACGGAAATGGGGGGGTTGTTGAAGCGGTTGATCGGCTCGTTGATCAGCTTGCTCTGGGTTACGATCAGATCCCGCCACTCTGGGTCCTCTGCCATCGCGTACGTGGCCCCGGTGGCCTCGATCCCGGCCCGCAGGCGCGGGTTGTCGACCACATTTTCCACCCTCTCCCCGAACATGTAAGCCGTCGGTTTCAATTTCCGAAGAGACTCGATATATTGGTTCTTTGTCATCAATCCCATCTGCTTTCTCCCTTATAATTTGATGTGTTTAAATTTTCTGGTTTTCCACTGCCCGGGCGCCGCGTTCGAAGGCGTCCAGGTTCAGTTTGTCCTTGCCGCGGGGAACAAAGTCGGCGATGGCCTTCTCAAAGGCCTCCCGGCTCACTATATGCGTTGCCTGCCAGAGCGCGCCGAGCATGATCATATTGGCCACCACCGGGGCCTTCAACTCATTCCTGGAGGTGTAGGTTGCCGGCACTCTGACGACGCGCTCGATACCTGCGGGGGGTTCGGGGATCATATCGCTGTCGATGATCAGAAGCCCCTTCGGTTTGAGTACCTTGGCGAATCGGTTGACGGCGTCCTGGGCCTGGGCCACCAGGATATCCGGAGCGGTCACACGAGGAAACCCCACCGGATCGTCCGAGACGATCACCCAGGTCGCGGCGAATCCCCCCCTGAGTTCGGATGAGTAAGCCTGGGTCTGTACGGCATACTTTTTGTCGTATGTCACGGCGGCGGTCCCCAGGATGATCCCGGCCAGGATCGATCCCTGACCTCCCACGCCTGCGATATTGATATCCGTCTGAGCCATTATTCCTTACCTCCAGTTCGTCGTTGCAGCGCGGCCACCGAGGAAATCAATTCCGGTTTGTCGCAGTCGACGAACACCCCCTCGACGATTTTACCCTGCAACTCCGAGGGATCCATTTTGGCCGCCTTCTCGATGCGGATGCCGTTCTGTTTGTAATTCTTGAGCATGTTCACGGCGCTTCCCTGCTTGGAGACCCGGCCGAACTGCATCGGACACTGGGTGATCGCCTCGATCATGGCAAAACCCTTTTTCTGGATGGCCTTCTTGATCGACTTGGTCATCTGTCGCGGATGGTAGGTCGTCCAGCGGGCCACGTAAGAACCCCCCGCCGCCACCACCAGGGCAGAAATATCGAACTCCTGTTCCGCATTGCCGTAGGGGCTGGTGATGGTGGTCAGCCCATAGGGGGTCGTCGGGGCGGTCTGGCCTCCCGTCATACCGTAAATGCCGTTATTGACCAAGATCACGGTCATATCGATGTTGCGCCGGGCGGCGTGGATCAGGTGGTTCCCGCCGATGGCGCTCAGGTCCCCGTCGCCGCTGACGACGACTACGTGTTTGTCCGGCAATCCCATTTTGACACCGGAGGCGTAAGCGATCGGCCGGCCGTGGGTCGTGTGCAGGGTGTCCGCGTTGAGCAGGGGGCTGGGAATCCACGCCGAACAACCGATGCCCGACACGAAGACAAAATCGTCCATGGTAAGACCCAGCTCATCGATCGCCCGCAGGAGGGCCTGGGTAATGATGCCGGCGCCGCAACCCGGGCAGAAGGTCGTTTTCTTGACCTGCGGCCGCATGTATTTTCTCAGTGGATGGGTTTTTTCGCTCATTTCATTATCTCCCTGATCTTGGCCAGTATATACTGCGGGTCGTGGATCTGGCCCAGCACCTGCGGTCCGAGGAAACCGACTTTGCAGGCATGGGCGGACTCTGCCTTGATATACGGATACATCTGGCCCGTGTTGTTCTCCAGAACGAGGATGAAATCGGCGGATTCCGCCGCCGCCCTCACCTCCTTGTCCGGGAACGGCCATGCTGTCTTGAGACGGAGTGTTCCGACCTTGAGGCCCTCGGCGCGTGCCATCGCAGCCGCCTGCCGAGATGCCCGAGAGACTACGCCATACGAAATTAGGACCAGCTTGGCCCCTTCATAATCGGCCTCTATCTCCACGATCCGATCCCGTTTGCTGAGGATCTTCTGGATAGGCGTCATGATATACCGATGCATCACATCGGGGTCGCTCAGGTTCCGCATTCCATACTCATCGTGGCAGGAACTGGTCACGTGCGTCTTCAATCCGCGGCCGAAGACGGGCATGGAGGCCACCTCTGGATCCAGGAAGTCGCGGCGGGTCAAGGGCTCGCCCCCCTGGGTGATCTTGCGATAGACGAGCCTGATCTCGCTTTCATCGGGAATGACGACGCGTTCCCGCATGTGGCCGACAAAACCCTCGGCCATCACGAAGACCGGCACACGATACTCTTCCGCCAGGTTGAACGCCTGCACCGTCATGTCGAACATCTCCTGCGGGCTTTCAGGACACAGGGCGATGATCTGGTAATCGCCGTGCGAACCGCGGGCTACCTGCACCATGTCGCCGGCCATACCAATCGACGGAACACCCGTGGATGGTCCAAGCCGCTGAACATCGACGATGACCAGAGGGGTCTCCGTGGCCACGGCGAGACCGATATTTTCCTGCATCAGGCTGATGCCCGGTCCTGATGTCACGGTAAAGGATTTCAATCCGGCCCAGGATGCACCGACGGCGGTGCATACCGCGCTGATCTCGTCCTCCGTCTGAAGCAGGGTTCCGCCCGCTTTGGGAAGCTGCTTGGCCAGGGCATTGAACACCTCACTGGCTGGCGTGATCGGATAGCCGGCGGCAAACCCGCATCCGGCGGCAATGACCCCCTCCGCACACGCCTGGTTGCCCATCATAAAATGTGTACCTGTATTGACTCGTCGTGCCTCACTCATTGTCTACTCCTCACTTCCGTCCACGGCGCCACCCTCAACCGCAATGGCGAAATCGGGGCAATAAATCATACAGTTACCGCAGGCCGTGCATTTCTCCTCGTCCGGAGGCAGCGGCGGCAGGTAACCTGATTCGTTCATCTCCTCAGATGCAACGAACAGAGACCTGGGGCAGACGAAGGCGCAAATCCCGCAATCTTCCATCCCTTTGCATGATTGAGGAAACAGGATCACTTTCTGCATACGAACTCCTCGTTTCAAAAGATAGTCCGTCATTAACTAACACGATCCCGGAACGGGAAACTCCGGGTTTTTCCCCTCAAGAACCGCCAAAACGTCCCGCGCCACCATGCTCATCCTGATCATCCCCTCATTGGTATGGGCTGCCATATGCGGCGTTCCCACAAAATTGTCCATGGCAAAGAGCGGGTTTTGCTTGGGGGTGGGTTCCTCTTCAAACACATCCGCGCCTGCGGCGGCGATCCTCCCGGTCTTGAGTGCCTCCAGGACGTCAGCCTCGTTCCAGATGGGACCCCGAGCCATGTTGACCAGGATCGCCGAGGATTTCATGTGCCCGATGAGAGCTGTGTTGATGCAGCCGCGCGTAGCCGACAGCAGAGGCAGATTGATGGAAATGAAATCGGCCCGCCGGCAGACCTCTTCCATCTCGGCCCGAACCGCTTTGAGCTCGGCCGCCGTTTCGGGATAGTCGATCACGTCGTAATACATCACCCGCGTGGAAAAACCGTAATGACAGATGCGGGCGGTTTGCTGGCCTATCCGGCCGAATCCGAGAACGCCCAGGGTCTTACCCCGCAATTCCGTCCCAATCAGCTCATACCGGGCCTTCCAGTTTCCCTGACGCACGGCGATGTCGCCCAGCTTTATCTTCTTGGCCAGCATCAGGGCCAGGGCGACGAAATGTTCGGCCACGCTTTCGGTATTGGCAACAGGCGTGTAAACTACCGGGATACCGCGCTCCTTGGCGGCCGCCAGGTCGATGCCGTCGAGCCCCACGCCATGCCGACCGATGACCTTGAGCCGCTTGGCGGCGTCAATGACTGCCCGGGACACAGCGCCGTTGGCACGGATCACGATGGCGTCCACATCGCCGACCAGGGAAATCAGGTGCGATTCCTCGAACGACTTGGCGTAAATAACGTCACATTTCTCCTCAAGCAATTTCGTTCCTTCCGCATGCATCGCCTCGTAAAGAAGCACTTTGAACCTTGATCCCACGGATCCGAATCCTCCTCATCGATATTGGCCGACCCTTTTCCTCGATTACGGTCAGGAAACCTGCCTTTCATGGAATGCGGCAGCGTGGATGGCGGCTGAGGCATTCTGTGCAGAAAAATTGTTACTCAGATTGTTAACAATTTCTTTTTATCAATACCGATGCCGTCTGTCAAGTAAAAAAAGGTGGTGCCGTATGATCGTTTTTCGGGCGGAAATATCACCGCCCTCTCCGCGATTCAGGGTTCAAATGCGGGTACGGGATGGCTCCGTATCCGGTTTTCGCTACAGAGGCGGCTGAGGGGATGGGGTCGGGAAATATCAGTCCGGGAGGGGGGCGGTGTTGCCATCGTCAGGGCCAGGCCATTCATCGGTTTGGATGCTGATGTGGGCGAATTCGGGGTTTCTGAACGGATGCCCCGAAGCAGTGGGAGGGGGAAAGGACCTTGGGCACCATCGCCTTTTGGGTGTTCCGGCGCGGGGTGGTCCGAAAAGACCCGCAATCCACCGTCAGGATGGACGAACGGCGGATTGCGGGCGGACCAAACCGATTCCCCTTCAGGTCAGCGATGATCCTTCTCTATTTATAGAACTCCTCCTCATCGATCGGCAGCTTGATCGGTGTGCCCCTGTCCGCGGACAGACACATCGCCATCGTCAGGACGAGGTTCCGATGCCCATCCCAAGCCGTGGCGTGGGGGGTATCCATGCCCGTGTAGAGCCTGGCAAACCACGAATTGGTCTCCTCGCGCATCGGACCCCAGAGCTGTCCGAAAGCCATATCCCCGGGCGGGAAGCTGGTGAGGAACTCGACGTGTCGCTCAAATTCGGGTTTGTAACCCTCCGGCCGGTAACCGGCCCACTGGGGTTTTTCCGAGGCAAGGACCAGGTCGCGGTGGGTGTCATCGATCGTGATCACCCCTTGGGTCCCGACGATTCCGATCTCTAAACCGTAAACCGCGCCCGGCCAGACAATCGGCAGGGCCCAGCTGATGTTCATGCTCCAGAGCGTGCCGTCGTTCATCGTGAAGATGCCGAAGGTCGCATCCTTCGTTCCGATGTGCCCCAGGGCCTTGTCGATGGAGCGGGCGTAGATCTCGGAGGGTTCCTTTCCTTCCATCAGCCACAGCGACATGTCCAGACTGTGGGTTCCGGAAACGACCATCGGCTGCAGATTGCCCTTTAATTCGGTCCTCCTCAGGGTGGCGATGGGCACCATCCGATTCATGAAAGCCCGGGTCGTCACCGTCGTGATCTCCCCGATCTCGCCGGTGCGGAGCCTTTCCTTGATGGTCAGAAAGCGCCTCCGGAATCGGTTGGTATAACCCATCACGGCGTCGACACCGCTTTCCTTAATGGCCTCATACACCATCCGGGAATCCTTGACATTCGTCGCAAGGGGTTTTTCGATGAAAAGACGATGCCCCTGCTCCACGGCAGCGAGGATCGGCTCGACATGGTTATTCTCATCGGTGGAGATGATCGCCGCATTGATCTCGCGGCGTTTGAGCAGTTCCTTGTAGTCGGTCGTATAGAAATCGGCCTTCGTCTCCTCGGCGAGCTTCTTGGCAAGCGACTCGTTGATGTCACAGATACCGATCCAACCGACGCCGGGGTAATCCCGTGCAAAAGCAGCCCGTATCTTCCCGATTGCTCCCGACCCGACGACGGCCAGGCCGATCTCCTTGCGATCCTTTTTTTCCTTCATTATTCTTGCCTCCTCCATCATTCATGCATCCCATCGGGCATGGAGGTCCGTTTTTTTCAACCGCCAGCCTCACCACCACCTGCGGGATTCGTTATGCGGGCCTTCCCGCCCGCCCGGTCTTTTCACCGGTCATTTCGCCTCCCGGCCGATCCGGGATCCCCTCAGAAGCGAATTCACTCTAAAATGACAGCCCGTTCTTCTTCTGAAGATCTCTGATTTTTTGGCAGGTGTATGACCGAACGGATACCAACTGAATAGATCCAAAACCGCTTTCATGGACGCTAAGGATAGGGAAAACGGTCCTGGAAGTCAAGTGGATTTTATGATGAACACCGATTTTCGCGGAGCTATAACCGTCATTTTTGGATAAGATTTTAATGCCTCCGTTATTGGAACCTCAAGTTCAGTTTAGCGCCGTCCAGCCAGGAGATGGTCTGCGGCATTTTCTGCCAGGGGACGTCTCGGAGGATCGGGTTATGCGCCCGGCGGGGGTAGGTTACTTGCATCTCACCGCGGGTGATGTTGACGTCGGCCTTGCCTCGGATAAAATGGCGAAAGATCTTCTGAGCGTCGCACTGTTCAAAGCCCCTGAGTTTTTGGGCCAGCATGCTGTAAAAGGTATCGGCGATTATGGTCATCAGGACGTCGAAGTGGACCTTCACCAGAATGGGAGAAGACAGGGCGTTGAGGTTGAAAAACTTGATCGCCTCGGAGATGACATTCTCCACCCGCCACCTGCGGGCGTAGTCGCTGACGATACGTTCCGCCGGGGCCGTAAGATCGTTGGTGATCAGGAAGGCCGGCTCCTCGCGGCCATTTCCCCGGAGGATG
>Ga0209212_1007696_pt1 | contig 11805 bp, 10 predicted proteins | sample RifGroC2_FD_183996 | JGI IMG/M metagenome (GOLD analysis project Ga0209212, IMG submission 183996) | Groundwater microbial communities from Rifle, Colorado, USA - Groundwater C2 (SPAdes) (version 2) | ecosystem: Environmental > Aquatic > Deep subsurface > Groundwater | place: Rifle, Colorado...
ACAACGGTTTCAGCCTGCCGCTGTCGGCACTGGTCATCTATGATTCCTTCATTCACAGCGGTTCCATCTTGAGTTTTCTCAGAAAACGTTTCCCTGAATCGCCCCCGGCCAACGGCGGCGATGAACGCAGATGGATCGCACAATATGTGGACACGCGCCAAAACTGGTTGGCAAACCACGAAAACAAGATCCTCCAAAATACCATCTATCGGACCAGATGTTTCAAAAACGAAATCAACCGCGGAAACTGGGATCTATCCCAACTCCCGATCATTGCAAATGGCCACCAAATTTCCTGAGAAATTTAATTAATTACTGAGCTGATCCTGGCGCTGGCTGAGTCCGTTCGGAACAGGAGGTGATGCCCTTTGAAAGCTGTATAGATTGCAGTATGTTAATAGAATCGAGTAACCAATTAACTATCTAATAATAAAGGAGAGATCTATGGCTACAGTATCAAGTTACAGTCTTTTATTTTATGGCGGCCCAGATGGTTACCAGACAAACCGTGCTCAAATTCAGCTAAGCGATGCGGCTGGTAAAACCCTGGCTTGGGTTCGATTCAACGATCCGGGCATGTTCTTTGAAGCCGACGCGAACAGTGGGGGAATCATTAGAATGCACCTTCCTTCCTCCATGTTTCAAAGCGTACTTGACGTTCTCCGTAACGAGAATCCCATTAACGTCTACTTTGCGCAAGGGCGCGGGTTTTTGGGAACATCGAGTGAACCTGTCGGAGAAGGGGAATAATCCTGATCCAGCATTAAACCGGCTTACAGGCCGGGCCAGCCGTTTATTTTTCGAAAGGAACTGTTCATTGAACATCGGGCACATGTAGATCTTGATGACGAAATTGCTATTTATGAGGCTCAAAGGAGGCAATTATATGCCCAAAGTTATGACGGATTTCGACCCTAAAAAACATGGTTTTCACTTCAGCAATGAATTTGTCAACGACGTATGCGACACACCCTTTGGCAAGATCACAACCGAAGGCCGTTGCGGAGGAATGGCGTTTGCCTCGCTGGATTACTACTACGCCAAGCTACCAATTCCCACGCATCGCGGATCTGATTTTCCGGGCGGGAAGGTTCCTCCCGATCATACCCGTCTCGCCGACTACATCTACAGCCGCCTTATGGATAGCTTTTTAAGGAACGGTGACAAGTTTATACTCTGGACAGAAAAACTCGACCACTACACCTGGATCTATGGTGACGGCGTAACCAAGCTGACCAAAGAGGAAGAATTCCCCAAGCTCCTCCGGCAACTGGCGAACGGACCAGTAGCCCTCGGGCTCATTAAGGCCGAGCATCTATGGGACATTGGCCATAATCACCAGGTGGTGGCACATGGCGCTGAACTTGATGAAGCCACCGGCACCATGACGGTGCACATTTACGACAATAACGCCCCTGATCGATTGGTAACATTGACATCCGACCCTTCGGATCCGCACTTCACATCTTCACTGGCCGATGTCAGCGGGAACCATTTCTGGTACAGGGGCTGGTTCGTCGAAGATTACAGTGCGATGCAACCGACTTACGTAGATCTGGCCGTGGTCAAGGCACTGAGCATCAGCGACCCTTGGCCGAAATTGGGTGATCCGCTGGATTGCTCGTATACCGTGAGGAATTTCGGCGACTTCCCTGCCAATATTCAGGCACTGAACGTTGATGTTGCCCTGCCGGCAGGTGAAGCTGCCGGAGCGAGGTTCATGCCGGACACGACAGCCGGTTCTATTCAACCTCATCAAGAGCATGTCTACTCGAAGCATTGCGATTGTTTCGCAGGAACAAAGGGGCGCTACACACTGCGAATTACCTGCACGCAACAGTCGGGGGTCACGATAGCTCTTCCGACAGCCTTTGTCTTTGGGCCTGTCACCACTTTCATCCCGACAAAGGAAGTTTCACTGGACGTTCAGCATCTCTCAAGCAGCATTGCAGCTCCTCCACCCAACATCGAAAGCGTCGAAGCGGTTTATGTCACTGACGGTGCAAAAGATGCACTCAAGCCATGTGAACAGCCCAGGATTAAGTATCGGGCTTCATGGGTATACGGCGGCGCTGACTACACGCGGAAGCTTGAAATATTCTCCGAGCCTATCATCCCGATAGCGAACAAAACGCTGGTGTTCAACGTGAAGTTTTCAACTTCCGGTGCCATGAAGAAAGAGACGGTAAAACTCCGGCTGGCCGGACGGGCTGCCGACGGTAGTAATGTGAACATCTCCGTACCGCTCACCGGCAGCAAGGATTTTTTCACTGGCAGCTGGAAACCAAAACAGCAAGGCAACGCGGCTTATCAACTTACTTTGAGCATCGAGGGAGCGGATGATCTGCCACGCTACACACAACGAACTCCGCGTGGCAATGTACTGGACAGTCGCCCCCAGACCGTTGCGACTGTAGACACTGCCAGTTCGGGATATCCGTTCAAAAACTACGAACCTGGCGTCGATTTCAACTACAGCATCGAACTCGCACCGAAACAGACAGCAGCCATAAGCGTTGACGCACTGGAGTCAAATGACAGCTTCGCCACTGCAAACAAAGTGGTTTTAAGCGGCGCCACGGTTGACAAAGGCGCCTGGAAGCAGTTCGACAACCTCAACTTTCACAGCGTCAGCGACCAGGACTATTTCTCCATTCAATATGATAGCCTTCCTGGCGATGACGCCTGCCAGCTTCTGCAGCCCACCAAGGAATTGATGAGCTCTTACCTGGGTCTGTACATTATCAATTACCCCCCATGTTTATGCATTTCGATCAATGCCAAGGGCATGTGCAACGATTTCGATCTTTATAAAATCGCAGCCAGCGGACCGCAGCTGTATGAATCTCACTCTAGGGAATTCTCGCTTGCACTGTTCAATCCTACCAAGGTTTTTGCCAACAAGACGCTGTATGCCGTGATCAAGAACTCCAACTTCTCCTACCAGGGAGCTTTTCCATACGATGCTGCCTTTGGCTACGCACCTGCCCACAGTGTCTGGACAGTGGATACCAACTCCCCGGCCTATACCGCCCGGCCGGATATTCGCCGCAGACTGTTGAAGCGCTATTATGACATGATCGACCTGCCACGGCCGGGGGATGATCTTTTAAACAAGGCAACCGACCCATCCTTTCCTTACCCGGCGAACTGCCTCATCATTACCGACGCGCAAAAATCCGTCACCAAGCAGCAGGCATTTCTCACGCATCCGGATACAATATCAGACCTCAAAGCAATAGCATCGTCACAAGGCCAATCAGTGGTTGCCGATGCACTTGCAAAACTCGGCAAAATAGCGCAGGAAGCACGGTTAGATACAGAAGCGGAGAATTTGTATCGCGCGAGTGCTGCAAGCTTCGCGGCTGCAAACCTGACTGGCCGCCAAATTGAAGTATTGCAAACACTGGCGGTCTTTTACGACAAGCATCGGATGATTAAAAAATCCGCCGAGGTGATCAAATTGATCGTAAGAACGAGACTACAGCAATAATTGTCATCAAATCGTATACTAACACCAGGGGTGCGGCAAATTAACGCTGCACCCCTGGAATTTAACTTCGTCAGGAATCAACTCACCATAATCTCTGCATCAACAAAATCTCGCATTTAATTCACCCATCACCAATTTACAGCACAGACGACAGCCAGCCGACCCGTCATTGGGGCGGTGAAATGGGATATTGATTACGGGCTTATTCCCGGCAGTAATGTTGCTTTTACATGAATTGCCGTTTGCGCTATAGTTTCATTAACCCCAATCAGTTGAATTACACGGATATATCTGCTAAAAGTGTAAGCTACTTTACTGAGCAGATCCTGCTGACATAAAAAGCGACCCCATGAATCGATACGTTCACATATTAATCTTCCTCCTGATCGCCAACCTGTTGCTCCCCTTCCCGGTCCAAGCCGCCAGGAAGAAGACTGCTAAAAAACCCTCCTTCAGCACACAGACCTCGGCTACCACGCGCCCCTTGGCCCTGCTGGGCGAGATCAAGCACTGGTCCAATCCGGACTACACCCGCATCTCGCTGGAGTTGGACCGGGATGTCGCCTGGGAGGCTCACGAGCTGGGTACCGGGAACGCGGGAAAGCAAGGCAGGATCTACATCGATATCAACCGCAGCAAACTCGGCAAGGGGGTGAAGGACATCACCATCGGGGACGGCCTGCTGAAGGGGGCGCGGGTTGCCCAGTACAAGCCGGAGGTGGTGCGGGTGGTGCTTGATACGGAAAACATCAAGGACTACAAGGTCTTCCCGTTGTCTGATCCGGCACGACTGGTGATCGACGTACGCGGTGAACGGCGCACCGAAATTTCCCGCCTGGACGATTCCATCTCAAAACCGGAGCTGCCGGTGGAAACTAAACGTGCAGAACCGCAGCCGGTCAAGGTCAAACTGGCCAAAAAAGCCGGCATCGCCAAGATCCGGCGAATTGTGGTCGACCCGGGTCACGGTGGTCATGACCCGGGAGCCGTTGGCCCCAGCGGCATCCAGGAGAAGGACGTAGTCCTGGCCATTGGCCTCAAGCTGAGAGAATTACTCAAGGAAGAGTTGGGCCTGGATGTTGTCATGACCCGCTCCAGCGACGTGTTTATTCCCCTGGAGGAGCGCACCGCCATCGCCAACAAGGTCAACGCCGACCTGTTTGTTTCGGTTCACGCCAATGCCGCCCCCAACCGATCGGCCGCCGGCATTGAGACTTATTACCTCAACCTGGCCAAGACCGAGAAGGCTGCCCAGTTGGCCGCCAAGGAGAACGGCACCTCACTGGAAAAGGTCAGCGTCCTGCAGGCTATCCTGTTCGATCTGATGGCAAACTACAAGCTGAACGATTCGGCCCACCTGGCCGATGAGGTACAAAAGTCGCTCTATAAAAAGGCCCACGGTCGCCACGCCGATGTCAAGAACCTGGGGGTCAAGCAAGGCCCGTTCTACGTACTGGTCGGCGCCAGCATGCCGAGCATACTGGTGGAAACCGCCTTCCTCTCCAACGCACTAGAAGAATCCCGTCTGAAAGACCCTGCCTACCAGACAATGGCTGCCGAGGGAATTCTGGAAGGCATCCATAGCTACATCTCCAGTCTGAAATAAATGACCGGTACCCTCTACATAATAGCGACTCCCATCGGGAATCTGGAGGATGTGACCTACCGGGCCGCACGTATCCTGGGCGAGGTGGACCTGATCGCAGCCGAGGACACCCGCCACTCCCTCAAGCTGCTAAATCATTTAAACATTTCCAAACCCCTGACCTCATACTTCGACCATAACCAGCAACTCAAAGGCGAACGCATCCTGGGTACGCTACTCCAGGGGAAATCAGTTGCACTGATCTCCGACGCCGGTACCCCCTGCGTCTCCGACCCCGGCTATCATCTGGTACGGGATGCAGTGGCTGCAGGTATTACGGTCATTCCCATCCCGGGCCCCTGTGCCGCGGTGACAGCCCTTTCAGCCTCCGGACTGCCCAGCGACAACTTCACCTTTGCCGGTTTTCCGCCGTCACGCCAGGGCAAACGGAGATCGTTTCTGGCCGGCTTGGCCGGGTTGCCTGGCACACTGGTGCTCTACGAAGCACCCCACCGCCTGGAGAATTCACTGCGCGATCTTCGCGAGGTGCTGGGTGATCGGCAGATCGTTGTGGCCCGGGAATTGACAAAGATCTTTGAAGAATTCATCCGGGGCACTGTCTCGGAGGTCATGACTGCAGTAGCGCAGAACAAGGTAAGGGGGGAAGTGGTTATCCTGGTGGCACCGGGAGAACCGGCCGAACAGGCTGCCGAACCGCTCGACGAGGTGCTGCGCCGATTACTGGATGAAGAGGGACTATCGGTGAAAGATGCCGCCCGCAAAGCAGTGGAAATCACAGGCTTTTCTCGCAACGAGGCCTATTCAGAGGCCATTCGCCTGAAAAAGGCCGCGGATGAACTATAATTAGAGCTGGAATTACAAATGGATAATATGCTATAAACCAGCACTAATCCTGATATTTATGGCACTTGGAGTGAATGAATGAAAATCTGTATTATCGGCGCCGGATACGTCGGCCTGGTGGCGGCTGCCTGCTTTGCAGAAAGCGGCAATACCGTTATCGCCGTCGACGTGGACGAAGCCAAGATCGAAGGGCTCAAACAGGGCATCATACCGATCTACGAGCCGGGCCTCAAGGAAATGGTTCTGCGCAATCAGGCCGAGGGGCGGCTCTCCTTTACCACCAACTGCTGCGAAGCAGTCCAGTCATCCCTGGTCAGCTTTATCGCTGTCGGCACCCCGCCCGGCGAAGACGGCTCGGCCGACCTGCAATACGTTCTGGGCGTTGCCCGTGAAATCGGGCGGGCCATGACCGGCTATAAGATCATCGTCGACAAATCCACCGTTCCGGTTGGGACCGCCGACAAGGTACGCGCCGCCGTGAAAGAAGAACTGGCCATCCGCGGGGTTGATCTGGAATTCGATGTGGTCTCCAACCCGGAGTTCCTCAAGGAAGGGGCGGCCATCGAGGACTTCATGAAACCCGACCGGGTGGTAATCGGCACCGACAATGTGCGCACCGCCGAGATCATGAAAGAACTCTACGACCCATTCATGCGCAAGCAGAATCGCATGATCGTCATGGACATCCGCAGCGCCGAGATGACCAAGTATGCCGCCAATGCCATGCTGGCAACACGCATCTCCTTCATGAACCAGATCGCCGGCCTGTGTGAATGCATGGGTGCTGACGTGGCTGCTGTCCGCGAAGGAATCGGTTCAGACTCCCGCATCGGTTACGATTTTCTGTTTCCCGGCCCCGGTTATGGCGGATCCTGCTTCCCCAAGGATGTCAAGGCCCTGATCAGAACCGGCGAGGAATGCAACTTCGACTTCCTGCTGCTCAAGGGTGTTGAAGACGTCAATGAACGCCAGAAAGAGGTTCTGGCAGACAAACTGATCAAGGCCTTGGGCGGACCGGACTTGGAAAAACCGCTCATCGGACGCACGATCGCCTGTTGGGGACTTGCCTTCAAGCCGCGCACCGACGACATGCGTGAAGCACCGGCTATCACCATCATCGAGCGTCTGCTGGCAGCCGGAGCCACGGTGCGGGCCCACGACCCGGAGGCCATCAAGGAGGCCCAAAAGGTGTTCGGCAACCGCATCGAGTACAGCCATAACCAGTATGAGATCCTGACCGGCGCTGACGCCCTGACGATCATCACCGACTGGAATGAGTACCGCAACCCGGATTTTGACCGCATCAAGACTGCCCTGAGAAACCCCGTCATCGTGGATGGTCGCAACCTCTACAAGCCCGAGCGCATGAGCGCTGCCGGTTTCAGCTACATCCCGCTGGGACGCAGCGGCGCTAATGCCTGCGGCCAGGTGAGGTAACCCATGCGCATCCTGGTTACCGGCGGCGCGGGATTCATCGGCTCACATCTGTGCGAACGGTTGTTGAATGAAGGCCATGACGTTATCTGTCTGGACAACTTTTTTACCGGCAGCAAGGACAACATCATCCACCTGATGGACAGCCACCGTTTCGAACTCGTCCGCCACGACATTACTCAACCGATACTGCTGGAAGTTGAACGGATCTACAACCTGGCCTGTCCGGCCTCGCCGGTTCACTACCAGTACAACCCGGTCAAAACTACAAAAACCAGCGTTATGGGCACCATCAACATGCTGGGGATGGCCAAGCGCGTCAAGGCTCGCATCCTCCAGGCTTCCACCTCGGAGGTCTACGGCGACCCCCAGGTACACCCCCAGACCGAGGATTACTGGGGCAACGTCAACCCGATCGGCATCCGCAGCTGCTATGACGAGGGCAAGCGGGTGGCGGAAACGCTGATGATGGACTATCACCGCCAGAACAACGTGGATATTCGCATCATTAGAATCTTCAACACCTATGGCCCCAGAATGGCCGAGAACGACGGTCGCGTGGTTTCCAACTTCATCCTGCAAGCCCTGAGAAACGAGGACATCACTGTCTACGGCGACGGCTCCCAAACCCGCTCCTTCTGCTACGTGGACGACCTGGTGGACGGAATGATCAGAATGATGGAATGCAACGACTTTATTGGCCCGGTCAATCTTGGCAATCCGGTGGAGAACACAATCCTTGAGTTTGCCGAGAAAATCATTACAATAACAAGATCACAATCCAAAATTATTTTTAAGTCACTGCCACAGGATGACCCTAAACAGCGGCGGCCCGATATTTCACTGGCCAACATGAAACTGGGATGGAAACCGAATATAGATCTGGAAACCGGACTGAGAAAAGCAGCGGCCTATTTTTCCGCAAGGATCAGCTAAAGGGTAACAGCATGAAGCTACGATTGCAGAAAAGGATGTACTTCATCCCTGCGGGATGCATCGCCTTCATCCTGTTCTTTACCGTTTTCGGTGATAAAGGGCTGCTACGCATCTACGAACTCAAACAGGATAAAAGCAAAATAGATTCCCGCTTGAGCGAGACCAAGGTCGAAAATGAACATCTGAAGCGGGAGATCATGGCGCTTAAGAGCGACCGCCGCTACCTGGAGAGTATCGCCCGCAAAGACTTCGGGCTTGTTCGCAGTAACGAAATCATCTACCAGTTCCCTCAGGAAAAGAAGCAACCTTAATCTTATCAGGATCAAAACTATGTCTAGACAAAGCTGTGCCGTCTGCGCCTGGCGCGAGAAATGTTCCAAACGCTTCTGCGTGAGCGATGGAGGGGCACGCTGCCCCGATTTTTCCCGCGACGTCAGCATCAAGGACGCTGACGAAGATGAATGCACTCAAACCGACTGCAAGGAAGCTCCACATAAATGATGCGCCACCGAATTGCCTCCCTCGTTGAAAACGCCCTGCACGCCGCCGCTAACGCGGAGGAGCTTTTTTCTTCACCCCTGCCAGCCGTTGTCATCGGCACACCAGCCAATCCGGAACATGGGGATTTTTCCTGCAATGTAGCCATGCAACTTGCCAAGGCAGAACGCAAGGCGCCGCGTCAAGTAGCGGAGATCATCCTCCGTCATATCGGCAATGGAGATGGCCTGCTGACAAAGACCGAGATAGCCGGCCCCGGCTTCATCAACCTGTTTGTAGCCCCTGCCGCCTGGCAAGCCACGCTTATGGAGATCGAATCACAGGGAATGAATTTCGGGCTTACTACAACCGGGGCAGGCAAAAAGGTGCAGGTGGAATTTGTCAGCGCCAACCCGACCGGGCCACTGCACATTGGGCACGGACGGGGGGCTGCCATCGGCGACACGATCTGCCGACTGCTCAGCGCCAGCGGATGGGATGTAACCCGTGAATTCTACTACAACGATGCCGGACAACAGATCACAAACCTGGCCCTCTCGGTACAGGCCCGCTGCCTGGGTATCGAACCGGATAGCCCAAACTGGCCGACCGACGGCTACCAGGGGGAATACATCAAGGACGTGGCCCGTTCGTACCTGGCCAACGAAACGGTGGACGCCAACGATCGGCATGTCACCGCCCTGGGCGATCCCACCAATCTGGATGCCATTCGCGACTTTGCCGTGGCCTGCCTGCGCCGCGAACAGGATCTGGATCTAAAGGCCTTCGACGTCCATTTCGACGTTTTTACCCTGGAATCCAGCCTCTACAGCGAAGGCCGCGTCGATGACGTAGTACGTCTGCTCAACGAAAACGGCCACACCTATGAGCAGGAAGGCGCGCTATGGCTGCGAACAACAGCCTTTGGTGACGACAAGGACCGGGTGATGCGCAAAAGCGATGGCGGCTACACCTATTTCGTCCCCGACATTGCCTATCATCTGGCCAAGTGGGAGCGCGGTTTCACCCGCGTCATCAACGAGCAGGGCTCCGACCATCACAGCACCATCACCCGGGTGCGAGCCGGCTTACAGGCCCTCAACCGTGGCATTCCCCAAGGATGGCCGGAATATGTACTGCACCAGATGGTCACGGTTTTGCGAGGCGGCGAAGAGGTCAAGATTTCAAAACGCGCCGGCAGCTATGTCACCCTGCGGGATCTGATCGATGAAGTCGGTCGTGATGCCACCCGCTTTTTCTTCATCATGCGCAAGCCCGATTCGCAGTTGGTCTTTGACATCGATCTGGCCAAGGAGCAGTCGCCTGACAATCCGGTTTACTATGTACAATATGCCCATGCCCGCATCTGCAGCATCTTTGACAATGCCGCCGAAAAGGGATTTTTTGCACCTGAGCATCCGACATCAGAAGAGATCGCTGTCCTGGAAACGCCGGAGGAGCTACAGCTTGTCAAACTGCTGTCCGCACTGCCCGATACCGTTGATGACAGCGCCCTGCACTTCGAGCCGCATCGTCTGACCAATTACCTGACCGATCTGGCAAGTTGCTTCCATAGTTTCTACAATAAAAACCGGGTCATCACTGATGATCCCACTCTGACCAGAGCGCGTCTTTATCTGCTGAAACGCACTGCCCAAACCCTGAAGAACGCCCTTTCCATACTAGGCATATCAGCACCTGATCGAATGTAGCGGAGTCACACATGCGAATAGATTACAGCGAACCCAAACAAGCCTACGTCACTGCACAAAATAAAAAACAACTCCGTAAAGAACCGGTCGGGATGATCACCACCATTGTCATCGCCACCGGAGTGATCACCTTCATTATTGGCTTTGGTACCGGTTGGTTTTTTTCACAACGGTCGGCAAAAAAGGCATTTCAAGCAGCGACAGAACAGACAAGCCTTGAGAATTCCCCACAACAGCCAACCACTCCTCCTGCTGGCGTTCAACCACCCATACAACCCGCAGCCCCAGTGCAACCATCGCAACCACCGCAAGTCGCACCCGGAACCCAAGCGGCACAGGATTCGCCACTCAGCTTTTATAAGACACTGCCCAGCGGTCAAAAAAACAACGTGATGGGAAGCGGCATCAATACCAATGATGACAAGTCCAAGCAGCCTCTCCAGGCAGCCATTCCCTCTAATCTGACCAAGCCTCCCCAACCGGGAGCCGACACCACTAAAGCGACCACAGCGAATCCTCAGTCCGCATCAGAAAAACACACAGCAAAACAAGATAGCAACGTATTTACGGTTCAGGTTGCCTCTTACAGCCTGAGGTCAGAAGCTGAAACCTTGAAAAACAAACTTGTCGGCAAAGGATATAGCGTCACCATAATAGAATCCAATCAAGGCGACAAGGGAACATGGTATCGCGTGCGTGTCGGTAGAAAACTGGATCAGGAAGCAGCCAAGGAACTGGCCGGCAAACTCGGTAAAGGGGCTATACCAATTCCGGATCGCGAATAAACATTGGGCAAAATCAGAAGCTGTAAAGTTTTTCATTGACAGAGGTATACCACTCTGATAGAAAGAGTATTCAATTTGTCGCGGGGTGGAGCAGTCTGGTAGCTCGTCGGGCTCATAACCCGAAGGTCATAGGTTCAAATCCTATCCCCGCAACCAAATAAATCCAGGGACTTAGGCATAATGCCTAAGTCCCTTTTTTTGCGTCTTGACGCAGAGGCTAATTTCCATGCGTAACCGGCCCACCAAAATCTGGATAGCTTGAACTCTATCCTTCCTCTGGCAAATCCTTTATGGCAATTGACGTACCATTTCCGATTGTTGCAACCTCCTCGCAAATTGATATAATTGGCAAACAATAATACAATATGAGATGAGGACAGATAAAAGTATTTCATCCTGAACCATTACACCACGCGAAACCGTGTAAGGAGGAGGATAATCCAATGCTTATAAAGGTACACTATTATGATAAATCCTATGGCATGGTCGATGTTTCACGTCTTACCGAATTGATAGCCA
>Ga0209212_1007697_pt1 | contig 11805 bp, 12 predicted proteins | sample RifGroC2_FD_183996 | JGI IMG/M metagenome (GOLD analysis project Ga0209212, IMG submission 183996) | Groundwater microbial communities from Rifle, Colorado, USA - Groundwater C2 (SPAdes) (version 2) | ecosystem: Environmental > Aquatic > Deep subsurface > Groundwater | place: Rifle, Colorado...
ATTACCTTGTAATTACTTACGGCGTTTTCAAGCTATAAGCAAATTAACAACCTCTGGGTTGGTTCCCCCCCAAATGAAAATGGAGATTTTCATTTGACCCAGTCTGGGTGCAAAACCCAACGACTGTACCTTGGACTAGGATGAGTTTCATCCTGCCACTGACAACACCCCCTGAATCCCCCTTTTCTAAGGGGGACTTAAAGAATTCCCCCTTAATAAAGGGGGAAAGGGGGTTGTCTGATTGCTATGCTACGAACTTTGAAATTCCTAAATGTTAAATTAGGTTGCCTTCGGCAGATGCTTCCATTTGTAATAATTTACGATGCAGAGACGTCCCGACGAGACATCTCTGCCAAGCTATTTTGTGGTAGTAGATTCTAATTGACAACAAAATGGATATGCTGTAAACTTTTTAAAGATTTGTATTCAATTAATTTTTATGAGCGTTTAGCAATTTAATTTTAGCACTTAAAGGAAATTATACCAGTGAACTGATGGCTGACCGCTAGTGGTTTAAACCTTTTGATACAATGCATAACAATACATGAATTTAAAGTATTACTTACAAATACTTAATATAAAAATATGTTCACTAAAGTACGTACAGAATTTTTCAACAAATACCTGTTTTCCTTCCTTATCGCAGCATCTCTGGCTATACATGGGATGCTCATCTTCCTATCGCCACAGGCAAACCAAATTCTAAGTCTAAGTTCACTTCGAGAGCGTTTTATCCGTGAACCTAGTGAATATGCAGTTGCATTAGAACTTGAGGATATAGATACGCAAATAGGAAATGAAACCTTAGACAAAAAACAAGGTGAAGATGCGCTGAAGAAAGAAAAAGAGCCCGAAAAAAAGAAGGAAAAATTATTTTCAGATACTTCCGATAATGCCGAAGATGAGGAAACTAAAGTTGATACTGATAAGATCGGCGAAAAGGGTGCTGTAGCGAAGGATAATTTCCCTGACGACAAGCAGCCAATAAATAATGAACCACACGCCGAAGGCCGTTCGAAAGCCCCGCTTTTGGGTAAGGGACAGGTAACAGTCCCCGGCGATGGTCAACAGCAGCCACAAGAACAGCAAACTACTGCGCAGGCTTTTATTGCAGGGGATAGCTCTGATAATAGAAATTCTCCGCCAAAATATGCGAATCTGCCGCAGGGATTAGAAAAGCAAGAGGAGGCTATAAAATCCGTTCAAAAGCCGCAGCCACAAATCCCTTTTGAAAACAAAAGACAAGCGTTGCCTGAAGAAAGCGAGGTAAAAGCCGCAGAGGTAAAAACGGTTAAGTTGGATGAAACGATGAAGGCAGAAAATGACGTACAAACACCGAAGAGGGAACGGCTCACTGTTGGTAGAGGCATCAGACAAGAAGAGGCAGCGGAACCCCTGTCCGAACGTGAGGGGATATTGTTTACAGATAAACAGGATGAATTAAATAAGGAATCTGAAATAAAAGAAGATTTGTTATCGTCTTCACTCAAGGAACGCGAAACAGTAAAAGAGAAGGATATAAAGAAAGAGGAACTTGCTGAAACAGAAGAATCGAAGGATAAACAGAATAGAGAAGAAACAGCAGTGCCTAAGCCAGAAATACCAGCCCCTTCGTCGGAAATGTCTGGTTTTGAACCGCAGCGCAGACTTGAAAGAGGATTAAATGAGGAAGAAAGTCCCGGTGAGTTGAAGAAACCCAAGGTCTCCTTTAATGTCAATGCAAAGCAAGAAGGAGCAAACAAAGATCCAGCGCTCTTTGAGGATACGATATCCAATGCGGCAATCCAGGGCGCGCCGTCTTTCAACGTACAAAAGCACGAATATGGCTCGTATTTTAAGCATATTCGTGACAGAATATCTCTCTATTGGTTCCTTGGATACGGTACCCGTGCGGAGATAAAACTAGAAACTAAAGATGACAAACCAATCATTATAGAGTTTAAGGTTTTGCCAGATGGTTCTATTGATGGAGTTAAGGTTGTGGACGATGCGGGAAATTTTAATCTTGCTTCAAGGCTTATTTTCTCTGTTAAAAATGCATCGCCATTAAATCCTTTTCCATCCAATATCAAAGAACCATCAATTGATGTAAGATTTAATTTCTATTTTTTCTAATTATGTTTAATACTATTTTGTATTTATTACGTTAATCACGTTCACTATAATAACAGGAGGTAATGAAACTTTGGAATGGCTGATAGGTGGCGGTCCTATAATGATACCGCTGTTAATTTGTTCTGTTTTAGCCCTTGCAGTTATCATTGAGAGGGCAATCAATCTGCGCAGGAATAAAATACTGAAACCGGAAATTATACAGACCATAGAGGCAATACGGAGTCATGAAGATATACCTTTTGCAATCTCAAAATGCGAGGTGATATCTGGCCCATTTTCAAATTTATTACGGCGCATCCTCACAAATAATCATCTCTCAAGAGAGGAAAAATTTATTGATATACAGGCAGCCGGGCGACAGGAAATGAAGGCGCTTGAAAGGAGACTTTTGGTATTGGAAGTGATCACTGCAGTTGCTCCTTTACTTGGATTGCTTGGAACGGTGCTGGGGCTGGAAAGCATCTTTGGAATTATTTCAGAACTTGGTCTGGGACAGGCAAAGGCATTTTCAGGCGGACTTGCGGAAGCCATTAGAACTACAGTTTTTGGGCTTTTTATTGCAATTCCATCTCTGGTAGCGTATAGCTATTTTGATAAAAAGGTAGATACCTTTGTCCTTGAAATGGAAGAATATTCTATGCACGTCCTCAATAAACTTTATCCAGCTAAATGGTCTGACAAAAAATAAACCACATGAGGTTTACTTTGATAAAGAGATTTTTTAATTTATAAACTATGAAATTCCGGGAAAAACGCATTACAAAATCTATCATAAACCTAACGCCCATGGTAGATATGCTGTTTCTAATACTCTTGTTTTTTCTGGTTACGTCCAGTTTTATAGAACAGCCAAACATCAAACTGGAACTCCCTTCCACCAAATATGCATCCACGAGCAAGCTTGAGGAACGGGTACTGATGATTTCACAGGACGGCAAGTTCTTTTTTCAGAATGAACCAGTTGAAAGAAAAGACCTTATCACAGTTTTAAAAAATGCCTTTTTAAAACAGGATGACAAAACCCTTGTTCTGCGCGCAGACAAGAATGTGCCTTATGGTGTTGTTATAGATATTATGGATGCGGCTAAAGGGGCGGGCTTAAGAAGGATTGTTGCACCAACCATTTTTGAACCAGAGAAAAAACCTTAGTTCATAGTGTTCAATTAGCCAGTTTATGCTGACGGTAAAAGCAGTTGGCAATGGGAGTTTGTCTCGTTCTATTTACTGCTTCTTTTTTGTTGCGACTGTTTGCATTATGATATAAAATTATGCTCAAATGATTATTTCACAGATTTGAGGAGTATCAAAAAATGCTGAAAAAGAAATTCGTCAAAGACAAATGCGTGACGTGCAAACAGTGTATGATTGAATGTGCCGTAAGACATTCTGTATCAAGAAACCTGTACGAGGCATTTACAGAAACACCTAAATCCAGATATCGCTTACAAGTGTCTATAAAAAAAGACAAACCTCATATGACCGTATGCCAGAATTGCGCAAAGCCCAAGTGTAAGGAATCCTGCGAATACGGCGCTATCACAAAGTATGAGGATGGGAATGTAGTCATTGACACAAAAAAATGCGTTGGGTGCTGGGCATGCATAGAAGCGTGTCCTTTTGGAGCGATCACCAAGAATACAGAACTCAATTTTGCATTCAATTGTGACGACTGTATGGAATTTGATACTATGGCTTGTGTTGAAGCATGCAAGACTGATGCACTGGTGTACACAGAAAAATATACCAGCAAAAATTAATTAAACCTTATAATGATTATTGCAATACATCAGCCGCAATATCTGCCGTGGATCGGATACTTTGATAAGATAGATCGTTCTGATGTCTTCGTATTGTTGGGCAATGTCCAGTATAAAAAAAAACGAGGTGCAGAACCGTAATCATATAAGAACTTTATTATTCCAAAATCTCAAAACTTTAAAGCCTTGTACTTCAAACCACTCGTCCCTATTACTATTTCTTTCTATACAATGCTGACCACTGTCAATTTCTACTGCTCTTAACAATTATATTTTAAAAGGGCCCGATAACCGGGAATTAATTTGGAAATGAAAATAATTAATACGCATTTAATTTGGATATTTTTATTAATATTTTGCATCATAGCAGGTTGTGGGAGCAAGGCTGATCATCATAATAAACAGGGGCTTATTTTTTATAATAAAAGAAAATATGACGAAGCGATTGTTGAATTTAAGAAGGCGCTAGAACTGAATCCCAGGCATTATGACGCGCACTTCAATCTGGGTGCTGTTTATTCCTCAAAAAATATGCCCGATGAGTCAATACTGGAATTGAGAAAGGCCATTGACGTAGACTCCAATGAACCTAAGGCACATTACAATATCGCCTTTGCCTACATGCTAAAAGAGAAGGTTGCTGATGCAATTTCTGAGTATCAAAAAGCAATAGAGTTGTTTGCGGCAAGAAAAGATAAAAAAGAGGCCGAGGGGTACCTTTATATGGCAGTTGCTTATAGTTTGATCGAAAAACAGGAAGAGGCGTTTAACGCATGTAAGAAGGCGATAGAAATTAATCCGGGATTGGAAGATGGCCACTATTTTCTGGGTGTCTGCTATTATAAAAAGAACATGTTTGAAGAGGCAATTGCAGAGCTTAAAAAAACTGCTCTGTTGAATCCAAAAGCAGAAAAACCGCATAATCTACTTTTTGCTATTTACGATAAACTTGGAAGAACCGAAGATGCTATAGAGGAAGATCGGATACTTAAACAGCTTGCGATGGAGCGGAGAGAACAATGAAAGATTTTCAAGTAAATAGTAGTAAAGAAAACGATCTGAAAATACTTGAACAAGCCCTTTCATTAGAAATTGAAGCAATAAAACGATATCATGAGCAACATGATATCGTAAAAGACCCGGAGATACATACGCTGCTGGAAGGATTGCATAGAAATGAGGTCGATCACGAGAAAATTATTCGGGAGCATATTTTACGGCTAATCGGGAGCGGTAGCGATAAGATAGGAGATAAATAATTTACCGTAGCGGCGCAAAGGACACAAAGGGAAAGACCAGAGGGCGAGAAACAGGGAAGATGGGAAGTTGAGAAAGACAACCTCTCACTTCTCAACCCCTGCTTTCTTTGCGTCTTTGCGGTGAATTAACCACTTGTGACAGGGAAATGAAATAGGGGAAAACAGTTATGCATCATGGATATTTATCAATTATCAAGATGATAGAGACCGATCTTGAGTTTGAAAAGGATGCAGTTCGGATATACACTGAATTTGCAGAGAAGACCCACGACCCTCAATTAAAGGAGTTGTTTACTGAATTTGCCACGTCTGAAACAGGGCATGTCAATGGGCTTCGAAGGATATTGCAATTTATTAAAGACGGGGAACATGAAGTGAAGTTTTACTGCCCTGTTTGTGGTTGGGAAGTTAGCTTTGGGAATAAACCTGAGATAGGAGACCGCGCCCGATGCCGTATGTGCGGGGTTATATTTGAATTGATTGAGATAGGCGGGGATTACGACATCAGAAGATTATAATTATGGATATAAGAGTGTATAGAATATCAACGTGTCATTGGTGCGATAAGGTAGAGTCTTTTTTGAAAAGGCACGATATAAATTGCAGAACTATTGTAATTGATTTATTGGCTGGAGATGAGCAAGAAAAGGCAATCTCAGAGTCATATCATCTCAGCAAACAACGTTCGTTTCCTGTCACTTATATTGACGGTACTTGTGTAATCGGATTTCATGAATCAAGGTTAAGACATCTGCTGAAATTGCCTTCCAGGAGAGTGGAGCAGGAGGAATCTGAGTTAGAAGGCGTAAAAGGTGATACCAGTGTACTTTTAAAGGACAGAGAGAAACTTGAGACTTTTGAGAAAATGCGCGATTGGTTAGAGCGTGAGGCGAAAAGTCATGGTTACGCAATTAATCCGGATCAAAAGGTAGTTGAAGAAATTCTTACAGGACTGGCTGTTAATGAGAAGCGTTATGGATATAAGGCATGTCCCTGCCGTTTGGCTACAGGGAAGTATCAGATGGATTGTGATATTATCTGTCCATGTTCCTACTGTTATTTGGATGTGGAAAAAAACGGCAGGTGTTATTGTTCGCTCTTTGTATCTGACCGTTTTGTTTCTGGCGATCCTTCTTTACCAGAATATTTGCCTGATACAAGAGAACACAGTGGAGTGTTAGAAAAATCAGCAGGGGTTATTAAAGAAGGAATAGCCAAAGTGGCTGTTGAAACTCCTCAAACCTTGTATAAAATCCATATGAAGGTAATAGGTTTCATGCAGGACTTGGCGGATAAAAATAAAGCCAGAGAGGATTTTTTGAAAATAGCCGAAGAACTGGATGTACCCAGTTCGTCTGTCCAGTGTGACGAGGATATTACTTATGCAAATACAACATTCAACGATATGAAGATTGCCATGAAACTGAGACAGGATCAGGATGTGTATGTCTATCAAATAAAGTGTATGGCAATGGATGGAAAAGCTATAACTGGCGAAAAACTCTTTCATAAAATAAAATTCTCAGAACATAAAAACAAACTCTTTGAATGTTATATAATCGTACAAAGCAGTCTTAATACAAAAGAAGATGTAGACCAACTTTTACCTGATGATAAGAGATACGTAAGTTATCTTTACAGTAAGCCTAGGATTATTGCAGTATTTGGAGAGGAGAGGGCGGGTAAAGATACATTTCAAATAGACTTTATAAATCCTAGTGACCACATGTTCGATAAGATTGTGGAAGACATTGTAACACTTGAGACCAATTATTATCTGCTATGCGCTGAAAGACAACGATATATTCTCGCAGACGACAGGCTAAACCAATTAGACGCTACAATCGTGGCTAAGATGGGTATTATTAGCATGAATTTGCCTAAAGCACAGCCAGAGGCGTTAAAGGGCTGGTTGCATGGATTAAGCAATAATTTTGGAGAAATATCCGGCGTAACAGAGGAATCCCGGCATCGTATGAATTATACTATCCTAAAACGGGATGTAATACGGAAAATCTTTAAGGATTGGGGTGAAAATAATGGCGGTTTAAATTATCCTTTAATCTCCAGATTCTTATTAGAAAGGGTGGACAGCCTCGGGGATCAGTATCAGCGTTTGTTTACACGTATTGATGGCATACGGAGAGAAATGATGGACTTGATTACGATGTTGCGTACGAAAATAGACCTGATTTTGCAAGAGCAGAGCCTTGAACTTCAAAGGAGTGTGGATGAAACTACAAAGACGCAGATGATAATGCAGCACACCGTAGAAGGTTTATCAGTAATTGTTCTTTCGTATTATATTATTCATTTGGCTGGGTTTATTTTTGAAAGCATAGAGACCAGTCATATTCTGTATGTTCCGCTGGCAACGGCAAAGGCTATTTTTGTGCCGATAGCGATAGCAATAAGCTGGTATCTTACTTTTCGTACAAGGCGTTATATCAGGAAACATAGCAGAAATAAGCCAGGTAAAAAACAACCCCCTGAATCCCCCTTTAGTAAGGGGGACTAACTTGATGTATAGGAATTTCAAAGTTGTTGGTTTTAGGTTGTGTGAATCATAATTAAATAATAACACACCCCCGGCCCCTCTTGATAGAGGGGAGATGTGGCGTCTTTCCCCTCTATCAAGAGGGGATTAAGGGGTGTGTAATCATAATAAAAGTCGTTGGGTTTTGTCTTTTAAAACCCAACCTAATTAAATGTATAGGAATTTGAATGTTTGTAGCATAGCAATCAGACAGCCCCCTCAATCCCCATTTGGTAAGGGGGACTTAAAAGAAATAACTTAAAAAAACGTGTGATAATTAAAAATAGGGTCAAGGATCAAATATCCTTGCCCCTTGCTGCTTGCCCTAGGACTTGTCTTTAGGCTCTTTATTCCTTTATTTTTAAAATGTACTGTTTAGAATATTACTAATTATGGAGGATTGCTCAAGTGGAAAAGGATATTGCGAAGATTGTGATTAATGAAGCGCAAATTAGAAATAAGCTATTTGAATTATCAAAGACGTTGATTAATGATTATAAAGATAAAGAGTGGACAATTATTGCAATCCTCAATGGAAGTCTCGTATTTCTTGCTGACCTGATTCGGTTGATTCCTTTTACCATCAGATTGGATACTATTGATGCCACCACATACGGTGAGTCTACTTTCCCGAAAGTGGAGACGAAGGTTATGCGTCAATTTAAAATTGATATAGAAGATAAGCATGTGCTGGTGATTGATGATATTATTGATACGGGAAGTACCCTGAAAATGATACTGGACGATATAAAAAGTTACAATCCAAGAAGTCTCAAGAGCTGTGTTCTTTTGAATCGGGCAGGCAGGAGACGTTACAATATCAATCCTGATTATTGTTGTTTTGATATTGGGGATGACTTTGTTGTCGGATATGGATTAGACTACAATAACAAATATAGAAATCTGCCATTTATAGCTGTGCTTAAGGATGAGTGTTATCGCCGTGAAGGCAATGTAACGTAAATATATATACACTGGTAGCGTAATCGTCCTGGTTGCTCAAATAAAAAACTGGAATCAAAATAAGTAGGTTTGATAAAGCGGAGCGTACCCAACTTAATACTTAAGCAAGAGGAAGTCATAATTTGAAGGCTGTATTTGTCCATTTATCAGGTAGCCGCAGAGGAAACACAGAAGTATTTGCTTCTGAAAAGATATCTATTGGCACCGGCCCTTTAAATGATCTTTGCTTTGATCCCGAGGTAGATAAAAACACATCCGATCGTCATGCCGAGATACAGTTAAATGACTGCGAGTACGTTTTATGCGATAAGGGAAGTATAAATGGAACACTTGTAAATAGCAGGTTAGTTAGCGAAATTGCGCTTAAAGATGGTGATTTGGTAGAGTTTGGTGCCGGTGGTCCAAAGGTGCGGTTCCGAATAAAAACAGAGGAAGGTGATGTTTGTAAACCGTTGATGGAAATATTAGAAGACTCGTTGGGTATTGCACGTACATCTCAAAGAGGACGGCTTATTACGGCAACGGCGTTTTTTAAGCATCTTATTTGGGAGGCATTTACTCAATCCTCACGACAGTTCAAAATAGGTATTTTCATTGTTGTTTTAGTTATTATTAGCAGTGTGATAACATATTCTTACGTACAATATGCCAGGTTGGCAAAGACGGTAGAAAAGGTACGAATTCTTGAAGTCGAAAGGTCTGTTGCTGAAAATATAATCAAAAAGTATAGCGGAGGGATTTGTCTTATCCAGGGAACCTTTTATTTCTTGGATGAAAAAACGGGTGAACCGCTCATGATGATGGGTAAAGGGCAACGTGGGATCAATGAATACACAGGTACTGGTTTCCTTGTCAGCTCAGACGGGTTGATTATGACCAATCGTCATATTGCTGAACCGTGGTGGGAGATGGAAATGTCTCCCTACATTCATTTAGAACCTACAATTAAGCCAACATTTGAAATATTCAGGGCATTTTTCCCAGATATTAAAGAGTCGTTTCCTTTGAAAGTAGAGAGGGTTTCTGACGAGGTAGATGCAGTACTGCTTCGTATAGATACTCGTGGCGCAAATATTCCTGTGCTCGAACTAGACTATACAGGAAAGGGTACAGTCGTAGGCGAACCAGTTATACTATTAGGATACCCGGCAGGCGTTAACGCCATTTTTGCAAAGACAGACCCTGAGATTGTAAAACAACTCTTTAATATGCCATTTGTTCCATTAGTACAAGAACTTTCAAATTGGGGTTTGATAAGACCTCTTTCTACACAAGGACATTTAAGCGATGTTATGCAGAATAGAATTGTTTATGATGCGCAAACGACTGCTGGTGGGAGTGGAGGCCCAATCTTTAATAATAAAGGGAAAGTAATCGGGATTAATTACGGCATCTTTCCAGGGTTTAGAGGCTCCAACTTTGGTGTGCCGATAAGTTATGGGATTGATTTGATCAGATCGTTAACGTCAGCTAAATAAGAATTAAAAAACATAGATATCATAAATATGTTGAAGTACGTTAAATGTAAAAGTAAAAAATCAAAATATAAAATGACAAATCAAGATTCAAATTTATATTGTTAATTTGCTTTTGTAATTTCTAATTTCTAATTACAGTCAGGAACAATTTTTAATCAGTTTAAATTGAATTATGAAAGAGAAAAGAAATAAAGACGCGGACAAGAAGAAGTCTGGAAAAGGTAAATTGAGAAAGATTTTATATACAATTTTATTTATGATTACATCTGGTGTGTTTTGCGGTTCGTTGCACGCACACTCCGATGGTGCGCCTTTGAACTGCGTGGGTGCGGGTATTGATAAATTTAATGTAATGTACGCAGCCAATAGTTCTTTTACATGCGGCGTTCTGGGTTGTCACTACCAATATACCGTTAACGCCGGCAAAGGCAAATTTAAGCTATACGTGGTTGATAAGTGTGAACCAGGTGATATCGTTGATATTCTGATAACCTTCGAAAAAACTGATACGGAATTTCATGGATTTCAGATTACCGCACAGGATAGTTATTATGGCAGCAGGGTTGTGGGCACTTTCATCAATGTCGGGGACGATGATGATACTCAGGTGGAAGCAGGGGGACGCTTTGCAACCCACACTAAAAAAGGCACTCAGCAGAAATTCTGGCACGTGAAATGGCAAGCGCCTCCAGCAAGTTTTTTGGTGGCTAACCATGTAAAACTTTATGCGATGGGAATCGAAGCTAACAACGACGGTACATCTATGGGTGATTATATTTATAAGGCAACAAGGCTTATAACTGTAGAAAAAAAGAAGGTTCCAAAACCGCAAGTACGCACAATTAAGAAGGAGTAGTTTAGTATAATGAAATTTAAAATCCTGGTTTTTGGGTTTATGCTTATCATGGGTACAACCCAAATAGCCAATGCCTCCCAGCTTGATTTTTCGTGGAACTCTCCAAAGAATTATATGCATAATAAAGGTACTATTGCTGAGACCAAATACATTATCTGGTTTTATAATCTTGGAAATACCACAGAAAAGCCCATATTAGTGCCAATAGAAGTATTTTTAATGACAGATACGGGAGAAAAACATCTTGATACTTACTATCCGGATATTATGGAACACGTTGCGAAATTAGATGATGATTATAAGGAGGATAAAAAATATCAGTATGCCGCCATTGCAAAGGGGGAGTTAGCCTCTAAAGCCACAAAGCATTGTGTGGCTATGTTTGAGGATGTGGATCCTAAAGCAAAACGTCTAGATATATTTGTAACTGGTATATCGCACTTCTTTTTCTGGCGATGGAGGATGATTGATTATTCTTACAAGATTACCTACGAAAGAGAATATGACAACTGGAAATTGATCGAACACGGGATGTCTAAAGACGCCTCCCATCGCTCGTATGAATTTGAAACAGGGAATTGGTGATAAATATATAGTATAAAAATTTGCTTGGACATGGATAAGCACAAATTGTTCGTAATCTAAATATAAAAAGAATTAATTTAAAAAAGCAATAATCTGTGTGTATCTGTGAAAATCTGTGTCCTAATTAAATATATAATATCTTAACCAGATATAAATATTTGATATGATGAGCAGAATAGCGGCGCCGAGAATAGCAATTGTTGCAGGCTCGTAATGGAGTATGCCGTGGAATACAAAACCAAGGACTACCATTCCT
>Ga0209212_1007700_pt1 | contig 11802 bp, 13 predicted proteins | sample RifGroC2_FD_183996 | JGI IMG/M metagenome (GOLD analysis project Ga0209212, IMG submission 183996) | Groundwater microbial communities from Rifle, Colorado, USA - Groundwater C2 (SPAdes) (version 2) | ecosystem: Environmental > Aquatic > Deep subsurface > Groundwater | place: Rifle, Colorado...
CGGCCACGATGAGGAGCACGGTGATGTAGGCCACCAGCCAGCCGACCGAGTACATGAAGCCGTCATAGCCGTAGAGCGAGATCAGGCCGGAAATCCCCAGGAAGGAGGCTGCCGACATGTAGTCGCCGGCGATGGCCCAGCCGTTCTGGGTGCCGGTGATGCCGCCGCCGGCGGCGTAGAAGTCGGCGGCCGTCTTGGTCTGCTTGGCGGCCCAGACCACGACCCCCATGGTGATGGCGATGATGACGGCGAACATGCTGATGGTGATGGTCCTGTTGGTCTTGAGCTCCCTCTTGACCGGGGCCTTGGCCGGGGTGGCGGCGGTCGCGGGGGCGGGGGACTCTACTGCCGCGGCAACCGGTGCGGCTGCGGGGGCCGGCGCGCTCAGGGCGGGTGCTGCGCCCGCGGGTGCTGCCGCCTTGGGCTCTTCGGCAAAGGCGGCTGCGGCAACGGAGAGTGCCAGTGTCGCGGCGATGATGATCTTCTTCATGGTCATGTAGTATCCCTCCTTGTTGTTTTTAGAGATGCAGTTCGTCGATCAGTTCCCTGGTCAAGCGGTCGAAGTCCTTGTTGGCGACGTGCGCGTAGTAAAGCGCGATGCCCCAGGAGACGAAGAACTGGGACAGGGCGAAGATGTAGCCGAAGTTGAGTGCGCCGATCATCTTCACCTTGAAGATCCCGGGGGTATAGGCGGCCCCGATGGGGAGCAGGAAATAGTAGACGCAGGAAAAAATCCACCAGCCGAACAGGAAGGCCCTCTTCTTGTGATGCAGTTCCACGAACTTTGGGTTCTTTGCGATTGCCGCCCAGTCATACTGTCTTTCTGCCATGGTAGTTTCTCCTTTGGTAAAGGTTGACCCGTGACGCCTCGAGCTCCCTGCTCGCCGAGGCGCCGACTTCTATGCTGTGACCACTTATCCCCTGGCGTAGCCGAATCTGGCCGAGAGCAGTTCCGCCCCCTCCTGCAGGGAGGGAATGATCTCCTGCTCGACTCTTTCGGCGAGCATCCTGAAGGAGGGGGCGAGCAGGGTGATGGCACCCAGCACCTGCCCCGCATAATCCCGGACCGCTACCGCCACGCTCATGATGCCATCCCCCAGCCCGCCGTCGTCGACCGCCACGCCGGTGCTTCTGATTTCCTCCAGCTCACAGGCAAGCTGGTTCAGATCGGGGCGCCTGTCCCCGCGCTGTTCTTTTTTGCAGATCTTCTCCAGCAGGTCCCAGGAGTCCACAGCCTTCATCACCTTCCCCGCGGCATTGGTGAAGAAGGGGATCTTCCTCCCGATGAAGGTCTGTGCCCTGATGGAGCGGCGGCAATCGACCATGTTGAGGAAGAGCACCTCGTCGTCCTTGAGCACCGTCATGTAGACCGCCTCGTCGTGCTCGAGGGCCAGCTTCTCCAGGATGGGGTGGGCGTAGCTCGCCAGGTCGGAGCTGTCGGAGACCTGCTGCATCCGGGCCGCGGGGCAACTGGTGAGATTGGAGCCGTCGATCAGCTTGCGCCCCAAGGCCGCGGTTTGCCGGCCGAGCTGGTAGGCGCCCGAGAGCGGGTCCCGCTCCACCAGCCCCTTCTCGCCCAGGGCCGCCAGCAGGCGCAAGGTCTTGTCGCAGGTAAGGCCTGCGCTTTCCGCCAGCCAGGGGAGGGTGAGCTGCTCCGGGCTCTCGGCCAGTTCCTCCAGTAATTCCAGGGCCTGCTTGATATTACGCACCGTATAGCTGGGGCCGACTTTGCACATCAGGGTCCTCCTGTTTCACGATAAGGGCGCTGCATCTCCAGGCGCGTCGGCTGGCTGCCCGGTTCGGAAGGTGCGGGGAGCGGCGGCGCGCTTGAAGGCGTGAAGACGCGCCGCTTCCGGGGGCGGCTCGGTCCGCTGCCCATGCTGAGAGGCCGAGATGTCGATGCCGGTCTCCTTCAGCCTCTATGGCGCGGAGAAATCGCATATTTTGGGGCATGGTAGCCTGGGGCGCTGGTGCGCCGCGCGGGCAGAGACTTCAGGCCCCAGCTAAAATAGAGCAGCGAAAGCGAATGGCGCTAGGGCTAGGCGAGGGGGGAGAGCTGTGACGGGGGAGCCCGGGACGGTACCGGGTCGATGCCGGGCGCAGCCGTCTCGCAGCTGGCCAGCAGGAGCAGGGGGTGAGCTTTGGCAGGTATGGCTATGCAGCTGGTTGCGGGGGGGCAATGCAGGTCCAACTGCGCCTGCAGTTCCTGACCTTGATCTTCTACCTGGGACTTGATCTCCTCGACCACGGCGCGCGGCCGGGGCTTGGGACCATGGTTGTGGTCCAGCGCCGGTATCCTCATGCCGAGAACGGCGAGGAAAAAGGCTGCCACCAGGGTTAAAGTTGTGATTGCGAGTGGTCTGCGCATCGGATCCTGTTGCCCTGGCTGGGCTGAATGGGCCAGGGGATAACGCTTGATGTAGCAATGATTTGAATAGCAATGTTTTGTACAGAAATATAACCAAGTTTCATAATTTTGCAACACCTTTCTGTATACGGAATTGATTTTTTGTAACATGAAGAAATTGCTGGTATTTTTTATGAAACGTTGTAAAATTCCGAAACTGGTGACCCGCTCGCTGCAGCACTATGCTCCGGCGGCAAGTGCGCCAGGCCCGGCGGCCGCTGCCAAACGGACACCGGCGCCGCTCCGGCAAATAGCTTTTCCCGTTTCGGGCGGGGTGTGGTAAAGAGGAACTGACAGGGATGGATCGGGCCGGGACCGGCAACACAGGGGACGTATGCAAGAAACCGAAAAGGCGCTAGTGGTAGCTGAGATCATGGACAACATCCGCCGGGTGTTTCAGGCGGTCCAGGAATATTCCAAGAAGGCGAAGCGGGAGACCGGCTTGACGGGGCCGCAGCTTTGGGCCATCAAGATCATCGCTCAGAAGGCTCCCATCAGCGGTTCCGAGCTGGCTCGACGCATGTATCTGCATCCGGCGACGGTGGTGGGGATAGTGGACCGGCTCGAGGGGTGCGGGTTGGTGTTGCGCACCCGTTCACGGGAGGATCGCAGGGTGGTTCAGATCACCTTGACCGAGCAGGGGAAGGAACTGGTGGCCCGGTCCCCGGAGGTGGCTCACGGCCTGCTGGTGAAGGGGCTTGAGACCCTTGATAAGGAGCGGCTGCTCAGCATGTCTTCCCAACTGGAGCAACTGGTCGAAATTTTGGGAGCCCAGGAGATCCCGCCCAAGCTCCTGCTTTCGCCGGAAGTGAACCTCGCCTCTGCTCACAACCCCGACCCGGGGAATGCTCCCGACGAGGAATGACCCTTTTCCCGGACATCCCCCCCCAGCCCCGGGGCGACCCGTGACACCACTGGCTCTGGTATCTGCCTCACGCCAGCTTCTACCCCTGGTACGGGTCATCGCTGCGCGGGGCGTCAGGCGCCTGCTCATCAAGGGACTGCCGGTACTTGATGCACCCTTTCAGGAATTCCGGCCATTCCGGCACCACGGGTAGCGGGTCTGTCTTTTCCGGCAGCAAACCCCAGAGGGCAGGGTGGTACCAGCACAGTTCGTGACCGCTACTGTCGCGGTGCTCACGAATCCCCTGCCGCAACTTCTTCACCTCTTCCAGCAGCTCTTCACGCGTCATCCCATCAAGGTCTTCATCCATAAGCCGGCTCCTCAGGTCGAGTCTGTTTTACCTCTCTCTGGTCGAGTATGCGCTTTACCTGTTCCCCTGGACAATATCCTGATGGCTGAGGCTCCCACAGGGGCTTCCTTCCCAAAAGTTGAGGAATATGCCACGCCGACTTGCTGGATATTCTCTAAGCCCGGCGCGGGCTTTCTCCTAAAACCCTATGATTTCAGAGGCATGAGGGTTTGGCATAACGTATGCTGTGTCAGGGTAGAGTATCTGGAAGCAGGTACAAATCCAAGGGAGGAACCGAAAATGAAAAAACTGATGATGATTCTTATGGCTGCAACCCTGCTTGCCGCTTCGATGCCGGCTTTTGCCGCGCCCCATGGCGGCTCGCATGACCCCGCTGACGTGCAGTGCGCCAAGGACTGCGAGATGCTGTTGAAGAATTGCGCGCTGGAGGTCGACACCATTCAGCAGAAGATCACCAAACTGAGAGCGGCGATCAAGAAAGACGGAGCCGATCAGCAAAAGCTTGCAGAGATCAAAGTGCTCAAGCTGAAACTGGAGGATGCGGAAGCGACCCTCAGAGCCCTGGAAAGCCCGGGCAAGTAGGCAATAGAAAGGGGTGATCTTGCTGCGTGAGATCACCCCTTCTTTGTGGCGCCTCCTGCCGAGGAGAAGGCCGACAGCCGCCCGAATCGGATCAATCTTCCGCTTTTACTCGTCACCTCGTCTTCCGCTCCTACCCGTCAACCCCGATCCGTTCCCGCCGCCGATTCCAGTCGCCCCAATGCCACACCGAGCAGGCCGAGCATTTCCGACTGCTGGGCCAGGTAATAGTCGGCCGCAGTTTGCTCGTCCTTGCCGACATGCACGCCGAACAGGTCAGCGCGCTTGAGGCGGAAGACATCCTCGTCGGTCTCGTCGTCGCCAAAGTAAATGGCCTTGCCGCACCCCAGGCGCTCCATGGACGTCACGAGCGCGTCTCCCTTGTCCGGCGCCTCCCTGGGTACCACGTTGACCACGTATTTGCCGCCGATTCGCCTTGGGTTAGGCTCCAGGGCATCTATGACGGTGTGAATCCGTGATAGCGCCGCTTCCGGGTCGAAGGCTTGACGGTAGTGCAGCGAGATGGACTCCCCCTTGAATTCGACCTCCACCCCGTGCAGGAACAGGGCTTCGTGCAGCCTCTCCCGCCACTTCAGGCAAAGCTCAGTAAAGTGCCGGTTGCGCTCGTCCTCTCCAGGCCACTCGGCCCCTTGATTGCCGATCAGAAGGTGGGGCTGGAACCCCAACAGGGTCTGGGCGTCCCTTCTCGACCTGCCGGTGATGACTGCCACCTTGGCGAGCCCCGCCAGCCGCTTAAGCGCGTTGCGGACCGGTTCGGCGACCACGGCGCCCGAGCGCCCCTCGACAATCTGTGTCAGCGTGCCGTCCAGGTCGAAGGCGAACAGGGTGTCGGGCGTCACGAATCGGGCAAAGGCGGCAAGCTGGTGTGATTGAAGCAGGTACGATGGCATTCCCTATCTCTCCTGATCCTGGCAGGCTGCCCATCTCCAATATTTTAAGATAACTGTAACATGAATCGTTGAGGATCAGGATAGATGGCATAGAGGGCGGGCAATTCAAATGCTACACCTGGGATGTGAAAGGCTTAATTGGTAATGGAGTCCTGAATAGAGTAGAATGCCCGATGTGAAATCTACGATTTGTTGAAAGGAAGAAACTATGATTATCGTGAAAGAAGTGGACCCGATTCTGCACAAGCAAAAATGCCTCGCCTGCGGCTATTACACCATCTACAGCGCTGTTCCTTCCGGAGATAAAGCGATCGATACCTGCACCCACTGCGGTCATGCTGTCGAACTGGTTTGGTACCCGGATCTCAGAGCGGCGTTGAAGAGCTCCGAGAGAATGTTACGGGACCTGACGGAACTCTTCCCGGAGCTTGCCGAGCTCAAGAATCCGGGAGACCATATCCTCCTCGATTGACCATATCCTCCTGGATTGACAGGTCAGGCCCACCGTTTCCGTGTTACCTCGGAATCAGGTGATAGGCATCATGGCGAACAGGCGCTTGCAGAACTTGCACAGGAAAAGTTCTGCATCGCCATCGACAAAATCTACTTCAGCCGTCCCCGGTTCTTCCACTTCATAAGAAATCATGCCGGCGTCTTCGACTGGTCCCTTGCAGGAAGGACAGTTGACCGGGAGCGTCCCGGCAAAGACCAAGTCGCGGAACTCCTCTATCGAGTAGTAGCCGATGAAGTCCAGATAGGGGAGGAGCTTCTCAGCCGGTTCCAGCCGCCCTACAGTCGGAAACTCCAATGACTGTTTGTCGATGTTGTAGAGACAGAGCATCCCTTTTTTCAGCTGCGTCTTGAGCGCTGCCGGAACGCTCGACAGCTTGAAACAAGGGTAGGGCTGCTGGCTCAGTATTTCGTCCAAGACGGGCATCTCTCCTTCTCCCCTACGCCACTCGCCACCGCTTGATCCTTCCACTCCGATAATGACACAACTCCAGGATATGATACGCCTGCCACAGCGCCAAGGCCAGATCATCGGGTCGACGACTTCTGGCGCCAGGTGGAGTTGTTCCGGGCGCGCGCCAACGTCAGCATCGCCGCCTTCCTGGTCAAGATGGGAATGGGAGACTCGGCAGAACTGTGGCGCGTTCTGGTGGAGTCGGAGCGGGCTCTTACTTACGTTGTTTGAAACTGTTTAGCCAAAGTTGACAACTCATCATGGACCGGTATCATTTGGAAAAATTAACCGATAGACGATAATACTCAACCATCCGTGAGGGTGGGGCGGAAAGCCTACAGGGTCTCACCGAGACAGCCGGGTTGCCGAAATATCCCCTGATATTTGGTCCCGGTTTTTTTGTGTCTGCACCGGTGAAGAAGAGACTGCCAAGGAACCAGTCGGGGCTGACCCGGTAGGTCCTGTCGATTCTATCTTTTCAGAAAGGTGCCTCTAAACATGTGTGGAATCACCGATCTGTCACTGCTGTCGAGCGGTTTTCGTCTGGCAACTCTCTGCATGTTCATCCTGTCTCTCAGCGGATGTGCAGTCATGAAAGGTGCCCAGGAGCAGTCATCGCTTTACCCGGGTCTTCAAAAGGAGATCGAGCGCAACGTGTTTCGCGTCGCCAGAGGAACTGACGTCATCGGCAGGTTGGCTGTCGTCAGGCTTGAGAAAGGGGATACGCTGCCTGACCTTGCAAGACACTTCAGCCTGGGGATTACTGCGTTGAGTGCAGCCAACCCGGGGGTGGATGTATGGGTGCCTGAGGCGGGAAAACGCCTCCTGTTGCCGCTTAGTTTTATCCTGCCGGATGCTCCTCGCAAAGGCATTGTGATCAACCTGGCCACCATGAGGCTCTTCCATTTTAAAGGGAATAACAAGTCCCTCGTGGTGTCGACCTATCCGGTCGGTGTTGGAACCGAGGAACGACCGACGCCTACCGGGCAAATGCATGTGGAGCGCAAGGCGACCCGACCGATTTGGCACGTGCCTGTTTCAATTGCGGAGGATCATAGAAAAAAGGGAGATCCGCTCCCCGCAGAAGTTCCGCCGGGACCTGAAAACCCCTTGGGAGATCGCGCGCTCTATCTAAGCAAGGCGGGCTATCTGATCCACGGTACCAACAAGCCGGCCAGCGTTGGGCTTAAAGCAACCAACGGCTGCATGAGACTCTATCCCGAAAACGTGAAAAGGCTTTACGAGGAAACTCCAGTCAATACACCTGTAGTCATTGTCAACCAGCCCTATCTCCTGGGCCTGCGTGATCGAGTTGTTTACCTGGAAGCTCATACTCCTCTGGATGGCTCGGGCGCTGTTGAGCTGGAAAAGATAGAAGCGAAATTGAGGAACTTCGAAAAGAGGTCTGGGCGCACCCTGGACTGGAGAAAGATCAAGGCGGTACAGGCGGAGGCGAGAGGGCTTCCTGTGCCAATCTGTGAGATTGGTCCAGTAAGTAAAAAAGAGGCTGCGGAAATCGTTGAGGTCGAGCACCCAGTCAAAATGTTTGGCAGACCGGAAATACCGGAGCTCAAACTGGACGCCTGGTATGTTTTAGCAGCTAATGTGCCTGACCAGATCGATGCTCTGAGGCTTGCCGCCATTATGAACCACCAGGGCCCACCAATCCCGGCAAGGGTGTTATCCAAAAGCGATAGCCATCGTGTTATCGCCGGCCCCTTCGATAATATCAGCGTAGCCAAAGATGCGGCGAAAAGGTTGAAGATCGACCTGGAGCTGGACGCCATACTGGTTGAACCGGTCAACAAGATGTAGGAGATCTCGCCTGTCTTGTGTGCGGGCGGAATCCTGTGTGAACTTCATGCTATTCGCATGAGGCATACCAACACAAAGGAGGTGATTCGTGATGAAGAAAGGTGCTCTGGTGATCTCGATGATGCTTGTTGTCGCTGTTAGCTTGATCGGGTGTGCAACATCCGGTGACCTCGAGAGAGTGCAGATGCAGGAAAGACTGATCGGTGCCAAAGCCGATCAGGCATTGCAGGATGCGCAAGCTGCCAAGGCGTCAGCCGATGCTGCGAAGTTACAAGCGGATGCTGCCGCAGCACGCGCAGAGAATGCGGTAAAGATGGCAGCGGAAAGGGAAAAGATGGCAGCTGAGAGGGAAGCGATCGCAGTGGAGAAGGCAAGGCTCGCAGATGAAAGGCAACAGATGGCAGATGAACAGGCGGAAAGGGCTTCCGCCGCTTTCCAGAGATCGATGAGGAAATAACTTGTTCCTGGGAGCAGCCAACTTCAGCCACGGTCCTCAGGACCAATGAAATGGCAGGGCCTAAAAACCCTGCCACTTCATTTTCCGCAGTCCAGTGTGGCTACACCCCGAAGGCATACTTGGCGGGCAATCCGTTGGCCGGGTCGCCGCGCAGGACGCCGAAAGACTTGTTGGAACCGATGATGGTCTCGGAGATCAGGTAGGTATTGCGCGCCTGGATCTCCATAAAGACGGCATCAGGCGGCGTGTAGCCATGGGCGGAGCAAAAAGCGCTGGCGCAACTGAAGACGTCTTCCAGTTCGTCGATTTTCACGATGCGCTTGGTATCCAGGTAGATTTCCGGCAGTTTCTCAAGTTCCTCCCTGACCCAGGCGGTATTGGAAAACCTCTCCGAGTAGACGAAGGGAATGCCCATCCGGTCGGCGATTGACTGCACCTCCTTGATCAGGGAGTCAAACGCCTCAGCGAATATAGGATTGAGCTGCTCTGCTGCACCTTTTTCTTCCATCCTGAACGGAGCGGTTGTTTCAATGGCATCGACGAAGAGGCATGGGTATCTTTCCCGCCCGGTTTGCAGTACATCGACGAACAGGGGGAGGATGTGGCATTTTATCGCCGGCTTTCCATCGATAGATGCCACCAGTATCTGGTAGTTGCTGTCCATGATCCATGAGAAGACGGTCCAGTAGATATTTTCCGTCTGACAGTTCCCCTGCAGATGCTTCTTGTCGGAGGTGCAATCTCCGAATACCCTGCCCAACTGCAGGTAGGAAAGATCCCTGGGTGCATAGGCGAACTCCACCCCTTGTCCCGTGGCAAAACGTAAAGCGTCACATCCCGGAAGGTCGACAAACCTGGCAATCTCACCAAGCGCATTCGCTATCTCGTCAGCATATTGCTTCAGCGGGAACAGATCGGAGTTGATAAAAGGGAAGCGATCCAGAACTTGACGGGCTTTAAGCTGTGACAGGAGGGCGTCCAGGTGTGGAGACCTGCTGCCGTTCGCTATCTTCCTGGCGATGGCATCGACAGCTTTAGCCACGATTCTGTCCGGAGCTATCGAATGCAGGATCTCCTTTTTCATCACCCCGTGATCCAACAGGGCTGAATTGATGTCGAGACTCGACAGCTGCTCCAGCGTTCTTTTGTTGGCACGAATCACATTTCCTACATCGTTGTGATCGTTCAAGTTGTGAAGTGGAGTGACAGTTATTCCGAACTCCCTCTGGTAATCCCGGTGCCAGGAGGAGAAGAAATCGATAACAAAGGGCTTCAGGTTGCGTCGTTTGTCGGCGGCCAGCCAGGTTTTCAGGATAAATCCCAAATCCAGGTTCAACACCTTGTTGGGCGCGCGCTCATCGACAACGCCATCGCTCGGCTTCACAGGAGGCAACAGGTTGTAGGAGCTAGGCAGACGCCCGTAAAGCATCTTTGCCTGCTCCAACGAGATCAGAAAGGGCCCTTCATCGACGCTGTAACCTGTGATGTTTGGATTGTACATGACTCTTCCGTGTAATACTCGCCTACGGCGACCCCTCTAGTGAGTGCGCCGGAAACCGCAGAGCAGTGCCGCGATCCGATCCTGCAGCTCCCGGGCCCGCCACCCGGAACCGGCATAATTCTGGATGATGATGGAAAAGGCGAGCGGTTCCCCGTCGGCGCTGTTGACGTACCCCGAGAGAGCGGAGACCCCCTTCATGTTCCCGGTTTTTCCGCGCAGGTTCCCTTCGGCGCAGCTCCCCTTCATGCGCCCCTTCAGCGTGCCGTCTTTGCCGGCTATGGGAAGCGATTCCCTGAAGATGCGGTACAGTTGCGGGTCCCGGTGCATGGCACGCAGCGTATGGGTCATGGTCTCCGCGCTCGTGAGGTTGTAGCGCGAGAGGCCGGAGCCGTCTGCCAGGACCAGGTTTTCGGTCGCAATGCGCTCCCCTTCAAGGTATCTGCGCACCGCGGCGCTGCCGGCCTCCCCCGATCCCGGCTGCCCGCTGGCGTGCAGCCCCAGCAGTTTCAACAGGCTCTCGGCGGTTACGTTGTCGCTGGTCTTCAGCGCGAACCGGACCAACTCCTCCACGCGCCGGGGGGCGCGCGCCAGCACGGCCGCTCCCGCCGGAGTGGCTGCCGTGGTCATGGTGCCGACCTTCATCCCCTGCGCCCGGAGCGCATCCCGGAACAGGGTGAGCGCCATGAGTTCCGGGCGCCAGACGCTGGCCTGCTTTACCAGAGGAGCGCTTCCCAACGCTATCACCCCGGTCACCGTGATCACGTTGTCCTGCTCGCCGGGGCGCCTGGCGGCCTGGATGCTGCTAGGCTCCTTGCCGGTACCGGTCTTGGCCAGGTTTTCCAGGGAGTAGTAGGAGGTGCGCGGCTCCGCCGTGACAATAGCCGGTGCCCCTTCCTTGGGGCCAGGATGCACCCGCACCGAGACGGCATTATGGTTGACCGACAAGGGGGAGATGAGCATTTCGTCGTCGTCCCACATCCACCCCTTGCCCCGGTAGAGGTCGTCAAAGCAGGAGAGGTCCGCGGCCAGGGTGTACTCCCTGTCCCTGTTCATCCTGGGGGCCACAGTCGCGGCCAGGGCCGCCAAGTCCGCCGCGGACAGCAGGCTGTCGCCGCATCCTTTGAGGTAGACCCTTCCTCCGGCCGCGTCGAGTGCAACAGTGGTGGCTACCTCCCGGTCCGGTCCCAGGAGGGACAAGGCCGCGGCCGCGGTAAAGAGCTTCTGGGTGGAAGCGGGAACCAGCAGAAGTCGCGGGTTGAACTCGTAGATGGTGTCGCCTTCCTTGAGCGACAACACCTTGATCCCCGCGTTGGTGACAGGGAGAAACTCGCGGGCCAGGATGGCGTCGATCTCGCTCTTGAGGCGAGCGGTGGCATTGCCGGCGACCCCCAGTTCGGCTCGTTCTGCGGGAACAGTTTGTCCGGCGAAGGTGGTTGGTCCGGCAAAGGCGGTGACAGGCGAACCGGCAGCGATGATGAGGGCCGAAAACACAGCCCCTAAGAACTTGCGCAGATGCGGCATACTATTTACCGTCCCCTTTGACAACTTGGTGGGAGATGGAGTACTCACGCCATCTTTTCGGTCTGATAGCGAAGAATGATGCAGCCGGTCGAAAGTGTACGTGCTTCAAGCAACTGCAGTTCCTGTGGCTTCACTTCGCCACTGAACAGAAGCCTGCCTCTGCCATGAATGACCGGTGCTATTCCCAGGCGATACTCATCAAATAGTCCCTCGTTCATCAGAGTCTTCGAGAGGTTGGCGCTGCCGAAGACGAACATGTTGCCGTTGCCCTGTTGCTTCAGTCTCGCCACTTCCTCTGCCACGTTGTCCTTCATTAGTGTCGTGTTGTTCCAGTTTGCCGTCTGGAGAGTGCGCGAACATACCACTTTCGGAAGGCTGTTCATGTAATCGGCCACTGCTCCCTTGGCGGTCTGCCAATATGCAGACATGCCCT
>Ga0209212_1007701_pt1 | contig 11801 bp, 7 predicted proteins | sample RifGroC2_FD_183996 | JGI IMG/M metagenome (GOLD analysis project Ga0209212, IMG submission 183996) | Groundwater microbial communities from Rifle, Colorado, USA - Groundwater C2 (SPAdes) (version 2) | ecosystem: Environmental > Aquatic > Deep subsurface > Groundwater | place: Rifle, Colorado...
TCGAAGGCAAAGCCGGGCATGTAGTTCTCGATCAAATCCGTGCTGTTGATCACGAACGATTGGTGAGCAGGCTCGGGCGGCTGCCGCCGGCAACGCTAGGCAGGATTTTAACTGTCCTCCAGGAAATGTTTGCTCTATAGGCGGTAAGCAGAGACGCCGCCAAACGTCGTGCTGGCCGAACAGAGGAACCCAACAACGCATGAGCATGGGTGAAAAATTGCGGGGTAGTCTTGTTGACGAGAGAGTCGTCATTTGTCATGATATATGACGATGGACTCGTCGCAGTTTCCAAGCCCTCCGGGAACCCCGGTTATCGAGCGCATGCTCAACTTGCGAGACCTCCTTGCGAAAAAATCCTTTTTTCTTTTCGGGCCGAGACAGACCGGTAAGACCTTCTGGGTCCGGCGGTCTCTCGGGGAGGTCAAGACGTACGATCTTCTTGATACATCAGTTTATCTGGCTCTAAGCCGCAGCCCTTCCCGTATCGCTCAGGAACTCTCGTCACAGGATCGCGTGGTTGTCGTTGATGAAATCCAGCGCCTGCCGATTCTATTGAACGAGGTGCACCGACTCATCGAAGAGAAGGGCGTTCGATTCCTGCTGACGGGCTCCAGCGCCCGCAGCCTTCGTCGGGGCGGGGTGAATCTTCTCGGAGGTCGGGCACGAACGCAATATCTGCATCCGCTCACCCGCCGCGAGTTGGGGCCGTTGTTCGATCTCAGACGAGCCGTGGAAAGAGGCTTGCTTCCGTCGATCTATTTTTCCGACGACCCGCGCGCCGACCTTGAAGCCTATGCCGGATCGTATCTACAACAGGAAATCGTCGCCGAGGGGGCGACCCGCAACATCCCTGCCTTCAGCCGGTTTCTTAGAGTTGCAGCGCTCTGCAACGGCACCATCGTTAATTTTACCAATGTGGGCAACGATGCCCAGGTGGCCCGCACCACCGTGTACGAGTATTTCGAGATTCTGAAAGACACATTGGTTCTCCACGAGCTTCCCGCCTGGAAAAAATCAAAGAAAAGAAAACCGCTGGCCTCGTCGAAGTTTTACTTCTTTGACACGGGCGTGGTCTCGGCGCTCCAGGGGCGGGAATTTCGACCCGGCACGCCTGAATTCGGCGAAGCCTTTGAGACCTATGTGATGCATGAACTCACGAGTTACCGCGACTACGTCTCGGGAGAACCTCTGAGTCATTGGCGTTCGGCCTCAGGTTTTGAAGTGGATTTTATTATCGCTGACCATACGGCGGTTGAAGTAAAAGCCAAAGAAAACATCTCATCCCAAGACGTGAAACCCCTCTATGCGCTCGCGGAGGAAAAGAAGCTCAAAAGATATCTCTGTGTGAGTCTGGAGCGCCGGAGACGGAAGATGGACGCGGTGACGATTCTTCCGTGGGAAGAGTTTTTGGCCGAGCTATGGAGCGGCCGTTATACCTAGGCCGTTTTCCGGGGCGCAGGCTTGACCGCTTTACCTCGAAACGTGGAAGTGTCCGTGTTTTGTTGTCTTGCCGGCCATGCGCCTGCCACCAAACACCCGGAGCCAAAAAACCCTTGTCAGGACAAGAGCGATTGGCGTAGAATCGCCGCAATTTTAGAGAGTTCGAGATCGCCCGGGTTAAGGAGAAGAACCGAATCATGCGCTCGCAGATCCCGCTAGATCCGCAGGAACCTTTGCCGGGAAAAATGGTATGGATAGAAGATCCGGCCCGAGCCCTTTAATCGTGGATTCTAAGACCTGATGGAATGTAATAGGGTCGTTTTTACTGGCCATGCAGTGCAGCGGATGTTCGAAAGACAGATCCACAAGGACGATTTGCTCGACGTGCTCCGATCCGGTGAAGTCATTGTCACTTACCCCGACGACGTCCCGTTCCCAAGCTGTCTAGTGCTAGGATTTGTGCAGAGGCGTCCGCTCCATGTTGTTGTTGCGATTGATCAAACAAGCGGCACGTGTCATATTGTAACAGTTTACCAGCCGGATGCCTCCCAATGGGGGCCTGACTTTAAAACGAGGAAGCCGTGATGAAATGCGTGCTCTGTAAGCAAGGAAAAACCGGCCCCGGGAAAGTCACCGTAACGCTTCAACGCGGGGGAACGACAGTTATCTTCAAGGAAGTGCCTGCAGAGGTTTGCGGGAACTGCGGGGAATACTATCTTTCTGAGGACGTTACGGATAAGGTTCTCAAGCGGGCGGAGGTGGCGGTAAAAAACGGCACCGAGGTCGAGATCTTAAGATTCGCCGCGTAAGTAAGACTACGCGCGCCTGCGGAACTCCAATCTATATCTGGAAAAACGGCAAGGTTGTTGCGAAAAAGCCTTGAGCGCTTGAAAAACTCCTCCGTGCTTCGAGCACACTCCCTTAATGTCGTCATTTCGACATTTCGGCAATTGTCGAAACGTGGAAGCGTCCGATTTTTGAATTCCCTCGCGCCTAAAAAAGCCCTTGTCAGAGCACGGCCAAATCGCCTAAGATCGTGAAAATTGTTGCCTTTTAGGCAGACGCCTCGGGTCGGAGCGGCAAAGCCGGCCCAAAGTCGGAAACCGGTGACTCTGTGCCTGTTTTTTTATCCTTTATCCTTGTAATGGATCCCCGCGAGGCGCTTCCATGACTCGGGGGAAGAAGAATAACGACCCCTTATGTATTTCCCCGATTTGAGATAACTGCTTCGGTTTGAAGAATGCCTAAACTATCTCTCGCAAAGCTCGAACGACATCTCTACTCGGCCGCTGATCGGCTCCGCCAGGAGGGTTTGGACGCAGCCACCTACAAGGACTACATCTTCGGGATGTTATTCCTGAAGCGCTGCTCTGACGTGTTCGACGCCGAGTGGGAGAAGATCGTTGGTACGAGAATCGAGCAAGGAATGGCTAAAGAGAAAGCCATGAGCTATGGCGAGAATCCCGATTACTACGACGGGTTCTTTGTTCCGGAGCGGGCCCGCTGGGCGTACCTCCAAGATAAGCTGAATGACGCGGCGGAACCGTACGGAAGCGTGCTCGATAAAGCTCTTGGCGCCTTGGCCGAGTATAACGACTCGCTGGAGCATGTATTGGATCACATCCAATTCATGAAAATGCAAAGCAATAAGCGCATTGTCTCGGACGACGCCTGCAAGGACCTCGTCCGCCACTTTAGCCGTTACCGCCTGCGCAACGAAGACTTCCAGTTTTCGGACCTGCTGGGAGCCGCCTACGAGTTCCTGATCAATATGTTTGCCGAGTCGGCAGGCAAAAAGGGCGGCGATTTCTATACCCCGCGCGACGTTATCCGATTGATGGTCCGTATCCTCAAGCCCAAGCCAGGGCTGAGCGTTTACGATCCCTGCTGCGGCTCCGGCGGCATGCTCATCATCAGCCGCGAGTTTATCGAGCAATCCGGCGGCGATGTGACGAACCTGCGGCTCTGCGGACAGGTCAACGACGCCTCCGCCTGGTCCATCTGCAAGCTGAACATGCTCCTGCATGGCGTGCCAGGCGCCGACATACAGCTTCAGGACACGCTGCTTCATCCGATGCACCGTGAAGCGGGCGAACTGGAGCGTTTCGATCGTGTTATCGCCAATCCACCGTTCAGCCAGAATTACACAAAGAGCAACATGGAGTACCCTGAGCGGTTCCGGTGGGGCTGGTGCCCGACTACAGGCAAGAAAGGCGACCTGATGTTCGCCCAGCATATGCTCGCCGTCTGTAAACCCGGCGGCATGGTCACTACTGTCATGCCGCACGGCGTCTTGTTTCGCGGCGGCGCGGAAAAAGAGATACGCAAGAAATTTCTCGAACAGGACCTGATCGAGGCGATCATCGGCCTCCCGCCCAATCTATTTTACGGCGCGGGCATCCCTGCTTGCATCCTCGTGATGCGCCCGAACCTGACCGGCCAGTCGCTTAACCCAAATAAGCCCGAGAACCGCCGCGGCCAAATTCTCTTCATCAATGCCGATGCCGAATTCCACGCAGGGCGCGCCCAGAATTATCTCCGGCCCGAGCATATAGAAAAGATCGTCTCCACCTATGACCGCTCCGAGGACGTGCCGGGCTACGCGCGGCGCGTGCCGCTTGAAGAGATCAGCAGCCTCGCCAATGACTGGAATCTTAACATTCGCCGCTACGTGGACAACTCGCCACCGCCCGATCCCCACGACGTGCGGGCCCATCTGCTAGGCGGCGTGCCTGTTGCCGAAGTCGAAGCGCAGCGCCCGCTATTCGAGGCATTGGGCTTCGACCCGTCTCACGCGTTCGCCGCGCGCGCAAACGACGCCGTCTACTTCGACTTTGCGCCCGCGCTTACCGACCGTGCCGCCATCCGCCCGCTCGTGGAGCAGGACTCCGGCGTCCAGGCTCGTGGACAATCAATGCGCGACGGACTTGAGACGTGGTGGGCCGCCCACGCAGGACGACTCGCCGACCTACCACAGCACCGCCAACTTAACCGGGTGCGCGCCGAGTTTCTCGACTCGTTCGTCGCCGCGCTATCGCCGCTGGGCGTGCTCGACCGCTTCAAGCTCGCAGGCGTCATCGCGACCTGGTGGACCGACACATTGCCCGATTTCAAAACGCTCCTGGAAAACGGATTTCCCGGCGTGATCGACGGCTGGGTGGACGCCATCGCCGACGCCGTCGAGGACGACGAAGCCGTCGGCCCGACTTTCGATCCCTTCGCGCACAAGCTCGTCCGCTGTACTATGACCGACTACCTCGAACAGATCGCTGCTGCGAAGACCGAAGTTGCGCGTCTCAAAGGCGAGAAGGAAACCTTCGAGCAGAGCAACGAGCCCGATGACGCTGACGAAGAAGAGCTGAAGAACTGGAACTACGCCAAAGACCTGGAACGTCAAATACGTGAGCTGAAGGCAGAGAACAAGGACGCGCTGAAGGAATTAGCCAAACTCGAAAAGGTTGCCGCGAAACCCAAAGCAACCGACGCCGATCGCCGGGCCGCTTGTGTAGCCAAAGCAGCGCTGAAGCCCGCGCTCGACCAACTTGCTGCTCTCGAAGCTGCGCTCGCGCCTTATGAGAAAATTAAGGCCGACCTCTCCGCCGCCCGTGCCCGCTTCCGCAAGCTGACCGATGCCTTCGTATCCGAACTCAAAAACCGCTGCGGCTTTATGGGTGACGACAAAAAACGCGCGCTCGTGCTGGAACTTTTGGAGCAGGATGTACAAGGCAGTCTTGATGGGGCCGTCACAGAGAAGCGGCGAGCGCTGGTGGGGTTCGTCGAAAAGTTGTGGGACAAGTATCGCGTGACACTTACTTCGCTGTGCGAATCCCGAAGTATGGAAGAGGGTTCCTTAAGTGCAATCCTTGAGGCCATGCGGTATGTGTGAATCTCGAACAAGTGTACCGGCTGGCCAGGTTCCGCAAGGCTGGGAGGTTCGACGGCTTGAGCAAATGATCGAGGTGCTCGATCACATGCGGGTTCCTATCAGCGCTGAAGAGCGATTCAAGAGACAGGGAACAGTGCCCTACTACGGGGCGAACGGCCACCAAGGTTGGATCGACGATTATCTCTTCGACGAACCTCTTGTTCTGATAGCAGAGGATGGGGGAAACTTTGACGACTTTGCGTCGCGCCCAATTGCTTACAAGATAAGCGGAAAGTCATGGGTTAATAATCATGCCCATATCTTGAGAGCAAAAAACGGAAACAAGCTAGACTTCATTTTTTTTACGCTGGCTCACAAGGACATTAGACGTTACATCGCTGGGAGCACACGCTCAAAACTTACTCAACGCGAGCTTAAGAAAAATGAAGTTCTCACACCCTTATCTCCCGCTGAGCAATCCCGTATCGCCGCCGTGCTGGACACGGTGGACGAGGCGATTGCGAAGACGGAGGCGGTGATTGCGAAGCTCAAGGAAGTGCGGGCGGGTCTGCTTCACGACCTCCTCACCCGCGGCCTCGACGAACACGGCCAACTCCGCGACCCCGTCGCTCATCTGGAACAATTTCAAGACTCGCCGCTAGGACGGATCCCGAGGGAGTGGAGGTTCTGCAGGCTTGGAGATGTGCTTCAGACACAACCGCGGAATGGTTATAGCCCGCAGGAGGCACCGGCTTTCCGCAACGGGTACATCTTGGGACTTGGATGCCTAACATCGGACGGGTTTGCACCGGTCCAGCTTAAGAATGCTCCAATGGATGCCGGCCTTGACAGATTCCTACTCCACGATGGCGATCTGTTAATCAGCCGGTCAAATACCAGGGAGCTTGTCGCTCTCCCAGGGATTTTCAGCGATGTGGGCTACCCGTGCTATTATCCTGACCTGATGATGCGCCTTGTTCCAAAACCCGAGCTATCTGCAGAGTTTTTAGAACTCATTCTTCGTTACTCAGTGTCGCGAACATGGCTGGTAGCTTCTGCCACGGGAACCTCCGGGACTATGGTCAAGATCACTGGCGCGGGTGTGATGCAGATCCCTGTTGCGTTTCCACCGAGAAACGAAAGCCACGAACAGCAGAGAATGCTGGCCGTCAGGAATGCTGTGAACGATGAGGTGCGTGCTCTTCTTCAAGAGCTAACCAAACTTAAGTCGCTGAAATCCGGCCTCATGGACGACCTTCTCACCGGTCGCGTCCGCGTGCCGGAGAGCATCACAGATGGCGGGAGGCATACATGAACCGGGAAAGGAGACGATTGGGCGGATCGGACGGGTCGGAAAAATCAAAAGCGGCTGGCCATGCGCCGCTGCGGCCGCACGGCGGCTACCGGCGACTGCGCTCGTTTCAGGTGACGGAAATCATCTACGACGGCACGGTAGCGTTCTGCGGCCGGTTCCTGGACGCCCGGCGGACGCGCCTGGTGGACCAGATGGTGCAGGCGGCGCGCAGCGGGCGGCAAAACATCGCTGAAGGTAGCCGTGCCTCGGGCACCTCCAGCCAGACGGAACTGCGGCTGATCGGCGTCGCTCGCGCAAGCCTCGACGAGCTGCTGCTCGACTACGAAGACTACCTGCGCCAACATGGCCTGCCCCTCTGGAGCAAGAATCACCCGAAAGCCCGCAAGGTGCGCGGGCTTGCCGCGGCAAGCGGGGAAAATCCGACTGATCAGACGGATCGGACCAATCGGACGGACACCTACAACCGTTACCGCCCGTTCATCGAGGAGAGCGACGCCGAGACGGCAGCCAACACGCTGATCTGCTTAATCCACCAGGCCAACTACCTGCTCGACCGTCAGATCGCAGCGCTGGAGAGCCAATTTGTTCACGAGGGCGGCTACAGCGAACGTCTCGCCGCTGCCCGGCTGGAGGCTCGACGGAAAAGGGCGACGGTCTCGGATCAGACTGATCTGACCGATCAGACCGATCGGACTGAGAAAGCTGCTCGAGCTCCTGACTGCCCGTTGTGTGGCGGGCCGATGATTTTGCGCACGGCGCGAAAAGGACCGCAGGCCGGTTCGCAGTTTTGGGGGTGCGCGGGATATCCCGCCTGCAAGGGAGCGCTTGCCTTGTGAAAATCGCGTGGGAATACGATCTCGTCGAGAAGCCTTTTTGCGAGCAGCTCAAGTTAATGGATTGGCAATGGTTGGAAGGCGATACGGACGTTCCCTACCTGACGGAGCGCGAAAACTTCCGGGAGGTGCTACTCAAGGGGCGGCTCGCGGCGGCGCTGCGCAAGCTCAACTTACGCGATGGCCAACCGTGGCTCGATGACGCGCGCATCGTCCGCGCGATCCGCGATCTCGAACAGGCTGCCGGGTACCGGCTGATGGAGATCAACCAGTCGGCGACGGAACTACTGCTTAAGGGCACGGTGGCCGATGGGTTACCGGATTGGGATCAAGGCCGTCCGCAGCCCGTGTACTTTATCGATTTCCAGAACTGGCAGAATAACGATTTTCTCGTCATCAATCAGTTCAAAGTTGAATTGACAAGCAGCCGTGGGCACGTGATCCCGGACGCGGTATTGTTCGTGAACGGCATCCCGCTCGTGGTGGCAGAGTTCAAAAGTCCCGGCATCGAGAATCCACTACACGAGGCAATCAACCAGCTCCTGCGTTATTCCAACCAACGACGCGAGATCTTTCCCACGCTCTACACCGAGAACGAAGGCGTAGAGCGACTCTTCCACACCAACCAGATTCTCATTGCGAGCGATTTCTTTGAGGCGCGCGCGGCAACCGTCGGGGCTCCGCCCGAGGCGTATCGGGAATGGGCGGACACTAGTCCGGTGACCATGAGTACAGTGGCCGAAGAGTTGGGCCTGTTTTCCAGGTCGCCTGAAGGAACTGAGGCGGAGCAGGAACTTGCGACCCTGGGACCTGAACAATCCGAACGCGCCGGCACACCTCTGTTTTTCCGCAAGCCCGAGCAGCGGCCCCCAGCAATGCGGCATAACGGAGCTACCCTTCGCAGCCAGCAGATTCTTGTCGCCGGGATGCTGCGGCCCGAGCACCTGCTTGATCTCGTCCGCAACTTTACGGTCTTTCAACAAGTAGACGGCAAGACACGGAAGGTTGTTGCGCGCTATCAGCAGTTCCGCGCCATCCATAAAGCTGTCGCACGACTCCAGGAAGGTCGCACGCGCAGGCAAGACGCCGCTCGCGACGAGCGCGGCGGTATCATCTGGCACACGCAAGGCTCCGGCAAAAGCCTCAGCATGGTTTTCCTGGTGCGCAAGATGCGCATGATGCAACGGCTTAACCGTTTCAAGGTGGTGGCGGTCACGGACCGCACCGATCTCGAAAAGCAGCTCCGCGAAACGGCGCGGCTCTCCGGCGAAACTCTGCGGCCCACCGATTACGATCGCACGGGTCGCGAGTCGCCGACGGCCCGTACCCAGAGAATCCTGCGTGAGACGACGCCAGATATCGTTTTCGCAATGTTGCAGAAATATCAGGATATGGAAAAGAGGGATGCGGGCGAAAAAGTGGCAATGACTATTATCCGCAAGGAAAAGAGGCCGGGCAAGGACCAGCCGGTGGTCGAGAAAGAGGTCACCTTCGAGGAAAGCATCCACTTTGAGGAGTTCCCCGTGCTGAACGAGTCGGAGGAGATCCTCGTGCTGGTGGACGAGGCGCATCGCTCCCATACTCGTGCGCTCCATCGGAACCTGCGCAAGGCGCTCCCCAACGCGGCCATCATCGGCTTCACCGGAACGCCTATTCTCAGCAAGGAGAAGACCGAGACGCGCGAGATTTTTGGCGAGTTCATCGACAAGTACATCTTGCAGGACTCCGAGCTCGACGGCGCGACGGTGCCGATCCTGTACGAGGGACGCACCGCCGAAGGGCTGGTGAAGGACGCGCCGGGGCTCGATCAACTCTTCGAGGACATGTTCCGGGATTACAGCCCCGACGAGTTAGCGGTAATCAAGGCTAAGTATGCAACCGAAGGTGACGTGCTCGAAGCGCCGATGCTCATCGAGAAAAAGGCACGGGACATGCTCCGGCATTACGCCGGCGTAGTACTGCCCGAGGATTTCAAGGCGCAGGTCGTAGCCACCAGTCGGCAGGCGGCGGTCACCTATTATGAAAAGCTAGAGCAGACACGGCAGGAGCTGGTGTCCGAATTGGAGGCGGTGCCACCCGCGACGCTGGCATTGCCGGATGACGAGGTGGAGAAGCTCGATCCGAACAACCGCTTTCTGGTTCGGGCCCACCCGCTCCTGCCCAAGCTCAGCGCGTTAGAAATTGCAGTCATCATTTCCGGCGATCACAACGATCCTGAGTCATGGTGGGATTGGGCCGACAAGAACGAGCAGGACGAGCGCATTGCGCGCTTCAAACGAAGACTGACAGCAGAGAAGACGGAGAAGACCGATCCGCTGTCGATCCTGGTCGTGAACAACATGCTGCTGACCGGTTTCGATGCGCCAGTGGAACAGGTTCTTTACCTCGACCGCAAGATGGTCGGGCACGATCTCCTCCAGGCCATCGCCCGCGTGAACCGCACCTGCGGACCGAAGAAATGTGGGTACGTGGTGGACTACATCGGAGTCGCACGGCACTTGACTGAAGCCCTTAAGGAGTACGACGGGGAGGATATCGAGTGTGTATTTATCGACATCAGCGTCGAATTGCCGAAGCTGCTAGACCGTCGGGCACGCGCGGTGGCTGTGTTCACCGACCGTGGAATTACCGATCTTCAGGGACAGGTAGACGTGTGCGTGCAGTTGCTCGAAGACCTGAAGGTTCGAGCCGACTTCATCAACAAGCTGAGGATGTTCTATGAGACGCTCAACATACTCGAACACCGCCCGGAGGTTCCCGGCGATGTCTTTCGGGACGCGAAGCTGCTCGGGTTCATCAACAAAGTCGCGGCCAATCTTTACCGCGATCCAGCTTTGAATCTTCTTGGCGTGGCGGAGAAAGTGAAGATGCTCATCAACGCCCACGTGTCCGCGCGCGGCGTGGATCCGAAGGTTCCGCCCACGATGATTACCGATGCGGAGTTCGAGAAGGTGCTTCAGGCGCAAAGCAGCAGCCGCGCCCGCGCAACTCAAATGCAGCACGCGGCCCGCTACCACATCATCGGCTTTTCAAACCAGAATCCCGTCTACGCCCGCAAGATGAGCGAGAAGCTGGAGGAAATACTCCAGCGCTTCAAAGACGACTGGGATGCCTTGGAGCGGGAGTTACGGAAGTTTATTAACGAGTTGAAGCAGGGAGATCGGAATGAATTCCCGGGCCTCGATGCGAAGGTTCAGGTGCCATTCGTTCGGTTGGTTCTGGAAGAATGCGGCAAGGGGCGAGAACTGAGCGAGACACAGCGCAGAGCAGCACTCTCAGTCACCCTCGAAATGGTGGACCGTATCCGGCAGGAGATTCGGAAGGTTGGCTTCTGGAAGAACCAAACCATGCGGGAGTTATTGACGAAGGCATTAGTACGCGACCTCGACGCGGCACGCATCTGCTGGCTCGGGACCGAACGCGACCTGGCGCAACGCCTGGTGGCGCTTGCAAAGGAAAACCACGAAAATCTGACCCGGTCATGATGGAGACGCTGGCAGTCGATAGACTCGTGTTTGAGGTGAGGCGCAGCACGCGGCGAACAACGTTTGGACTCACTGTTGACCGTAGTGGCGAGCTTGTGATTCACGCGCCGGAATCAAGCGACCCTAGGGAGTTGACGCGGTGGACGCGATCGAAGCTCCTCTGGGTTCACCGAAAGCTCTTAAACAAGGCCGAGGTTGCGCCGAGGGTTCGGAAACCGGAGTTCGTGAGTGGAGAGAATTTCAGTTACCTAGGCAGGAACTATCGTCTTAAGGTTGCTCGCGGAGCAAAGCAGTCACTGCGCTTCGACGGGAGGAATTTTTTATTGAGCGGAAGCGCACGGTCGAAGGCCGCTGATCATTTCCGGCGTTGGTACGTTCACACCGGGCGCGAGTGGCTTCGTGGGCGTGTGGAAATGCTTAGTCGAAAGTTGGGCGTCAAGGCGGAGCGGGTTGATGTACGCGATCTCGGTTATCGCTGGGGATCGTGCGGCAAGAACGGCGTAGTTTACTTCAACTGGAAGCTCTTACAGCTACCGGCGCGTGTGACCGACTACGTAATCGCACATGAGCTGGCGCATCTCCTTGAACCCCGCCACGGGCCTGAGTTGTGGCGGATTCTAGATCGTTCGCTGCCGGACTGGCGTCTTCGCTCCGAGGAGTTGAAGAGAAAGGCGAGAGACATTTACTGGTGTCATGATCGAATGGTCCAATAAGCGATGAACCTTTGGGTCGCGTCACGGGGATGCGGGGTCAGGCCTGACTATGGATTCTGCTGAAGAACCCCCATTTTTTTCAGACGACATTGCGTGCAGCTTCAAAAAAATATTCCCAAGAGGGGAATTGCTCGGCGAAAAGTGTTAGCG
>Ga0209212_1007702_pt1 | contig 11801 bp, 11 predicted proteins | sample RifGroC2_FD_183996 | JGI IMG/M metagenome (GOLD analysis project Ga0209212, IMG submission 183996) | Groundwater microbial communities from Rifle, Colorado, USA - Groundwater C2 (SPAdes) (version 2) | ecosystem: Environmental > Aquatic > Deep subsurface > Groundwater | place: Rifle, Colorado...
CGCAAGGTCCTGGCGCCGCTCTCCCCCATCGATTCCCTGGAACTGCTGGTGTCCAAGCTGGGCGCCACCAAGTCCAACAAGGATTTCCTGAAATCCATGGAGATGGGCCACGACCGGTAGGTAAACATCATGACGAGCGGGCGCTGGAAAATAGCCGCGGGGCTGGGAGTGCTGCTGGGAACGGCGGCGCTCTCCTCCGCGGTGGCGCCCGGGGTCTCGCCCTTCTATTACGCCCGGTTCTCAGTGCTGACCCCTCCCGGGCCCACCGAGCCGCCGCCCGAGGCCTTCCGCCTTATCCCGCGCCTGATCCACGCCCGTCACAAGGTTGTGAAGGGCGAGAATGTGCGCTCCATAGCCACCGACTACGGCACGGACGTGCGCTCCCTGCAGAGCACCAATTCAAATGAATTCATCTTTATGTCGCGCGGCGGCTATATACGGGTGTATAACGGCAAAGGCCTGCTTTACGAAGTGACCGCGGACGGGGAGACCCTGAACGGCATAGCGAGCCGCTACGCCGGGAAAGGCCGGGACCTGAAAGCTTTCAAGTCCGCGATAGTGGAGGGCAATAGCCTCCCGCCTTCCGCCCTGCTTACGAACCACAAGTTCGGGAAGGGGGACAGGGTTTACCTGCCTTCCGTCTACCTGGACCTGGACACCTACCGCATGCCGCTGCGCAGCTTCGGCCGAATAAGTTCCCGCTTTGGCTCGCGCTACCACCCTATACTCAAGAGGAAGATCTTCCACAACGGAGCCGATATCCCCATGCCTATGGGCACCTCCGTTTATCCGTCCCGCTCCGGCACGGTCACTTTTTCCGGCTGGAAGGGGGGCTACGGCAATGTGGTAGAGGTCAGGCACAAGGACGGTTCCATGTGCCGCTACGGCCATCTCTCCCGCCTGAACGTCGTGGTGGGGGAAACCGTCCAGAAATCCAAGACCCTGCTCGGCAAAGTGGGCTCCACCGGCATGTCCACCGGGCCGCATCTGCATTTCGAGATCATAACGCCCTCCGGCAAGTCCGTGAACCCCTTAGCCAAGATAGGGAAGAAATAACAGGGGAAATCGAGAATCGAAAATCGAGAATCTGGGATCGGGGATCGGGAATCGAGAATCGGGAATCCCGAGCGGGGAAACCCCGTTTATGCTATAATTTACGTTAATAGACTTTAAATTCAGAGGGAATACAATGAAAAACGACATCCACCCCGGTTACAATCTCTGCGAGGTTTCCTGCGTCTGCGGAAACTCTTTCCAGACCCGCTCCATAAAGCCCGTTATAAAGGTTGAGGTCTGCAATGCCTGCCACCCTTTCTTCACCGGCAAGCAGAAGATCCTGGACACCGCCGGCCGCATCGAGAAATTCAAGATGAAGTTCGCCTCCACGGACGGCAAGATGGTGGAGCGCAAGATGAAGAAGGTCGTCGTGAAGTCCGTGACGCCCAAGCACGCCGCCAAGCGCAAAGTGCTTACCTCCGCCCCCGCCAAGAAGACGGACGAGAAGAAAGCCGCGCCCAAGGCCGCGCCCAAAGCAGAAACTAAACCCGAAGCGAAGTAGCCGGGTTCTCAAAACGGGCGTTCCTTTATACGGGAGCGCCCGTTTTTTCATGTCTACACTAGGCTCCTATGCTTGAAGAAGAGCTGAACGCGATCAAACGGGAGTTCGCCGAGATAGAGGCCCGCCTCTCCTCGGGCGGCCTCAAGCCCGAAGAGATAGAAAAATTTTCACGGCGCCACGCCGTCTGCCGCCAGCTGCTGGACACCGAGGCCGCGCTCAAAAAGGCGCTGAAAGAGGCCGAAGACACCCGGCAGATGCTCTCCAGCACCGACAAGGACATCGCGGAGATGGCCGCAGCGGAGCTCCCCGCCCTGGAAGCCGCCGCCGCTTCCCTGGGCAAGAAGCTCAAACTCCTGATCATCCCGCCGGACCCGGCGGATTCAAAGAATATCTTCCTTGAAATACGCGCCGGCGTCGGCGGCGATGAAAGCGCCCTTTTCGCCGCGGACCTCCTGCGCATGTACACCCGTTTCGCCCAGACCATGGGCTGGAAAGCGGAGCTGCGCGACCTTTCCTCCACCGGGCTCAAGGGCATAAAGAACGCCGTGCTCTATATTTCCGGCCAGGACGTCTACGCCCTGATGAAGTACGAGGGCGGCGTGCACCGCGTGCAGCGCGTGCCCCAGACCGAGGCCTCCGGGCGCATCCATACCTCCACCGTCACCGTGGCCATCATGCACGAAGTCGACGAGGTGGAGATAAAGATAGAGGCTAAAGACCTCAAGATGGACACCTACCGCTCCAGCGGCGCCGGCGGCCAGAACGTCAACAAAGTAGAGACCGCAGTCCGCATCACCCACCTCCCCACCGGCATCATCACGGCCTGCCAGGAAGAGCGCTCTCAGGGGAAGAACCGCGCCAAGGCCATGGCCATGCTGGCGGCCAAGCTCGCGCAGATGACCGAGGAGGCCCAGGCCAAGGCCAATGCCGGCGCCCGCAACGTTCAGGTGGGTACCGGCGACCGCTCGGAAAAGATCCGCACCTATAATTTCCCTCAGAACCGCGTGACGGACCACCGCATACAGGTCTCATGGCATAACCTGGAGGCTATCCTGGAAGGGGAGATCAGGGAGATGCTGGAAGAGATACGCCTTGAAATGACAAAGGAAAAAGAATGACCGCCGGAAAGCTCCTGCTGGAGGCTGTAGCCGGCCTGGCCGCCGCCGGTGTGGACGAGGCGGAGCTGAACGCCCAGTGGCTGCTGGCCGACGCTATGGAAGTCCCGCGCCTGAACCTGCTGGCCGACCCCGGCCAGCCCGTTCCCGCCGCAGCGCTGCGCAAGTTTAAAAAAGGCCTGGCCCTTAAAGAGCAGGGCCTGCCGCTCGCTTATATCCTCGGCTGGCAGGATTTCCGCGGTCTCAGGATAAAGGTTGACAAAAGAGTTCTGGTTCCCCGCCCCGAGACGGAAGAGCTGGCCGGCCTGGCCGCCGCTTTCCTGAAGACCCGCAAAGGCGAACTCACCGCGATGGATTACGGCTCCGGCAGCGGGGCCATCGGCCTCTGGCTGACCAAAGAATTCCCGGCCCTGCGCCTCAAATCCGTGGAAAAATCCGCCCGCGCCCTCGCCTGCGCCGCCGAGAACGCCGCCGCGCTGGGCCTGTCGGCGCGCATAGAATTTATAAGGGCCTCCACCCTGGAAGGCCTGGGCGGGACAGTGGACCTGATCGTTTCGAACCCGCCTTATATCCCGACCAGCGTGATACCCGGCCTCGCCCCAGAAGTCCTGAGCGAGCCGCATATGTCCCTGGACGGCGGCGGCGACGGCCTGGACGTCGCCCGCATGCTGGTGGCCCTTGCGCCCTCCAGGCTAAAAAAAGGCGGCGCGCTTATACTCGAGCTGAGCGGCGGCCAGGCTAAAAAACTTATGGACGCCCTGCCGCCCGCCGTCTGGAAAGAAAAGCGCACCCACAAAGACTTTAACGGCATAGAAAGGTTCGTTTTCGCAAGGATAGGCTAGAAGCAGCTGGGTATTGATTGGAGGGATGGCAGGGGGGCTCCCCCGCGAACCCTTTGGGGAAGAGGGGTGAGGCCCGGCTTTAGAGCGAAGCATAATTATGCTTCGCGTCCGGGCCGCAAGGGCGGAGGCGGTTTTCTGCGTAAGCAAAACCGCCGAGCCGGGGCCGCGCAAAACCGCTATGCGGTTTATGTGTGGCACCCGCCATAATTTCCCAAGGCGGGGGGGAAACCGCGCAACGGTTTCCCATCTTCCAGGGTTCGCGGGGGAGACCCCCTGACAGCCCGAACCCGGTTAGTTATAAAGGATGGCTTATGGATAATTTTATTATTCGCGGCGGCAGGCCCCTCGGAGGGCAGACCATGATAAGCGGCTCCAAGAACGCGGCGCTGCCCATCCTGGCCGCCACCCTGCTTACCCGCGAGAAATGCGAGATCAAGAATGTGCCGGAGCTCATGGACATCCGGTCCACCTTCGAACTCCTGAACTACCTCGGCAAGAATTGCTTTTACGGCTACGGGAATTTCGTGGCCGAGGAACACGCCCAGTTGAAACTGCACGCCCCTTACGACCTAGTGCGCAAAATGCGCGCCTCCATGCTGGTCTCCGGCCCTCTGCTGGCCCGCTTCAGGAAAGTCCGTTTCTCCCTGCCCGGCGGCTGCTCCATCGGCATGCGCCCCATCGACATACACCTGGAAGGCTTCAAGAAGCTGGGCGCGCAGGTCGCCTATGAAAAAGGCGACGTCATCCTTTCGGCGAAAAAACTCAAGCCCGGCAAAGTCAAGTTCCGTTTCCCCAGCGTAGGCGCCACGGAGAACCTGATGATGTGCGCCGCCCTGATAGAAGGCGTGACGACCCTGGAGAACTGCGCCCGCGAACCCGAAATAGAAGACCTGGCCGCCGCCCTCACCAAGATGGGCGCGCCCGTGACCGGCGCCGGCACCCCGGTCATAAAAATCACCGGAGCCGCCCGGCTCAAAGGCCTGAAATACACCGTAATGCCCGACCGTATCGAGGCCGGGACCTTCATGCTGCTCTGCGCCGCCGTCGGGGGGAAGATAAAACTTCTCAACGCCGCCCCTAAGAACCTGGACGCCCTGATACGCTCAATGAAGAAAGCCGGCGTCAAGATCACGACCTATAAAGATTCCATCGAAGTCGAGGCCCCCCGCGGGAGGCCCAGGCCCGTGAACGTCGTGACCAAGCCCCACCCCGGCTTCCCCACCGACCTGCAGGCGCCCTGGATGGCTTTCATGGCCCGCGCCAACGGCGTGAGCGAAGTGCTGGAACATATTTTCGAGAACCGCTTCATGCACGCGCCAGAGCTGGTGCGCATGGGCGCGGATATCACGGTGATGGACAAGAAGGCCGTGATCCGCGGCGTGGCGGAACTACTTGGCGCCCCGGTAATGGCCTCCGACCTCAGGGCCGGAGCGGCCCTGGTGGTGGCCGCGGCTGCCGCTAAGGGCAAGACGGTCATACGCCGCATCTACCATATAGACCGCGGCTACGAGAAGCTGGAGCACAAGCTCAAGGACCTGGGCGTAGACGTTTCGCGGGTCAAGGCTTAAGGCGCCGGGGCGAAAGCAAAAAAAGGAAAATGATCTCCTTCGAAGAAGCCAAAAAAACACTTTTCTCCCGCCAGGACCTGGTGAAGAAAGACACCCTCGGGCGCGCCCTCGCCTGCCTGGAAAAACTGGGAAATCCCCACCTGGGCCTTAAGACCGTGCATGTCACCGGAACCAACGGCAAAGGTTCGGCCTGCGCTCTTTTCGAGGCCGCCGCCAGGGCCGCGGGGCTCAAGACTGGGCTGTTCATTTCCCCGCACCTGGTGAGCCCGGCGGAGCGCATAAGTTACTGCGGGGAATATATAGACGAGAAAGAATTCGCCGCCCTCTTCGGGGAAGTTTACGCGGCAGGCCCGGAACTGGGCTTTTTCGAACTGCTCACCTGCATGGCTTTCCTCTACTTCCAGAGGCGGAAAACCGACCTGGCGGTCATAGAGGTGGGGATAGGCGGCCGCTTCGACACCACCAATGTTCTGCCGAAACCGGTGCTCAGCGTCATAACCTCCGTAGATTACGACCATAAAAAATACCTCGGCGATACCCTGCCCGAAATAGCCTCCCAGAAGGCCGGGATAATAAAACCGGGCGGAGTCTGCCTGGCGCCCATCCTGCCGCCGGAAGTCAGGGCCGTGATCTCGAAAGAGGCGGCCGAAAAAGCCGCCCAGTGCCATTTCTTCGCGCCGGTCTTCGAGATAGCGGGCCGGGACTGGGAAAAGAACCGCCTGACGCTGCGCCATAAGAAAACCGGAGAGCTTTACCCTTTCGGCATACTGGGGGAGGCCCAGGCTTCGAACGCCACCCTGGTGTGGGAGGGCCTGGAAATAATGCGCGGGATGGGCTGGCCCATAAGCCGCGCGCACGCCGCCGCCGGCTTCGCCTCGGTCAGTTGGCGGGCCAGGTTCCAGGTCCTGCCCCGGACGGCCTCGCGGAAAACTCTTTTTATCATAGACGGGGCGCATAACGAAGAGGCGGCGCGGGCTTTCTCCGCCACCTGGAAGAGCTCCCCTTTCTCCGGCGAGCCCGCGGTCTTCGTGGTGGGGATACTCCAGGACAAGGAGCGCAGGGGCGTACTGGAACTCCTCGCCCCGCTGGCGAAAAAATTCATCTTCACCAGGCCGGACTCCCCGCGCGCGGCCGATCCCTGCGCGCTCGCGGACGAGCTTTCGGCCATCAGGCCCGACGCGGAAGTGGAAGTGCAGGAGGACATAAGGGCGGCGCTTTCGGCCGCGGCCGGCTGCGGGACGGCCGCCGTGCTGGGCTCTTTCTACCTGGCCGGCTCGGCCCTGGAAATTCTCGCGGAAAGCTAAGGAGACCATATGCTCGGAATCGGCATTGACATCGGAGGCACCAATACCAAACTGGTCGTAGTGAACCGCGCCGGCAAACTGCTGGCCCATGAGCGGTTCCGCACCGAGGCTTCCAAGGGGCCCGCCTCTTTTATAAAGCGGCTGGGCGCCGTGGTGGCCGGCTTCAGGCGTGACTACGGCCGCCAGCTCGTCTCCATCGGCATCGGCGCCGCCGGCGACGTGGACCCGGTGAACGGCGTGCTGCGCTTTTCCCCCAACCTGGCCTGGCGCTCAGTCAAGATAGCCGGCCCTCTCGAGAAACTCACCGGCCTGCCCTGCGCCATGGAGAACGACGCGAATATGGCGGCCTGGGGCGCCTACGAGATAGAGCTGCGGCGGAAAACCGAGGATATCCTTACTTTGACGCTGGGCACCGGCATCGGCTCGGGGATGATCCTGGGCGGGAAGCTTTACCACGGGTCCACCGGCTCCGCCGGGGAGGCCGGGCATCTCAAAATAGTGCCGGACGGGCGCGCCTGCCACTGCGGCGCCCGCGGCTGCCTGGAGGCTTATTGCGGCAGCTACGCCATAATAGCCAGGGCCCGCGAGCTGATCGGGAACGAGGCGGCCTTCATCAAAAAGTTCGCCGAGCCCGGGCATGAAAAGCTCAATACTATCTGCCTTACCAACGCCGCGGCCGCCGGCCACGCCGCGGCGCGCAGGGTCTGGTCCGAGACCGGGCATTACCTGGGGACCGGCCTGGCGGGCCTCATTCTCCTGCTTAATCCGGGCTGCGTGGTCCTTACCGGCGGCGTTTCCAAGGCCCGCAAATGGTTCCTGCCGGCTATGCAGAAGGTCCTTAACCACCAGCAGATAAAAACGCCTTTCCAGAAAGTAAAGATAAGGATCTCCGACAACGCCGACCTCGGCTCCCACGGGGCGGCCCTGTTCGGGCTGGAGCACGGATTGAAATGAAGATCGAAAATCGAAAATCGAGAATCGAGAATCGAGAATCGGGAGTCGGGGGTCGAGCGTAGCGAGACTGTGCTTGTCGGGAAGAAGAAGAGGGAAGAGAATTTAACTGCGATCGATGGGAAAGAAACTTCTTATAGCGCTTTTTATAACCGCGGCGGCCTTGAACGCCGGGGCTTATGAATTGCCTTCCTCGACCGGCGCGCACAGGGTGCGTTTCGAGGCGGACTCGGCCGGCTTCAACGAGTATACGCGCGTCATAGACCTGGAGGGGAACGTCCGGCTGGAGGAGCTCTCCGCCGACGGCAAGCAGCAGAAGCTGATAAGGGCCAGGAGCCTGTCCGTCAACATGGCCAGCCGCACCGTGGCCGCTCCCTCGGATTTCGTGATGGACGACGACACGGGTACGGTCTACGGCAAGAGCGGCTTTTTCGATTACGGCAACAATTCCGGCATTATAAACGAAGGGCGCTTCCTTCATAAGAACTTCGTCTTCCGCGGCCGCTCCGTGCAGTTCGACAAGGAAGGCTATGTCTACAAAAAGGCCAGCCTGACCAGCTGCGACGACGATCCTCCCCACTACCGCCTGCGGGCCTCCCGCCTCTACCTCGCGCCGGAGCGCTATTTCCTGGCCTATAACACGGTCTTTTTCCTCGGGAAGATCCCGGTGTTCTATTTCCCGGTGATCTATAAGCCGCTGGGCGGCGGCACGCCCTTCGTAAGCAGCTTCTTCCCGGGCTACGACGAGCGCAACGGCTTTTTCGTCAAGTCCAACTATGTCTACAGGGTCAACCGCGAGACCCGCGTTAAGGCCTACCTGGACTATTTCGCGAAGCGCGGCGTCGGTATGGGCGGCGAGCTTGATTACCGCAGGCCGGAAAAGAATATCAGCAATATCTCCCTCTACCGCATCAGGGAATACGGCATGGAGACGGACCGCTGGGGGATAAACGGCGGCTTCTGGCATTCTTTCAGCAGGTTCAACGAGTCCGACCCGGCCCAGTACTACAGCCAGTCCTCCTTCCGCCTGCTCTCCGACCCGGCTTTCAATAACGATTTCTTCCGCACCAACCCCTTCGCTATCAGCCCGGACAAGCAGGCCAGCCTGGCCTTCACCCGGAAGACCAACTATACCGTCACCCGCCTCAGCGTGGCCGGCAGGGACGAGCGCTCGGTAACCGACCCGGAAAAGTTCCGCAAGTCCTACGAGTCCGCGCCGCGCCTGGATTTGAACGTCATGCCTTTCAGGATGCTGGGGCTGCCCGTGCTAAACTCTTTCGTCGGCTCTTTCGAGAATGTCCGGGACGTAGGCCTGCCTTATTACCAGACGAAGGGGCGCGGCGCCTGGACGGTCTATAAAACGGTGCCGCTCAGCCGGCGGGTGATCCTGTCTCCCTCGGTTTTCTACGACCAGTCGGTCATGCTGTCCACGGCCGCGCCGGTGGACAATGCCTGGGTGGGCCGTTACGGCGGGAACCTGAACCTGCGCTACGACAGGCTCTGGGGTTCTCTGGACCTGCGCTATTCCGTGCAGCGCCGGAAGAAAGTGAACAGCTTTTCGCTGGACGTGAGCTCGGCCGACAAGGGGCAGGAGCTGGAGTCGGTCTACGCGGACCTGTTCATCATGCCGCGCAGCAGCGCTTATTTCCGGCTGCGGACTTCCTACGACCTGCGGAACTATTATACGGCTTCCTTCGCCAGGCGCATGGCGCCGCTCATAGCGGAGGTCTATTACGCGCCGAGGCCCTCGCTCGACCTCTACGTCGAGGATTCCTACAGTTTCTCCACCGGCAACCGCAGTTTCGTGGTTCAGGCGACGGCGGGGGGAAAGGAAACTTATTTCGGCGCCGGGGTGGCCAATTACAGCACCGACAGCAATGCCTGGGTGGTGAGCAATACTTTCGGTTTCAGGCCCTGGCGGACCTCGAAATGGCGGGCCGAAGCGGTCCTGCGCTACCGGCTGGTCCCGCAGAAATATTTCCAGTTCGAGACTTTTAAGTTCTTCGACAAGGCCGTCTCCCTTTACCGGGATTTCCACGACTTCCGCACGCGCTGGGATTTCCGCGTGCGCGCAGGCGGGGTCAAGGAGTTCTTTTTCTTCGTGAACCTGAAGATGAACGATCCCGTGCGCTACGACAGCCTCGATGAGAAGTCCCGCAAGTTCTGGCACCCCTGGCGCCAGGAAGGCGCCGCGCGGGATTAGCGGAAGCGGGTCCTGTCAGGGATTTTGCCCCGCGAACCCTGGAAGATGGAAACCGTTGCGCGGTTTCCCCCCAGCCGGGACAATTAGGCTGGGGCCCCCCCTTCCCCAAAGGGTTCGCGAAGCAAAACCCCTGCCACCCGCTGGGCATCTCTCGGTCTATTCCCAGTATATTCAAAGTTGATTTTTAAAATGATAAACTATATTTTTGGGAGAAAATAATATGAAAAAACCGCTTTGGCTGGTGACTGGAGGGGCCGGGTTCATCGGCTCCAATATCGTGGAGGAGCTGCTGCGCAGGAAATGCAGCGTGCGGGTGTTCGATAATCTTTCCACGGGCTTTAAAGAGAACCTGGACCTGTTCAAAGGTAAGATGGAATTTATAAAGGGCGACCTGCGCGAGCCGCGGGACCTGGCCAAGGCGATGAAGGGCGTCACCTATGTCCTCCACCAGGCGGCTTTCCGCTCCGTGCCCAAGTCGGTGGACAACCCGCGCGCCGCGCACGACAATAACGCCACCGGGACCCTGAACGCCCTGATGGCCGCGAAGGCCGCCGGAGTGAAGCGCTTCGTTTACGCCGCTACCAGCTCCGCCTACGGCGAATGCCCTATCTTCCCGCAGAAAGAGACGCTGCCCACGGCCCCGATCTCGCCTTATGCCGTCAGCAAGCTGGCCGGAGAGCATTACTGCCACGTTTTCGCCAAGACCTACGGCCTCGAGACAGTGGCGCTGCGCTACTTCAACGTCTTCGGCCCCAGGCAGAACCCCGAATCGGTCTATTCGGCCGTCATCCCGCGCTTCATGCAGCTGGCGGTGCAGGGCAAGCCGCTCGAGATCCACTGGGACGGGAAACAGTCGCGCGATTTCACCTACGTGAGCAATGTGGTGGACGGGAATATCCGCGCGGCCCTGGCCCCTTCCTCGGTCTCCGGCCTGACCATCAACGTGGCCACCGGCACCAATATCTCTCTCCTGGATATCGCCGGCCAGCTCGAGAAGATAACCGGGAAAAAAATAGCCAGGACTTTCTCCCCGAAGCGCCAGGGCGATATCAGGAAGACCTATTCCGATATTTCCCGCGCCCGCAAGGAGCTGAAGTATAAGCCGCTGGTCATGTTCCCCGAGGGACTCAAGCTCACCTGGAACTATTTTTCCGCTAAATTCAGGGGGAAATAAAATGATATTCAACGTCTCTTCTTCATCGGGCTGGATAGAAGTGGTCTGCGGCAGCATGTTCTCCGGCAAGACCCAGGAGCTGATCCGCCGCCTGAAGCTCGCGAGCATAGCCAAGCAGAAGGTGCAGGTGTTCAACTCCCACCTCGACGTGCGCTACTCCAAGGAGCACCTCGTCTCCCACGACAAGTCCACGCTGGCCGCCCGCCCCGTGAAGACCGGGAAAGAGATCCTGAAAGAGGTGGCCAAGGACACCCAGGTGGTCGGGATCGACGAAGCCCATTTCTTCGGGGACGAGATAGTCGAGGTCGCCCAGAAGCTGGCGAACTCCGGCCGAAAGCCTCGCCGCGTCATCGTGGCGGGGCTCGACCAGGATTACCGCGGCGAGGCTTTCGCCAACATGGCCAAGCTCATGGCGGTGTCGGAATTCGTCACCAAGAACCTGGCCATCTGCATGGTCTGCGGCAACCCGGCCCATTACAGCCAGCGCCTGACCGATTCAGGCCGCCGCATAGAAGTCGGGGCCGGAGACAAGTACGAGGCCCGCTGCCGCAAGTGCTTCCAGCCGGAGAAATAATGTACCGCTCTGAAAAATTCAATCCAACGCTGTTCGGCAAGCTTTTCCACCTCGGCGGCAAGCTGGCTGATTCCAACCGCTGGCTCAAGCTGGCCGAAGTCCTGCCCTGGGAAAAACTGGACGAGGCTTACGGCCGCTATTTCACGGCCGGCTACGGCCGCCCCGCCAAGGACTCGCGCCTGGTCTGCGGCCTGCTGGTGGTGAAGCAGCTTAAAAAGCTCTCGGACGAGGACGCGGTCGCCGAGTTCATGGAGAGCCCCTATATCCAGGCCTTCTGCGGGCAGGAATATTTCTCACTCGAGGACGTCATCAACCCCGGTATCCTTTCCGAGCGCCGCAAGCGCCTGGGCGCCGATTTCCTGGCCCTGCTGGAGGCCGAACTCTCCGCCGCCCTTAAAGCCAACAAAGACCTTAAATTCCGTTCCGTGCGCCCCGAAGCCGCCGAAGAATGCTTCTGGACCTCCCTGCTGTCCAAGCTCCGTTCCTTCTTTCCGTAACCGGCAAATAAAAAA
>Ga0209212_1007703_pt1 | contig 11796 bp, 5 predicted proteins | sample RifGroC2_FD_183996 | JGI IMG/M metagenome (GOLD analysis project Ga0209212, IMG submission 183996) | Groundwater microbial communities from Rifle, Colorado, USA - Groundwater C2 (SPAdes) (version 2) | ecosystem: Environmental > Aquatic > Deep subsurface > Groundwater | place: Rifle, Colorado...
GGTTCTCGTGGTTCGCCAGCCACTCCTGGCGCGTGTCCACGTACTGGATGATCCAGACGCGTTCGTCGCCGCCGCTGGCGGGGGGAGATTCCGGGAAGCGCTTGCGCAGAAAATTCAGGATCGAACCGCTGTGGATGAAGGAATCGTAAATTACCAGCGCCGACAGCGGCAGGCTGAAGCCGTTGTTGTCGGCCCAGTTCATCGCCGGAATGAAATAGCGCTTGTCGAAGAAGGCATCCTGGGTCTGGCGCATGAGCGGATCCTTCCGGCCCGCATCGCGTAAAAGCTGCACGAACAGGGCGTCATCGGCCAGCGGCGTCACTTCGATCCTGTCAAGGTAGGGGCGCAGCGCTTCGCTGTAGATTCCCCCGGCCTTGACATACATATCCAGCAACTCGGCAAGGTTGCCGAATTCGGTGGTCTGCGAGCGGCCGTAGGTCACCTGGCGCTGGTTGTGCGGTCCATCCTTGTAGATCGAAATCGCGCTGTAATTTCCCAGGGGAGACCCGGATTCAAAAACATTGATGATCTGTTCACAGAGTCTCTTCTGTTGGGCCGTCAGATTCATTTACACGACTCCTTATGTTAGTTGATGAGTGCGGCCGAGGCCGGTCCCGGAACCCTGGTTGTGGCCGCCAGGACCGTGGTGCCGGTGACCTTTGAGCAGTCCGGAGCAACGGTCACCGGTGGGCCGTCCGATTTCAACGCGTGCCAACCGCTGGTGTCACGCTGCAGGCTCAGTGCGTTGAGGCGGTTAATCTCGGCGATCCATTGATTGCGCGTCCGGTTGCCGTTTCGGGTGAGAAGCGAGTTGATTTGCGTCTCCACCGCTGCTCTCGTGCCCGGGCCGAATGTGCGGCCGGATGCGGCCACCGCGTTGATGATGTCGGCCCAGCGCTGCAGGGTGAGTTGATAGGTCCGCTGATAGTCGCTGCGGTGCTCCTCCTCGGCCAGTCGGGCAATGTTGGACATGGCTGAGTCAACGGTGGTGAAGAAAGGGACCCGCCTCCCTCGCGGACCGCATTGTGGCCCATTGGCCGTAACCAATGCCCCCGGAACCCTGTAGACGCCCGGCGCCAGGAAGGTCAGGCTGACCGGCCCCATTGCGGCGGTGGTCGGCCTGACCCTGCCGCTGCAGCTGTTGCCGGAGCCGCTCCAGTCAATATCAAGCCTGGGATAGGTGGAGTTCCTGGGGCTCCAGCCGGTTTGGCCATACCTGAGCCGGCCGTTCGCAAACATGGTTACGGGATTTGCCGCCAAAGCCTCCTGTTTCAAGGGCTCGGCGGCGGGACAGGGTTGTTGGCAGCTGGTCGCTCCGGCAGTCTTTTTTTCCGTGACCGGTGCATGCATGATTCACCTCCGCTTGAATTGAAGTTGCCGGAACAGTTTCACTATTTGTCTTTTATCCCAGAAAAAGCAGTTAACCGCCGATGAACGCAGATACACGCCGAGAAATCAAAAACTTAACAAAATACTGGTTTAACCCGTATGGTGATTAGCTTCTTTGATTTAAGTCCAGGTTTTATCGGCGTGCATCCGATTTTCTCGGCGGTTAACTGCCGTTTATAAGTTTATGGGACATGGGATGCGTGATGTTCCCAACATCAGACTGTTCTTCCCGCTTTGCGGAATTCACGCCGGATGCCCTCTTCCATATCTTCCAGCAGGATCGTTTCGCTATTGCGGCTGAGCGCCTTCAGCGAGGCATGGCGGACAACATTCATGATGGTGCCTCCGGCCAGTTCATGCTTCTCGGCGATCTGCCCGAGATCGATGCGCTCCTCCAGTATCGCTTTCTGCGGAAACGCGCCCTTCCAGATCCGCAGGCGCTCATCCGGACCGGGCATGGGAAAGTGGATTACCGCCTGCAGCCTGCGGTTGAAGGCTTCATCGATATTGCCCTTCATATTGGAGGCCAGGATCACGACCCCGTTGAACTCCTCGATCCGCTGCAGCAGGAAGCTGATTTCCTGGTTGGCGTAGCGGTCGTGGGCATCATCGACCCTGGTGCGCTTGCCGAACAGCGCATCGGCTTCGTCAAAGAAGAGTATCCAGCGCTTGTGCTCGGCCATGTCGAATATCCTGGCCAGGTTCTTCTCGGTTTCGCCGATGTATTTGGAGACGATCATGCTCAGGTCGATCCTGTAGACATCGCAGCCGCACTGTTTGCCCAGCAGGCCGGCCGAGAGGGTCTTGCCGGTGCCGGGCGGGCCGTGAAACAGGCAGGTGCAGCCTGGCTGCAGCCTCCCTTCCATCCCCCAATCCCGCATGAGCCGGTCTCCGTACAGGATCCAGTGCCCGATCTCCTCCAGCTGTTCCAGGGTGGTCCGGGGCAGCACCAGCTCTTCCCATTCGAGTCCGGTCGTGATCAGACGCGCCGGAAATTCACTGTTGAAATTCGGTTTGCGCACGGTGGCGGTGGTCAGCCACGAGATGTATTCGCGGGAAAGGGTCAGCGCTCCGCTCAAGAGCGGTTCGCCGGCCGTTGCCGGGGAGAGTTGCAGAATCGCATGCAGCGCGAAGATATGGTCGCCTTCGAACATTTGCGTCACTTCGAAACGGGCGGCCAGGTCGTCGCCGGCCAGGATGAAGGCGGCGGTCTCGCCGGTCGGGATCAGGCCGCCGTGGGCCGTGCCGCGCAATCCGCCGAACTGGGTGAACCCTCGCCCGGTTTCCCTGTTGGTGCTCCAGAGCACGTCCAGCAGCTGCGGGCGGACGTGGGGGATCAATGCCAGCAGCAGCACCAGCCGTTCAGCGGGCTGCAGGTCGTAGTGCCGGATGAAGCGGGCATAACAGGAGTCGCTTCCGCCCAGGTCCGGCGGCGGGATCGGGGGGAGGGCGCCGCAATCTTCGCCGAAACAGGCCTTGATCCGCTCCTCCAGGGTCCGGGCAAACCATTCAAGCTCCAGTCCGAGATCACGGGCGTTTTCATTCATGGGGTCACCATTCTGTAAATATCGCTCGTTTCATCCACGGCAGTTTGACGATGCCGATGCCCCAGGGGAGCTGGCCCAGCAAAATGTCATATGATTTGCGCTCCAGGTTCAGTTTCCAGCCGCCATCGTTCCTGCGCAGCAGTCCGTGACGTTCGATGAAGGCGGAGCGCAGGCCGCCGGCCGAGGTGTTCTTGAGTGCGCTCCAGTGTTCGATGGCCGACTGCAGCACTGTTTCGGCCTCTTCGCGATCCTCGGCGCTTAGCAGTCCGGCGCAGACCGGCAGAGCTGTCCCTGGATCGAGCCCCAGCAGTATCTTTATCAGGCCGAGTTCGTATTCATAGAGATCTTCGCGTCCGGTGGCCAGCAGATGCAACAGCGCGGCGGCACGTGGCAGGGAGGTCGGGCGCAGTTCTTCCCTGCCGACCTCCTTGACGTGGGAAATCTCGAAAAAACGGGCCAGAAAGGGATGCAGCAGCACCAGTCCGGCCTGGTGGACCAGCAGCGGGTACAGACCCTCCGAAACCTCGGCGCGGGTTTGATCGCTTCGACCGCCCGGAGCGGGCGGATCGTCGCATTTCCCGTCAGCGGCTCCTTCATCTGTCCGAGGTGTCTCAACCCTGTTTTCAGATCGCCGTTCCCGCTGCCACACCGGGTCCGGGCTGTCCGGCGCTTCGACAATTCCGGCTCCGGGAGTGGATTCAGCCTCCCCGCCAGCGCTGCCGGACTCCTGCTCCGGTGATAACGGCGCGCCGGCCGGTCGCGGCATGGCCGCGACGGATTCTTTCAGCAGGTGTCGCTCTTGCGGCGGCACCGTGCTGGCCGCCATCTTCAGGAGTGAGCGGGCGGTGGTTTTTTTCTGCCAGGCAATGCTCTCGGCCAGGACGCCGGCCATCAGGCTCAGGCGAGTGTAGTGACTGTGGCGGAAGCGCTCACTCTTGCCATCCAGAAGCAGCGCCAGGCATTCCATGGCCGTCTCCCGGAACTCCTCCGGGATCGAGTCCGAGAGCACCCGGATCAGCATTGCGTACTCATTCTCCGGGAGCAGCTGCAACAGGCGGAAGTAGAAGGGAGCCTCTTCCCGGACCGCTTTGAGGAGTTCCAGTATGCGCGGCCATTGCTCCCGGCAGGTTTTGCTTAATTCCAGCGCCTGATCCGTTGCGCTGCCGTCGGCCGCCTGCCAGGGGAGCGTGCCACTCCGCAGGTAGTGCAACAGAATCTCGAAGCGGCTGTACTCTTCCTTGACCGCTTCGCCGGGTGGGGCTTGCGAGCTTGCCTCGTCGGCCGTCATCATGAGCCGCAATTGCCTCCTGAGCTGATCCAGCATCGCACCGGGGAGCAGCTTCTCCAGCTCCTGTTCGGAACCGAGCCGGATATGCAGCTCGACCTTCGGGATGTGAATGACCCGCTCCTCCGTGGCGGCTTCATCAAGCCCCTGTTCGAGCGCCGGCAGCAGCAGATCGGCGCCCTTTTCCCGCAGCAGCGCGCGCCAGGAGAAGGCCGTGGCGGCCGTTTCCGCGCCGACCTGCCAGCGCAGCGAGCGTATCCGGTGCTGAGCGCCGTTCATGACGACCTCATCTCCTTCTGATCTCAAGCATCGAATCCATGATCAGGTTCAGCCCGCTGTTGTTGGAACTGTTCTTTATCGTGCCAAAACCGTCGGTTACCATTGCCACGGCCTTTTCGTCTGTCATGGTCCGCAGGCTGTTTTGCAGCTCCAGCATGGCTGACATCCCCTCGCTGCCGACCGAAACATCGGTTCTCGACTCGGCCACATACCTGGTTGCATCGGTAATCGCCAGCGCCAGATCGGATTCAGCCTCCTTGGCCTGCTGTTCGTAAAGCGTGCGTTTCTCGGCCGGCAGGTCGCTCTGGACGGACTTCTTCCGCAGATAATCGGCCACCAGCTGTTTTTCCCTGGCATCAACTACCTTCTGTTCGAGGGCTTTGTCGGAGAAACCGGCCAGGTTGGCGTCGGCGGCAATCGTCATATCCTTGCGCGAAATCAGCGCGTTGCCCAACAGATTGACCGATTCTTTCATGGTTCCGAAATATTCCTTCTGCTGTGAATCGAACTTGCGGTTCCAGTCCTGATCCAGTTCTTCCTTCAGCACATCCACATGTTTGAGCTTGAAGTCGTCCAGCCTGCTCTTAACGAACCCTTCCAGCTGGTCGGTCTTGAAGATGTTCAGCCGGTCCCGTACAAACTTGTCGCGCGACGGCAGTACGCTGATGCCGTTGCCGACGATCCAGCCGGGACGCAGCCCCGGTTTTTTCAGCGGCGGCTCGGCCGGTTCCTCTTCGATCGTATCCGAGCAGCGGTAGGGGAGCGTGAAGTCGGCCACCACAGTCCGGTCTTCGTCGTAAACCAGCACCAGGGTGCCGCCGCTCGTGACTCCGCCGCTGTGCTGCAGGCCGGGATGTTGCGAGACAAAGGTCGAGAAGAGCAGTTTTGTGTCTTCCCGTTCCTCCCGGGCCTTGATGATGTCGTCCAGCCAGTCGAGCCACTGGATCTGCGTATTGCCGATCAGCGAGTCGAAGGGGGTGGCAAACTCCGTTTTCACCACCTCGCCCAGCCGGGACTTGAACTGCCCGGCGGCCTGCATGGCGGGGGCCACGTTCTGCTTCCAGCTGCTGTCGGCCTTGTAACCGGAATAGCCGCGGTTCAGTCCGGACCTGACCCGGGCGGCGTTGCGGGCCACGATTGCGTTCTGGTCCTTGGAGATGTTTTCCAGGGTTTTGCCGTTTTCATCATCGGGGGCGTCGGTGATCAGGTTGTCGCGTACCGCCCGATGCACCTTCTGTTTGAAGTTCTGGCTGAAATTAACCACTTCGCCCAGCTGGTGGCTGACGTCCTGCCGCAACAGGTAATGGAAACGGTGCAGGTCCGTGTAGCGGATGCCCGGTTTTTTGACGATCCGGCTCCGGTCCGGTCCCAGCATCACCGCATGCACCCAGAAGGGGAGATTCCAGTCGACGATCTGTTTTTCAATCGCATCGGTCACGGTTTTGAGCGACTGTCCCAGGTGCCCTTCGACGCGGAAGAAACCGAAGCGTCCGATCTGCGCCGCCAGCGGAGCGGCCGCGGCTCCCGTGGCCCGGTACAGCGTGGCGTTGTAGGAGTAGTTGCCGCTGTCCATGCCGCAGCGGTGGAGCCGATGGTTCCAGTTGCGATGGATCGGGTTGCCGGAATCCACCCGGTAGTAATAGGGTATGGCCCGCTCTTCCAGCGGCTGTTCCCCGGACAGGCTGGGGGTGATGCGAATCGCGGCCCCCTGTGGCTCCGGCAGCCGGAACACGCGGATCAGCGTGTCGAGCTTTTGCGCCAGGAAACGGGCATGATCAAGCTGCTCGACGGTCCGGCTAGCCAGCAGCGACGGATAGAACTGCGTGCGGTTCTGGTCCGGGTCGCCGCCGCCGGCCAGATTACCCAGCAGCAGATGCTTGGGAAAGGCGGCCGGGTCGGGGCAGCACCAGCTGCGCTCGCCCGGGAGCAGGCAACGGAAGTCATTCCAGGTTTCCACCAGGTCCCGCAGGAAATCGTAGTAGTATTGCATTCCGAAAGCCTGGGCCGCGAAGGCGGCATTCAGCTCTTTCAGCGCGGCGACCCAGGCGTCGGAAGGATCGCCGGGGAACAGGCCGCCGAGAAACGCTGAACAGTGCCGGTACAGTTTGGGCAGTTCCGTGGCCAGTTTGCCGTGAATCGTGTTGCAGGCCGAGCGGTAGCGCTGCGCCAGCAGGCCGGGGGCATTGACCGACGCTGTGAAGAGCGGACGCTCGGCCACGATCTCGTCCAGCATGCTGAAGGCCTGGTGCGGGGTGGCTACGTTATCCCGGAGCGGGCCGATCAGGCTGTTGTCCATCAGCAGCAGCCGGATGCTGTTGAGGCATTCCTGCCCCAGATTGTCGCAGTCGGTTCCCGAACAGAGATCCCGGTCGGTCACGTAACTTTCCATGTACAGAAGCGCAACCATGTCGTCCAGGCTGGCGGCGGTGCTGGCGGTGAAGTTGCCGAGCGCTTCGGCGCGGCTGTCGCCGCTCTCTCCTGCGCCTACCAGTTCGTAGACCGGCAGCATTTCACCGGGGACGGTACCGCCCGCGTAAAACGGCGCATAAGCCGGCTTTGTGGCGTCGTACGGGCGAAAGCGGTCATAGACCAAATCGTCGGGAATCCGCAGCAGGTCGCCGTCGCTGGTGACTCCCACCCCCCTGGTCAGCGTGATGTTGTCACCCTGCCGGGAAACGCGCAGGCCGCAGGCGATCCCGACCCCCAGCAGAGCGGTCCGGGTCAGGCGCGACTGGTCGTCCAGATGGTCGGCGACACTGTTGAGCTGATCGTGGGTCAGCACCTGGTCTTTTTCAAACACGCTGTAGCCGCTTGAAATTGCATCAAGACTTCTGAATATCTGTGCCATGGCGTAAGTCCCCGTAATCAAGATTCTTCGTAACTATCGAGCATACCATTGCAAACTGCTGACAATTACTTCCCCTCCCTTGACGGGAGGGGATTGAGGGGTGGGTGAAGTTGCCGACAGAACCGAATCTGGCAAATTCCCCCTCCCCCTAACCCCCTCCCGCAAGGGGCGGGGGGATATTTCACACGATTACTGAAGTCGTTGAGTTACGATTCTTCGGCATTCTCCGTCCCCAGCGCCGTCCTCCCCAGCACGAATTTCGGCTGTTCATCGCCCGCTTCGCACTGGTGCAGATGCTCGGCTGGGTAGACGTTCCTGACCGTGAAGAGCGTTTCGATGAAACGCGCCAGTTTTTCCGTGCGCCGCGACTTCTCCGCGCCGGCTTTCAGGTAGATCCAGTCCCGGTAATCCTTCTCCAGGCGGGCCATATCATCCTTGCCGATCCAGCAGATCTTCGGCAGGATATGGGCCGGCGTCTCGTTACGGATCACAGCTTCGGCGAAGCGGCGGAAGTCCATCGACCGGAAGCGGCTGCCGTAGGCCGGCAGAATCACGTGGATGCGGTAGCTGTAGGGGTCGTTCTCCGTGCAGACGCCGCCGCTGGATGCGGGGCAGATCGGCAGGAACGGATCATCCCCGCTTTCCGGCCTGAGCAGGATATTTTCGACCAGGTACATCCCCTCGTCGCTGTAGTTGACCCGCAGGTATTCCATGGTTTCGTCAATGGCCGCATTCATGGTCGCCTCGTCGGCGAAATACTCGATGCGACGGGCCAGCACCTCGCCGCCGTCGATCACGTTGAAGTAATATCTGCCGTCACTGGTCGTTTTGCGCTGGTAGCCGGCCGGCAGCAGCCCGGAATGGATCGCGCGACGCATTTCGTCCCGGGCCAGGGCTGCGGTGGCATAGCGGGTGCTGCTGCTGAGGATGATCTTGCCGCTGTCCCGTTTCCGGATGCGGAAGCGGAACTCGTCGTCGGGGGTGCCGTCGATTTCGGCGTAGAGGTCATAGGCGATATCGCCCAGGTTTCTGCGGTTGATGTTGCGGATACCGAGCAGTCGCGCCAGCCGCCGTTCCAGCCCGGAGATGTTGGCCGAGTTCCACAGGTCCGCATCTTCCTTCAGGCTGTAATTCCAGGCCAGCGAGCGTTCGCTGCTGATGGCCGGGTAGTCGTTCAGGAATTCGCACTTGAGGCTGGCCATCTGTTCGGGGGCGGCGCCGAAGGCGGAGTACATGATGCTGGCGAAATCGTTGAAGCGTTCGGCGAAACGGGAGATCAGGTGGTCGAGGAAACGGTTGCGCCGCTCCGCCAGCAGCCCCTTGTTCTCGACCGAGTCCTGGATCGTTTTCACGATCATGTCGGCGTCGTCCGTGCCGTACAGCTTTTCGTACCCGCTAAACGAGGTCACCGCCTGGTGGAAGTAGGTGCGCCGTAGCGCCGGGTCGCTGGAGAACAGCTCTTTTACGTGTCCCAGCTGGGCAAAATAATCGGCCATCAGCTGATCGAAAAAGAGCAGGTAGGCTTTCAGCTGTAAGGCTTGCGCCCGGCGTTGACCGTCGGCGGCGCTGCTGAGGCCGGCATCGCCCAGCCCGAACAGGGCCGGGAAATGGTTCTGGAACGAATAGTAGGAAGCCGGATCCCTGAAGCTGCCCGCCGGAATCTCGAAGTCATAGGGGAATTCCAGGTCGGACCTGGCAGCGGCGGCGTCCCGCAACTGCTCCAGGAGGGTTTCGACCGCGCTGTTGTCGGCCATCACCGGCATGCCGCGCTTGTAAAACACGATCCGCGAATGGTCCTGGTTCAAGAGCGCCTTCTTCCCCGCCGCAACCGGAACCAGCCATTTGTTCTCCAGCGCTCCGGGGAGTCCGTGCGGATGCAGCAGGATGTCCCGAACCGCCTTGACCCCGCTGATATCCATGATGATGCCGATCACGTCGGAAAGGCGGAGTTCGCTGCGTAGCTCGGCCCGGGCCAGCTCCCCGTCGTCGATGAAGCCGCAGGAAAGCGCCGGGCCGTCGAAGATCTCGTCGGCGGTATAGCGGCTGCCGTCGCCTTTCTTGCGCTCCAGCATTTCGGCCAGGGTGTGGTTGCGGACCGGCGGCGCCAGGTACTCCTGCACCCGGAACAGTACCTCGGCCTTGATTGCAGCCGGGTCGGCATCCGGTTCCAGTTCCAGCTCGCAGCAGAGGTTGAAGGGCTGGGTTTCGACCCGCTTGAATTCGATGAAATCCTCGCACAGGTTGCGGTTGGCATGCAGCAGCGCTTCGGCCTCCTTTTGCACCTGCAACTGTTGGTCGGCATTGTCAGAGTCATACTCGATTGTCACCGCGTAGAGGCCGGAGAGCCGGATCTCGCGGGTTTCCGGCGTGCCGGGGTTGTCCCGCAGCAATTGCCCCCGGGTCGTGTCGGCGTAGTAGCTCTCGGTTACGGTTGCCAGCCAGGCGTTTCTGACCCCCTTGATGTCAATCAGCAGCTTGCGGTAATCGGACATGGTCAGCGGGCGATTAGGCAGGATTTTCCGCGCTGTGAAAAACTGCTTCTCCATCTCCCGTGCGTTATCGCCGGCGCTGGCCAGCAGGTCCGGCAGGGGGAAGGATGCCCGGTAGCCCAGATCGGTCAGGGCGTAGCAGAGCAGCTCCAGGATCGTGATGCCCGGATCATGCACGTTGTAGTCGGTCCAGATGCGCCGGCTCAGCCGCTGCACGTGTCCCAGTCCGATCGCGTTCAGCCGCCGGTGGTCGAGCGCCGTTTCAGCGCTGTTTTTTTTGGATATCGTTGCGATCATCGCTATCACACTTCCCGGATGCTGTGGTTGCCGGCCGAAACCAGGATCGCGTCGGGGGTTTCCGGTTGCGCCAGGTTGATGTCGATCATGTTGGACGTTTCTCCCTGATAGCTGTACATCCTGAAATCGGTGACATAATCCACGTATTCCAGCTCTTCCACGAAATCCAGCAGCACCGATTTATGGATCGTGCCGCCGAAGGAGATCCCGCTTTCGGCCTGGAATGCCCAGGGGGACAGGTAGCGGATCAGCGCGGCATCCAGCTCCCGGCAATGGAAATTGGGCTCATAACCGGTCCGGAACCTGACCCTGAAATCCAGGCGGACCTTCTGGTAGCGTGGATTGACGGCCTGCACCCCGACCTGCATGCCGCAGCGCTGCCGGAGGTGGGCGGTGATGCGGTCGAGCGTGTCCGAATCCGCCCTGGGCTCCAGCGGGTTGACCGCGTTTCTGTTCCTCAGGTCCGGCACCACCACGATCAGCACGTTTCCCGGTTTGAGCCAGCAGTCGCTTGTCGCATGCGGGATGCATTTGACCCTGTGCAGCCCGGGGAAGGCTTCCAGGATGATCCGTTCGTAATCCCAGGGGGTGATGCAGCGGTTCTTGTGGCGAAGCCGTTCCGACACGCGGGTATGGAACAGCTGGTCCTGTTCCGGCGGGCGGCCGCCGAACGATGCGTAGGGCTGCCTGACGGTTTTTAATTCGGCCGGCCCGTTTTTCATTTTGCTGATAGAGCCTTTTTCAAGCGAGGCCGACGATTGCCGGGGGGCGTTGCCGTTATCCATGAAACGGGCTTCCAGCGCGTTGGCGGCCACATCGATCAGCAGGCTGAGCGCGCCTGCGTTGCCGGTTACGCCAGCTTTCAACCAAATCCGCTCGCCGGGGAGTATCGTGTTAGTGGTGGTAGCTTCGGCGGGAATCACAAAGGTGATGATGCCGCTGGTAAGCAGTTGGTTGGTCGTGTCCAGCAGCACCTGGCTGCGGTCGAGCGGTTTCCAGTAGTTGTCGCACAGCGCCGACCAGCCGACCTGCTGCCGGGGCAGCTGCGGGTCGGCGCTCCCCTCGGCGGCCTGGAACAGCACGCTGACGCTGTCCCCGCCCCGCAGGTCGCTGAAACCGGCCAGCAGTTCGCCCTGGTTGCCGTAGCGCGGGAGCAGGTATACGTTCTTGTCCCGCAAAAAGCCGAACTGGTTGCGCTGGTAGCGGTGCTCGCGCATCTGGCCGAAATAGGCGATCTGGAAGAAGTGCAGATCCGGGTTGGAGAAATCATCGATCGTGGCCCGCTCAAGGCCGATATTGACCGTGTCGGAAACGGCCCGGTAGGAAAGCGAGATGCCCCGGATGGCCGGCGTGTAGGGTTCGTTCAGGATGGTCAGGGTCCCGCCGTTCCTGCTGAAGGTGACGACATTTTCGACGTATTTCCTGCGATAGGCGGAGTGCAGGAAGTCGTGCTCCAGGGAAAAGGATATGAAGCCCGCGCGGGTTTCGGGAACCATTCTTCTGAAGGATTCGAAGATCGGTTTGCGGAGCAGCCAGGAACCGGCTGATCTGACCCCCCAGAGGCTGCCGGAGCTGTTCAGCGCGTGTATGCGCATCCCCTGCGAGATGCTGGCCGCTGCCGGGGAACTGCCGTTTGAAAAGCTGAAGCGATGTTCCGCGGAG
>Ga0209212_1007705_pt1 | contig 11794 bp, 18 predicted proteins | sample RifGroC2_FD_183996 | JGI IMG/M metagenome (GOLD analysis project Ga0209212, IMG submission 183996) | Groundwater microbial communities from Rifle, Colorado, USA - Groundwater C2 (SPAdes) (version 2) | ecosystem: Environmental > Aquatic > Deep subsurface > Groundwater | place: Rifle, Colorado...
CCGGCCTGCCGCGTGTCGAGGAGCTCTTCGAGGCGCGCGTGCCGAAGGGCAAGGCCGAGATGAGTCATATCGACGGCGTCGTGGGAATCATCCGGGGCGACGCGGGGACGCACGTCAAGGTGACCAGCCGCGAGACCTACGACACGCCCCTGCGCATCAGCGATCGACACGAGCTGCTCGTGGCCGGGGGCGACATGGTCGAGGCCGGCCAGGTCCTCGCCCGCCTCTCCACCGGCGATGGCGCCGAGGACGTGGTCACCCCGGTCAAGGGCTTCGTCGTCCGCGAGGACGGGGGGTTGATGGTGCGGGCGGAGGACATCGTCGAGCGCGAGCATGCGATCCCCCATAACGCCAAGCTGCTGGTCGAGAACGGCCAGGAGATCCGCGCCGGCGACCCGATCACCGACGGGCCGATCAACCCTCAGGAGTACCTCGAGACGCGCGGTCGCGAGGCCGTGCAGCGCTACCTGGTCAAGGAGGTCCAGAAGGTCTACCGCTCCCAGGGCGTCACCATCAACGACAAGCACGTCGAGATCATCGTCCGCCAGATGCTCCGCAAGGTGCGCGTCGACCAGCCGGGCGACACGGAGTTGCTTCCCTCGGAGCTGATCGATCGCTTCGAATTCGAGGAGATCAACAACCGGGTCCTGGCCCAGGGCGGTGAACCGGCGACGGCGCAGACGGTCCTGCTCGGGATCACCAAGGCGTCGCTCAACACCTCGAGCTTCCTGGCCGCGGCGTCGTTCCAGGAGACGACGCGCGTGCTGACCGAGGCCGCCATCAACGGGGCGAAGGACCGGCTGATCGGGCTCAAGGAGAACGTCATCATCGGCAAGCTGATCCCGGCAGGGACCGGCGCGCCGGCCAACCTCGCGGCGCTTCGCGAGCGGCAACGGCGTGAGGCCGAGGAAGCGCTCGCCGGAGGGGCGCTGCCGGAGGGCTACGGCCAGGAGGAGTATAACCCCTTCCTGGATGAATCAGGAGTCGTCGCACCACCCCCGGAGGGCGCGTTCAACCCGTTCCTGGAGCAAGGGGAGGCCGAGGATGGATCAGGCGCGGAGGCCGGCGGGGAAGTGGTGCCGGCGGACGCAGAGCCGTCCCCGGCGGACGGGGCCTGAGCCGCTCCGGGACCACCCACAGCGCGGCCCAGCGGTGGTTTGACACCCCTCTGACCCACTGCTACACTCCGCGTTCGCGGCCTGAACCGGGTCCTCCAGTCGTGCCCCGGTGAAGGACGAGCCGTCGGCCACGCTACCCAGGCTCCCGGCGGAGCAGCGGGTGGCCGGGGTCCGGCAGAACCTCAGAGCGATCCGCGCCGGACGGATCGAGCGCCTCTTCGTCGCCGCGGATGCGGCGCCAGCCACCGTGGCCGGGATCGTCGAGGCGGCCGTTGGGGCAGGGATCAGCATCGACCGCTCGCACACGAAGGCCGAGCTCGGCCGGATCAGCGCGGTCGAGGTCGACACCGCCGTCGTGGGTGTCCTGCGGGAGCCCGAGGACGGATCGGAAGGTCGGCCCCTCAGCGAAGCGTAACGATCGAACCGAAAGGAGCCGCGCCTCCGTGCCGACCATCAGCCAGCTCATCCGCAAGGGGCGTCGAGACCCCGGCCGCAAGGTCAAGGCGCCGGCGTTGCGGAAGAACTGGAACAGCCTCCGGCAGCGCCAGGAACCCATTCCCGGCGCCCCGCAGAAGCGGGGTGTCTGCCTGCAGGTGCGCACGATGACGCCCAAGAAACCCAACTCTGCGCTCCGGAAGATCGCGCGCGTGCGCCTGAGCAACATGGTCGAGGTGACCGCCTACATCCCCGGCATCGGCCACAACCTGCAGGAGCACTCGGTGGTGCTGGTGCGCGGCGGGCGCGTCAAGGACCTGCCCTCGGTGAAGTATCACATCATCCGCGGGACGCTCGACGCCGCCGGCGTGCGCGACCGCAGGCAGGGTCGCTCCAAGTACGGCGCCAAGGCGCCGCAGAAGAGCTAGTCATGCCCCGCCGCGCCAAGATCCCCCGCAAGGCGAAGTACGTCGACTCGACGGTCGCTGCTCGGGTCACCAACCGATTCGGTGCCAAGTTGATGCGCAACGGGAAGCGCAGCCTGTCGGAGCGGATCCTCCGCGAAGCGCTTGCCCGTGCCGAGGCGACGTCGCGCCGGCCCGGCCTTGAAGTCCTCGAATCCGCCCTCCGCAACGCCACGCCGATCATCGAGGTCAAGCCGCGCCGCGTGGGCGGCGCCACCTACCAGGTGCCCGTCGAGATCCGCGGCGACCGGCGCCTGTCGCTGGGCGTTCGCTGGCTCGTCCAGGCCGCCCGCAAGCGTTCCGGCAAGAGCATGAGCGAGAAGCTCGCCGCCGAGCTCGTCGATGCCATGAACGGCCTCGGCGCGGCCGTCAAGCGACGCGAGGACACGCACAAGATGGCGGAGGCGAACAAAGCCTTCAGCCACTTCAAGTGGTAGCCACCGCTACCGCATCGGTACGAGGTACAAGGACGACCGTGGCACGTCTCGTTCCGCTGGCCCGCACGCGGAACATCGGCATCATCGCCCATATCGACGCCGGCAAGACGACCGTCACCGAGCGGATCCTCTTCTATACGAAGAAGATCTACAAGCTCGGCGAGGTCCACGACGGCGCCGCGACGATGGACTGGATGCCCCAGGAGCAGGAGCGCGGTATCACCATCACGGCGGCGGCGACGACCTGCTTCTGGAGCGATCACCGCATCAACATCATCGATACGCCCGGGCACGTGGACTTCACCGTCGAAGTCGAGCGCAGCCTGAGGGTCCTCGACGGCGCGGTGGTGGTGTTCGATGGTGTCGCCGGGGTCGAGCCCCAGTCGGAGACGGTCTGGCGGCAGGCCGACCGCTATCGCGTACCGCGCATCTGCGTCATCAATAAGCTCGATCGGACCGGCGCCGACTTCTGGCGTTGCGTCGCCTCCATCCGCGACCGGCTCGGCGCCAATGCCGTCCCGATCCAGATCCCGGTCGGACGGGAGGACGGGTTCAAGGGCGTCGTCGACCTGGTCACCATGCAGGCGATCGTCTATCGCGATGACCTGGGTTCCCAGATGGACGTCGCGCCGGTCCCCGACGAGCTGCGGGCCGAGGCCGAGGAACACCGCCACGCGCTCATCGAGGCGGTGGCCGAGATGGACGACGAGCTGACCCACAGGTACCTCGAGGGCGAGGAGCTGAACGTCGCCGAGATCCGGCGCGGGCTCCGCCTGGGCACCCTGCAGAACCGGATCATCCCGGTACTGGGCGGCTCGGCGCTGCGCAACAGGGGCGTGCAGCCGATGCTCGACGCGGTCGTCGACTACCTGCCCTCGCCGCTCGACGTCCCGCCGGTGATCGGCGAGCACCCGGTCACGCACCACGAGGCGCTGCGCACCGTCGACGATGCCGAGCCGTTCAGCGCGCTCGCTTTCAAGATCGCCGCCGACCCGTTCGTCGGCAAGCTCGCCTACTTCCGGGTCTACTCGGGCACCCTTCGGAGCGGTTCCTACGTCCTGAACGCGACCAAGGGACGCAAGGAGCGGATCGGCCGGATCCTCCAGATGCACGCCAACCACCGCGAGGAGATCGAGGAGGTCCACGCCGGCGACATCGCCGCCGCGGTGGGACTGAAGGAGACGTACACCGGCGACACGCTGTGCGACCCTGTCCACCCGGTGATCCTCGAGTCGATGAGCTTCCCGGAGCCGGTCATCGAGGTCGCCATCGAACCGAAGACGAAGGCCGACCAGGACAAGCTCGGTGTCGCCCTCGCGCGTCTGGCCGAGGAGGACCCCACCTTCCGCGTGAAGACCGACGCGGAGACGGGGCAAACGCTGATCGCCGGGATGGGCGAGCTCCACCTGGAGGTGCTGGTCGACCGGATGGTGCGGGAGTTCCGCGTGGCCGCCAACGTCGGCCGGCCCCAGGTCTCCTACCGTGAGACGATCCGGCGCCCGGCCGAGGGGATCGGGCGCTTCGTGCGCCAGACCGGCGGACGCGGGCAGTACGGCCACGCCGTCATCCGGCTCGAGCCCCGCGAGAAGGCGGCCGGCTACGAGTTCGTCGACAAGATCGTCGGCGGGATCATCCCGAAGGAGTACATCCGCGCGGTCGACGCCGGCATCCGCGGGGCGCTGGACACGGGCATCTACGCCGGGTTCCCCGTCGTCGACGTGCGAGCCACCCTCTTCGATGGCTCCTACCACGAGGTCGACTCCTCGGAGATGGCCTTCAGGATCGCCGCTTCGATGGCCGTGAAGGACGCCTTCGAGAAGGCCGACCCGGCCGTCCTCGAGCCGGTGATGCGGGTCGAGGTCGTCATGCCGGACGAGTTCATGGGCGACGTGATCGGCGACCTGAGCAGCCGGCGAGGACACATCGAGGGGATGGAGACGCGCGATTCGACGCACGTGGTGCGCGCCTTCGTCCCGCTTGCCACGATGTTCGGCTACGCCACCGACCTGCGCAGCATGACGCAGGGTCGGGCGACGTATTCCATGGAGTTCTCGCACTACGCCGAGGTCCCCGCCCAGGTGGCCGCCGAGCTGGTGCAGAAGTCGAGGGTGTAGGGACCCAGGAGCGATGGCGAAGAAGAAGTTCGAGCGCACCAAGCCGCACGTCAACGTCGGCACCATCGGCCATATCGACCACGGCAAGACGACCCTCACCGCGGCCATCACCAAGTACCTGGCCATGCGGGGCGGCTCCCAGTTCCGTCCCTTCGACTCCATCGACAACGCCCCCGAGGAGCGCGAGCGCGGCATCACCATCGCCATCGCCCACGTGGAGTACGAGACCGCCCACCGTCACTACGCCCACGTCGACTGCCCCGGCCACGCCGACTACATCAAGAACATGATCACCGGGGCCGCCCAGATGGACGGCGCCATCCTGGTGGTGGCCGCCACCGACGGGCCCATGCCCCAGACCCGCGAGCACATCCTGCTGGCCCGCCAGGTGGAGGTGCCCTACATCGTCGTCTTCCTGAACAAGGTCGACGCCGTGGACGACCCCGAGCTGCTCGAGCTGGTCGAGCTGGAGGTGCGCGAGCTGCTCTCCAAGTACGGCTTCCCCGGCGACGAGCTGCCGGTGGTGCGCGGCTCCGCGCTGCAGGCCCTCGAGGCCCCCGACGACCCGGCCGACCCGGCCTACGCCTGCATCCAGGAGCTGATGGATGCCGTCGACAGCTACATCCCCACCCCGGTGCGGGCGGTGGACAAGCCCTTCCTCATGCCGGTCGAGGACGTCTTCGGCATCAAGGGCCGCGGCACCGTGGCCACCGGGCGGGTCGAGCGCGGCACGGTCAAGGTCGGCGAGGAGATCGAGATCGTCGGCGTGCGCCCCACCCGCAAGGTGGTGGTCACCGGCGTGGAGATGTTCAAGAAGCTGCTCGACGAGGGCCAGGCCGGCGACAACATCGGCTGCCTGCTGCGGGGCATCGAGCGCGACGAGATCGAGCGCGGCCAGGTCCTCGCCCGGGCCGCCTCGATCAAGCCGCACACCCGCTTCTCGGCCCAGGTCTACGTGCTGACCAAGGAGGAGGGCGGCCGTCACACCCCCTTCTACCCCGGCTACCGGCCGCAGTTCTACCTGCGCACCACCGACGTGACCGGCGCCATCGGGCTGCCCGCCGGGGTGGAGATGGTGATGCCCGGCGACAACATCGAGATGACCGTCGAGCTGATCACCCCCATCGCCCTGGAGACCGGCCAGCGCTTCGCCATCCGCGAGGGCGGCCACACCGTCGGCGCGGGCGCCGTCACCGGCATCCTGGAGTAGGGCGTGGCTCGACAACGCATCCGGATCCGCCTCAAGGCGTACGACCACCGGCTTCTCGATCAGTCGGCGCTCCAGATCGTGGAGACCGCCCAGCGCACCGGTGCGGACGTCGTCGGCCCGGTCCCGCTGCCTACGCGCATCGAGAAGTTCACGGTGCTGCGTTCGCCCTTCATCGACAAGGACAGCCGCGAGCAGTTCGAGATCCGGACGCACAAGCGGTTGATCGACATCCTCGACCCGTCGTCGAAGACGGTCGACGCCCTGATGCGCCTCTCGCTGGCCGCCGGCGTCGATATCGAGATCAAGATGTGACGCCGATGAGCATCGGACTGATCGGCCGCAAGGTCGGCATGACCCAGGTCTTCCTCGAGGATGGCTCGATGGTGCCCGTCTCGGTGGTGGCGGTCGAGCCCAACACGGTGACGCGACTCCGCACGCCGGAGCGCGACGGCTACAGCGCCGTGCAGCTCGGTGTCGGTGTCCGCCGGAAACTGACGAAGCCGCTCGAGGGACAGCTCCAGGGTCTGCCGAAGCTGGGCACGCTGCGTGAGTTCCGTGTCGAAGACGTGTCCGGCTACGAGGTCGGGCAGATCCTCGACGTGGAGCTCTTCGCACCCGGCGACCGCATCGACGTGATCGGTGTTAGCAAGGGCAAGGGCTTCTCTGGCACGATCAAGCGCCATCACTTCCGACGGGGGCCCGAGACGCACGGCTCGGACAGCCACCGCCAGCCCGGCTCGATCGGCCCGGGGACGACCCCGGGTCGCGTCTACCGCGGGACGCGCATGGCGGGGCACATGGGAGACGAGCGCGTCACCATCAAGGACCTTCGCGTCGTGCGGACGGATGCCGGGCGCAACCTGCTTCTCGTCCGCGGAGCCGTCCCCGGAGCCCGCAACGCCCTGCTCCTGGTGAGGAAGGCGTAGTCATGCCGCAGACGACGCTCTACCGCAAGGACGGCGCAGAGGCTGGCACCGTCGAGCTGCCGGAGAGCCTCTTTGCCGCGCCGATCAACGAGGACGTAATCCACCAGGCGGTCACCGCCCAGCTGGCCGGTCGCCACCTCGGCACGCACAAGACCAAGAAGCGCGGTGAGGTCTCCGGCGGCGGCCGCAAGCCGTACCGCCAGAAGGGGACTGGTCGGGCCCGCCAGGGCTCGCGTCGTGCCCCGCACTACGCCGGCGGCGGCGTCGTCTTCGGGCCGCAGCCGCGCTCGTACGCGCAGCGTCTGCCGCGCCAGATGAAGCGCCTGGCCCTGCGCGGCGCGCTCACCTCGAAGTTCGACGACGGCGCGGTCAGGGTGGTCGAGGACCTCGAGCTCGATGAGATCCGCACGCGCGAGCTGATCGGCTACCTCGACGCTCTCCACGCGCGCGGGCGGGTCCTCGTCGTCGCCCCGGCCCGCGACCAGAAGCTGGAGCTGTCGGCACGCAACATCCCGACCGTCGAGGTGATTCTGGCCGGCTCGCTCAACGTCGTCGACGTGCTGGAGGCCGACACGCTGCTGATCACCGCACCCGCACTCCAGACGATGACGGAGGTCTTCGCATGACGCTGCTCGCCTCCGAGGTGATCCTGCGCCCGGTCATCAGCGAGAAGTCGCTCGACCAGACGCGTCGCGGCAAGTACACCTTCGCCGTCCACGACGCGGCCAGCAAGCAGCAGATCGCGGCGGCCGTGGAGGAGCTCTTCAAGGTCGGCGTCGTCGACGTCAACGTGCTGACGACGAAGGCCAAGGAGAAACGCCGCAACACCCGGCGCGGCCGCACGGTCGGCCGCACGACGCCGTGGCGCAAGGCGATCGTGACGCTCAAGCCGGGCGAGAAGATCGAGTTCTTCGAGGGGGTGTAGCGATGCCCCTCCGCAGCTACAAGCCGACCTCGGCCGGGCGCCGGTTCATGACGCGTTCCACCTTCGAGGAGATCACCACTGACACGCCGCACCGACCGCTTCTCGAGCCGCTCAAGAAGACCGCCGGACGCAACGCCCAGGGTCGCCTCACGGTGCGCCACCGTGGCGGCGGGGAGAAGCGCCTGTACCGGCGCGTCGACTTCAGGCGCGACAAGTGGGACGTGCCGGCCCGCCTGGCAACCATCGAGTACGACCCCAATCGCTCGGCGCGGATCGGGCTGCTGCACTATCGCGACGGCGAGAAGCGCTACCTGCTGCTGCCGCACGGTCTGAAGGTGGGCGATGTCGTCGTGGCCGGTCCATCGGCCGAGGCCCGTCTCGGGAACGCCCTCCCCATCGCCAACATCCCGCTCGGCACGACCATCCACAACATCGAGCTGGTGCCCGGGCGGGGCGGCCAGATCGTCCGCTCGGCGGGAGCGTCGGCGCAGCTCCTCGCCAAGGAGGGCGGCTTCGCCCAGGTGCGGCTCCCCTCCGGTGAGGTCCGCCGCGTCGACGTCCGCTGCATGGCCACGGTCGGCCAGGTCTCCAACATCGAGCACGAGAACCAGAACCTCGGCAAGGCCGGCCGCGCCCGGCACATGGGCGAGCGGCCGGAGGTTCGCGGCGTGGTCATGAACCCGCGCGATCATCCGCACGGTGGCGGTGAGGGCAAGAGCCCGACCGGCATGCCGCCGAAGACGCCGTGGGGCAAGCCGGCGATGGGCTACGTGACCCGTCGCACCAAGCGCAACGCTCGGGCGATCGTGCGCTCGCGGCGGCGCAAGAGCTAGGCCAGGGAGAAGATCGGTGTCGCGCTCAGGCAAGAAGCTGCCCTACTGCGAATCGCGGCTCCTCGGCCGCGTGCAGGAGATGAACAAGCACAACGAGAAGCGCGTCCTGAAGACCTGGTCGCGGGCCAGCGTCATCTACCAGGACTTCATCGGCCACACCGTGGCCGTCTACAACGGCCGGCGGCACATCCCGGTGTACGTCACCGAGAACATGGTCGGCCATCGGCTCGGCGAGTTCGCCCCCACCCGCACATTCCGCGGGCATGGCAAGCACACCGAGCGCTCCACGGCGCTGAAGTAGGAGCGAGCGATGCAGGTCAAGGCGACCGCCCGCTACGTCCGCGGCTCGACCCGAAAGATACGCCTCGTCACCGAGGTGATCCGCGGTCGCTCCGTGGAGGAAGCGAGCGCGCTGCTCCGCTTCATGCCGCAGGCGGCCGCCCGCGACGTCGCCCTCGTGCTCCAGAGCGCGACGGCGAACGCCGAGAACAACCACAACCTCTCGGCGGCGGACCTCGTGGTGGTCGACGCCCGCGCCGACGAGGGTCCCACCATCAAGCGCTGGAAGCCGCGCGCGCAGGGCCGCGCCTTCCCGATCCACAAGCCGATGACGCACATCACCGTCGTCGTCGAGAACAGGGGCGCCTAGGCATGGGTCACAAGGTCCACCCGTATGGCTTCCGGCTCGGCGTGACGCGCACCTGGACCGCGCGCTGGTACGAGGACAAGAAGCAGTACACCGATCAGCTCAGGGAAGACATCACCATCCGGACGCTGGTCGTGCGACGGCTGGCCAACGCGAGCGTCAGCCAGGTCGAGATCGAACGCGGCATCAACTACGTCACGGTGACCGTCCACACCGCGAAGCCGGGCATCGTCATCGGTAAGGGCGGCGCCAACGTCGAGGCGCTGCGCCAGCAGATCGGCCGGCTCACGAGGCGCCGCGTCAAGCTGGAGATCAAGGAGATCCGCCAGCCGGAGCTCGACGCCTACCTGGTCGCCAGCAACATCGCGCAGCAGCTCGGCCGCCGCATCGCCTTCAAGAAGGCGATGAAGCAGGCGGTCCAGCGCACCATGAAGGCCGGCGCCAAGGGCGTCAAGATCGCCGTCTCCGGACGGCTCGGCGGCTCCGACATGGCGCGCCGCGAGTGGGAGAAGGAGGGGCGCATCCCGCTCGGCACGCTGCGTGCCGACATCAGCTACGGCCAGGTCCACGCCCACACCACCTACGGCCGGATCGGCGTGAAGGTCTGGGTCTACCGCGGCGACGTGGCGCCCGAGCGGCAGGCGCCGCGCGAGGCTGCGGTGGCGGCGGGAGCGTAGGGGCATGCTGCAGCCTCGTCGAGTCAAGCATCGCCGGGTGATGCGCGGCCGCATGTCCGGTCGCACCAAGGGCGGCGCCACGATCGCCTTCGGCGACTACGGGCTGATGACCGAGGAGCCAGCCTGGATCACCTCCCGCCAGATCGAGGCGGCCCGCCGCGCCATGACCCGTTCGGTCAAGCGCGGGGGCAAGATCTGGATCCGGGTCTTCCCGGACAAGCCGGTCACCAAGAAGCCGGCCGAGACGCGGATGGGCTCCGGCAAGGGCGCACCCGACCACTGGGTCGCCGTCGTCAAGCCGGGCCGGATCCTCTTCGAGATGGCCGGCGTCCCCCACGAGGAAGCGGTCGAGGCGATGCGCCTGGCCGGCCACAAGCTGCCGGTGGCGGTCAGGTTCGTTGAACGCGAGGGAATCGGCGATGGACATCGATAAGGTGCGCGGGCTCACGGATGCCGAACTCGAGCAGGCGCTGGTCGACGCCAAGCGCGAGCTGTGGCAGCTTCGCTTCGACCTGACCACGCGCCAGCTGACCGACTACGGCAAGATCCCGCAGACCCGTCGAAAGATCGCCAGGATCCTGACCGTCCAGACCGAGCGGCGACGGGTGGGGACCGCCGGGACGCCGTCATGACAGGGACACCGATGCAGAAGAAGCGCAGGACCAGGGTCGGCCGGGTCGTCTCGGACAAGATGGACAAGACGATCGTGGTCTCCGTCGAGCGGCTCTCGCGACACGCGCTCTACAAGCGCGTGGTGCGCCTCACCAAGAAGTTCAAGGCGCACGACGAAGAGAACACGGCCCGGATCGGCGACACGGTCCGCATCGAGGAATCGCGCCCGCTCTCTCGCGAGAAGCGCTGGCGTCTGGTCGAGATCGTCGCCCGCGCCGGGGCGGCGGCCGAGCCGCTCGTCGCCGACGAGCCCGAAACGGCCGAGGCACTCAGCATGGCCGCCCATCCCGGGCGCCGCCGCGCCGGGGTCGAGGCAAAGGAGTCCGAGGCCGAGACGGAGGCGCGGGAGGCGCAGGCGTGATCCAGTCATACACGCGCCTGCGCGTCGCTGACAACACCGGGGCCCGGGTCATCCAGGTGATCCGGGTCATCGGCCGCTCCCAGTCGGCGACCGCCGGTGTCGGCGACGTCATCATCGCGTCGGTCAAGCAGGCTGTCCCGAACGCCGCGGTCAAGAAGGGCGACGTGGTCCGCGCCGTCGTCGTCCGCACCGCCAAGGAGTTCGGTCGGTCTGACGGCAGCTACATCCGCTTCGACGAGAACGCTGCCGTGCTGATCAACAACCAGGGCAACCCGCGCGGCACGCGGATCTTCGGACCGGTGGCCCGCGAGCTGCGCGACCGCAACTACATGAAGATCGTGTCGCTCGCCCCGGAGGTGCTCTGATGGCCGGCAGGACCGCGGCCCCGCGGCCTCTCGACGTGCGCAAGGGCGACACCGTCGTGGTCCTCACCGGGAAGGATGCCGGCAAGCGCGGCGAGGTGGAACGCGTCGTGCGCAACCCGGTCACCCTGGAGGCGGTCGCCGGCGGTCGCGACAAGGGGCGCCAGGGTGGCACCTGGAAGCGGGTCTCGCCGCGCGGCGACGCCGTCATCGTCCAGGGTCTCAACGTGGCCAAGCGGCACACCAAGCCACGCCCGCGGCAGGGTCGCACGGAGCGGCAGCCCCGCATCCAGCAGGGCGGCATCATCGAGAAGGCGATGCCGATGGCCGTCTCCAACGTCATGGTCGTCTGCCCCGAGTGCGGGCAGCCGACGCGCGTCCGCCACGGTCGTGTCGCCGACCATTCCGTCCGCCTCTGCGCCCGATGCGGCTCACCCCTGACGAAGCCGGGCAAGCCATGAACCGGCTCCACCAGCGCTACCGGGGCGAGGTCGTCCCCGGGCTGCTGCGCGAGTTCTCCTACGCCAATCCCATGCAGGTTCCGCGGCTCGAGAAGATCGTCGTCAACATCGGGCTCGGCGAGGCGCTGAAGAACCCGAAGGCGATGGACGCGG
>Ga0209212_1007707_pt1 | contig 11793 bp, 12 predicted proteins | sample RifGroC2_FD_183996 | JGI IMG/M metagenome (GOLD analysis project Ga0209212, IMG submission 183996) | Groundwater microbial communities from Rifle, Colorado, USA - Groundwater C2 (SPAdes) (version 2) | ecosystem: Environmental > Aquatic > Deep subsurface > Groundwater | place: Rifle, Colorado...
CTCTAGAGTGCTTGCCTGCATGAAGGATGAACGCTGATCAATCAACTTGATGATTTGTTGAAAATCAAAGACCTTTGCTGCATAAAAAGCGCTGTATTCACCCAAACTGAATCCTGCAACAGCTTGTACTTGAGCATTTAATGTCTTGAATGCTTCATAAGCGAAAATGGTTGATAATAGAATTAATGGCTGCGTATACCTGGTTTCGTTCAATCTTCCGTCAGAAGATGACAAAACAGCTCTGACATCATAGCCTAAAAGCTTGGATGCCAAAATTTCTTTTTCGTTGAGAATCGGGTTTAATTCAATAAAATCAAGACCCATTCCCGTGTATTGACTTCCCTGACCGGAAAAAACTAAACCTAACTTATTCATCTTTACATGACTTCCAATTGGTCTTTATATTGGTTGACACCATCAAAAAGAGATTCTAAAACAGCTTTGACTGTTCTGATTTCCTTGACTAATCCTGAAATTTGACCAGCCATGAATGAACCGGTATCCATGTTTCCATCAAATACCGCTCTTCTTAGTGATCCTAAAGTCAGTTTTTCCAGTTCCGCAAGCGGAACACCCTGATTGCTCATGGAAAGATATTCTACTGCCATCTTATTTTTAAGAACACGAACAGGAGCACCTGTTCCACGGCCTGTGACAACCGTATCCGTATCTCTCGCATCGATGACTTTTTTCTTATAATTTTCATGAATCGGACATTCTACTGTTGCAAGTAATACAGTGCCTACCTGAACGCCTTTCGCACCGAGTGCGAAAGCGGCGAGTACGCCTCTTTTGTCAGCGATGCCTCCGGCAGCGATGACAGGTATTTTTATAGCATCAACGATTTGAGGAATTAGAGCCATGGTGGTGAGTTCTCCGATATGACCCCCAGATTCAGTGCCTTCTGCAACGACTGCGTCTGCACCTGCACGTTCCATACGAATCGCGAGGGCAACGGACGGTACGACAGGAATCACGATGATTCCAGCTTTTTTCCATGATTCCATATAGATACCGGGACTGCCGGCACCTGTTGTTACAACCTTGACTTGTTCTTCAACAACGACTTTGGCGATTGCAGGGGCATGAGGACTCATCAACATGATGTTGACGCCAAAAGGCTTATCCGTCATTTCCTTGCACTTTCTGATTTCAGTTCTGACCCATTCAGCATCATAACCGCCAGCTCCGATCAACCCTAAACCACCGGCATTTGAAACAGCCGATGCGAGAACTGCTGTTGCGACGTTCGCCATTCCGCCTTGAATCAAAGGATATTTTGTATTAAAAAGCTCATTTACATTTTTCATTTTATTCCTCCTATAAATGCAGAATTGCACTTCCCCAAGTAAATCCTCCGCCAAAAGCTACCAAAAGAATAGTTTTATTCTTGGTAAATGTTTTATCATAATATTCTGAAATTGTAATTGGTATGCTTGCTGCTGAGGTATTGCCGTACTCTTTTAAGTTTATCATAAATTTATCCATCGGAATACCCATGGATTTAGCAACCGATTGGATAATGCGTTCATTTGCCTGATGCGGAATGATGACATCGATATCTTCAATCGTTAAGTTTGCATCCTTCAAGACCCGGTAAATCGCATCTTCCATGACTTCGATCGCGAACTGATAAACCTTTTTGCCGTCCATTTGAATCTTATTGACAACTGTCAGTGATCCAACATTATCCGGTCTTGCCGCATTGAAGAAATATGCTGCATCATCTTCAAATTCGCTTGGTTCAATGATCATCGCACCTGCGCCGTCTCCAAAGAGCACACAGGTGTTTCGATCTGTATAATCCACAACTTTAGTCAGTGTTTCGCCGCCTATGACGAGTGCTGACCTGAATCTTTTTGTCTGTAACATCGCTGCTGCTACCTCAAGCCCGTAAACGAAGCCTGTGCATGCCGCATTGATGTCAAAGCTCATGACCTCATGGGTAAGCCCTAATTTCGACTGGATGAAATTCGCAGTCGATGGAGTCATCTGGTCTCCGGTGATGGTGGCCATGATGATCAAATCAATTTTACTCTTATCGTAATTGACGCGGTCAATTGCGTTCTGCGCTGCTTTATACGCCATATCACTTGTGAGTTCGTCTACTGCTTTATGTCTGGTTTCGATGCCTGTTCTTGTGACAATCCATTCATTGGATGTTTCGACCATTTTTTCTAGGTCTGCGTTTGTTATTAAGGTAGGGGGAACATACATCCCGCTGGAAATCACCTTGACTTTAGGTTGATTTAGTTTCACTCTTTTCTCCTTGTTCGATAAACACACCCATCCGTCTATATTTTTGATATCTATGATCAAGCAATTTAGCTTCTGATAGTGCGCTTAGTTTTTTTAATACCTTCACCAATTCTTTTTTTAAAGATTGAATGCCAAAATCGGGATCAATATGCAATCCTTCATGTTCTTCGATAATGGTATCGATGACACCATATGTTTTCAAGTCCTGGGCAGTGAGCTTCATGATATTTGCTGCTACATCTGCTTTTGTACTGTCTTTATAAATGATGGATGCGAATCCTTCTGGTGAAAGTATGGCATAGATACTATTTTCAAACATGAAAATGTGATCTCCAACACCAATGGCAAGTGCTCCGCCCGATCCACCTTCGCTTAACACAACAACAAGAATCGGCGTTTTCAGCCCCATCATTGTTTTTAGGTTGTAAGCGATGGCTTGTGCCTGACCTCTTTCTTCAGCACCAATTCCAGGATAGGCACCTGGAGTGTCGATGATGCAAAGAATAGGTCTATGGAATTTTTCAGCTTGCTTCATCAGACGGATCGCCTTGCGGTAACCTTCTGGATGAGGCATGCCGAAATTATGTTTGATTTTTTCTTCTGTTGTAATGCCTTTTTCTTCTGCGATGATGGTAAATACAGTACCGTTCAAGGTTCCTAAACCGCAGGTGATGGCTTCATCATCGCCAAAAGCACGGTCTCCGTGCAATTCGATGAAATCAGGAAACAGTTCCTTGATCAGATGTTGTGATGTCGGTCTTTTGGGATGGCGGGCAAGTTTTACCTTTTCCCAGGCTGTGTTGATATCGCTCATGTCAAATCCCTCTTTCCCTGATGCAATTGAAGTAATTTATAAAGCGTCTTCCTCATATCCTTGCGGTGTACCACCAAGTCAACCTGACCGTGAGCAAGCTGGAATGCATCCGTCTGGAAGCCTTCAGGAAGCTCCTGTCTGATGGTTTGCTTGATGACGCGCGCACCGGCGAACCCGATGAGCGACGATTTTTCGGCGATATTGATATCGCCTAAGGATGCGAAGCTGGCAGCAACATGTGGGGTTGTCGGATTGGTCATGATGCTGATATAAAGCAAACCTTTTTGATCAAAATAATGAAGTGCGGCGCTTGTTTTCGCCATTTGCATAAGCGATAGGATGCCTTCTTGCATGCGTGCACCGCCAGAAGCTGAAAAGATGATTAACGGAAGCTTTTTAGATGTGGCATGCTCAATCAATCGTGTTACCTTTTCACCGACTGCGCTGCCCATGCTGCCCATCATGAAAGTGGAATCTAAAATGCCGATGGCGCAGGGAATTCCGACGATTTGAGCGGTTCCGCTGAGGAAAGCTTCATTCAGTTTGGAAAGTTTTTTGCCTGATGCGAGCTTTTCTTCATAATCTTGCATCAATAGAGGATTGCTGGATGTGATTTGAGGGTTGATTTCTACGAAAGAACCTTGGTCTATCGTTAAAGAAAGTCTTTTCAGAGCACCCATTTTAAAATGAAATTCGCAGTAAGGACAAATCGAGTGATTGGCTTCCAGTGTCTTTTCATAGATTGCCGCGCCACATTGGTCGCATTTGATGAATAAGCCGTCAGGAATATCAATCGGTTCATAATTTGTGTTTTTCTTACGTACGTTTTTCTTGAAATCTTCTAGTTTTTCTTTTCTTGCACTGATGAAATCATTCACGTGACTCAGCCTCCACCAACGCTGTGAAGCGTGCGATAAAACCTGTGTCGTATTGCCCCTTGATGAAATCAGGGTTATGCATGATTAAATATTGGTATTCGATATTGGTTGAAATGCCTTCAATGACAAACTGCTCAAGCGCGACACGCATCTTCTTGATTGCTTCTCTTCTGGTTGGAGCGTGTACGATGAGTTTGGCAAGCATGGAATCATAATATGGCGGTACTTCATAACCAGGATAAATGTGGGTATCGATTCTGACCCCGATGCCTCCTGGAAATAAGATATTTGTTATTTTTCCCGGTGAGGGAGTAAATCCCTTCATCGCATTTTCAGCGTTGATCCGGCATTCAATCGCATGTCCATTGATTTTAAGATCTCTTTGTTTGAAAGAAAGTTCTTTTCCGTAAGCGACCTTGATTTGTTCCTTGACCAAGTCAACACCTGTCACTGCTTCCGTGATGGGGTGCTCAACCTGGATTCTCGTATTCATTTCGATGAAATAGAAATTTCCTTTCGAGTCAACCAAAAATTCGATGGTGCCAGCATTGACGTAATTGATCGCTTTTGCAAGCTTGATGGCTGCAGCCCCAATCTTCCTTCTTAATATATCATTTAAAACAGGAGATGGAGTTTCCTCAATCATCTTTTGATTTCTGCGCTGCATCGAGCAATCTCTTTCAAAAAGATGCACGACATTGCCCTTGGTATCCGCCATGATTTGTATTTCGATATGTCTTGGGGATTCAATGAATTTTTCAATGTATAACGCGCGATCGCCAAAACTGGTTTCTGCTTCTAAAGATGTACGTTCAAAAGCACTCAGGAATTCCTCATCCGAGCGTACGATGGAAATACCACGACCGCCGCCACCACTTGACGCTTTGATCATGACTGGATATCCAATCTTTTTAGCTAATTTTAAGCCCTCTTGGGCATTTTCTATAATTCCGTCGCTGCCTTCAACAATCGGGACGCCGTTTGATTTTGCAATTTCTCTGGCGGATGACTTATCCCCAATCATCTGAATGACCTTTGAATTGGGGCCGATGAACGTGATGTTGCATCGTTCAACCATTTCAACAAACTCGCTATTTTCAGCTAAAAAGCCATACCCTGGATGAATTGCATTGCATCCAGTGGAAATTGCTGCGCTTAACACATTGTTCATGTTCAAATAGCTTTCCTTGCTAGAATTGCCTCCGATGCAGATCGCTTCATCGGCAAGCTTGACATGCAAGCTGGATTCATCTGCTTTTGAATAGATAGCAACTGTTTCAATTCCAAGTTCTTTTGCGGCACGAATAATGCGAATCGCGATTTCACCGCGATTGGCAACCAGTATTTTATTTTTCATTCTCGTCACCAACGCGTATCAAGCTGTGATCAAAACCGACGACATCTCCATTATGGACGAATACTTCTTTAACCACACCTGAAAAAGGAGATGTGATTTCATTCATAATTTTCATTGCTTCGATGATGCATACGACTTGCCCTTTTTTGACATGCTGTCCAACTTCGACAAATGGTTTTCCTGTTGGCGTCGAGGATGCATAAAAGGTTCCTACGAGTGGTGATTTAACGATAGTTTGATTGATCTGCTGCTTTGCTAATGCGGGGTTTTGATTGATGTGTGTAGTTTGGTTATCTTTCTTATCTTCCTTTACAATGATCGCTTCATTTTTATTTTTTGAAAGTCTCAACTTGAAGTTGTCCAATTCAAGCTCTAGTGTCATCAAGGTGGACGCTTCAAAATCCTTGATGATGCTTTGTATTTCTAGTATTGTCATAGTATCCATTTCACTTTTCATTTATTTTTTAAGAAACAATTCAAGCATCAAGATCTTATGTTAAAGATTACATATCCTTTGGATTTTTGTAATCATAAGCTCGAGATGTGCAAAACCTGATGATTAGATTAGTTCATGCTCTTAGTTAAAAAAACATCAACTTTTTTAATCACCCCATGTTGATGGAGCAACACTCCCTTCCTTTTGATTTCAAATGTTTTGAAATTCAAATTATATACCTGTGTTTATTCTATCACATATCACTATTTTGTCAACTCTTTTTGATATGTAAGCGGTTTTTACAAGATAAAAGAGCACTGAGTCTGTCAGTGCTCCACGGTTATACGATTTTATTGTCGAATGGTAGATGATTGATGTAATTTTCAATCGTGGATACCACGGAATTCATCAGCCTTTGATTGACATATGGGCTAGCGCTCGCATTGTGAGGCGTGATTAAAACCTGACGCATTGACCATAGCGGACAATCCTTTGGCAGTGGTTCTGGAACAGTGACATCGAGTCCTGCACCGCGAATCTGATGGTTGCTCAAGGCGTTGATCATCGCTTCTTGATCGATGACTTCACCTCTCGCGACATTGATGATAAGCGCTGTTTTTTTCATCTGAGAAAATGCGCGTGCTCCAATCATTTGATATGTTTCTTTACTTAATGGAATCGCAACGATGATATAATCGCTTTCCTTATAGATTGTTTCCAAACCATTTTGATCATGATAAATATGATCGAAATAGGGATTGTCTTCTTTCTTTCTCCGGTATCCCAATATCCTGGTGTCAAAGGACTTCATGCGCTTCGCGATTTCGGTTCCGATGGACCCGGTTCCGATGATGCCGACCGTGGAATGGGCGATTTCATAAAGCACACGTTCATGTTTCCATAAACCGGTCTTCTTATTTTCAACATACGTTTCTAAATTTCGATTGAAATAAAGGATTTTAGCGAATACATCCTCAGCGATTTGAATGCTGAACACATCCTTCGCATTGGTCATCAAAATTCCTCTTGATTTGACATAATCAAGATCCACAGTGTTGAATCCTGCACTTAAAAGATGGATCCATCTGACATTGGGATATAAATCAAGATTTTCATAAGCGACAAACCCTGGATTGCAAATGACTGCATCCACATCATAAATGCCTGGATTGATTGTAAATTCAATGTCTTTGAATCGTTCAACCAAGGCATGGTAATTTTCAATTTTCAATGTTCCAATCTCTAAAAATATCTTCATGAGCACCTCTACAGTTTTTTATCGAAGGCAAGACGCTTTAAATCGCCCTTTGCTTGAACAAGCAGAATCCATCCGCAATATATATAATTAAAGGATTCAAAAAGACGAATTGCGTATTTATTCTTTTCATGCGTATCGATACGAATATATCCGATACCTGAGTCCTTGGCAAGCTGATCTGCAAAGATGAGCAACTCCCTAGAAACCATCGTTCCCAATCTATCCTTTTTAACAGCTAGCCTGTGAATGGTCAAATAAGGTAAATCGTAATGCCATTTCCCATCATAAATCACATCATAGGTATGCTCGATACCTGATTTGATGGCAATCATTCCGATAATCTCATGATGTTCTTCAGCAACAAAAAACTCATGTTGATCGATGTCTTTTTTGAAGGTTTCCAGTTTCGGATCGACATACTGCCACTGGTCTATTTCTCTTGTTTTTAGGAGTTCAGTCGTTTCCAACCTCAACTGCCAGATTTGATCTAAATCTTGATGGGTCGCTGGTCTGATTCTCATGTTATTCCTCAATTAAGATGATGCTTAAAGGGAGTGCTTCGACACCCTTGATTTTTATAGGGAGCGCGTACATCATGTAGATGCCTTGCTGAATATCTTTTAATCTCAGTCCTTCAATGATGATTGCGTTTGAGTTAAAGAGCAGTTTGTGCGTTGGATGACCTTCATGGTCTCTTTCAACGCCTAACCCATCAACACCTACACCTTTAATGTGTTGATTAGCAAGAAAACTGGCTGCGCTTTCTCCTAGATAAACAAATTTGTTATTGAACGTGTCTTCAAAGCTGTTTCTTGTCTTGAATAAGACGAAATCATTGGTTTTGATATTGAAATCCTTGATATCGTCTTCTTGAATACTGTCAGATAAATGAGATAAGTCATAAACTTTGACGACTGTAATCAATTTATTCAAATCAAGTTGATCAGAATTTTGACCATCCTTGATCATATGCAAGGGGAAATCCATGTGAGTTCCAGTATGTAGGTTCATGGTAAGTTTGGTTTCATATGCTGGAGCGTACTCAAAGTCAGAAACGACTTCTAAAATCGGCTTCTTTTCAGGTTTATCCTTCCAAACCATGACATCCTTGTGGATGGTCATTGAAACATCATATATCCTCATTTCATTTCCTCCTTAGTCTTTTCAAGTATCAGGTTTTGAAGTTCGGTATAATCCTTATAGATCACTGGCGCTTTCTGGTATTTTTTGATTTGATCAATGAAGTGCCAGGAGAGTTCGATTTCATCCCATCTGGTAAACAAGGATTTATGGCTTTCCGTGATATCCAGTAAAAGCTTTTCATAAGCCTCGGACATATTTCCGACTGCGTTGCATGCAATGCAGTATTCAAGCTCGACTGCCTGCACATTGTCTCTTAAACCAGGGACCTTGCTATTCAAGGTGAGCCCGACTCCATCTTCTGGAGCAATCTTGATATATAACTTATTTGTCGATAGAGGAAGATTCCATTTTCTTTGTTCGCTTGTTTCCTCAAACTCGATAATGATCAGAGATTCCTTCATATCAAGTTTCTTTCCCGACATCAAATAAAAGGGAACACCTTTAAATCTTGGTGTATTCACAAAAGCTTTTAAGAAAACAAAGGTTTCAGTCTTTGAATCAGCTGGGATGTTCTTCTCATTCAAATAACCGTCATACTGTGCAAAAATGAGTGAGTCATGATCAAAACTCAAGTGATTTAATACCTTCACCTTTTCATTTTTCACATCTTCACTAAAGTAAGTCATGGGAACTTCCATGGCGATTAAGGAAAGCATTTGCAGCAAATGGCTTTGAATCATGTCCTTCAGGGCACCAGAGTTGTCATAATAGCCTGCTCTCCCTAGTATTCCATCTGTTTCCTTGGCGATGATCTTAACGTTTTTGATAGAACGGTTATGCCAGATTTCTTCAAAAATACGGTTCGCAAAGCGGACCATCATGATATTTTGAATCATTTCTTTGCCCAAATAGTGATCAATACGATAAATCTGTTTTTCATCGAAGTAATTCCAAAGCATCTCATTGATTTCCTTAGCGCTCGCAAGATCATGACCGAAAGGTTTCTCAAAGATAATCGATTGGTTCAAATTCCCGATTGTCACCAGATTGGATAGATTGATATTTTTTGAAACAATTGGAAACAGTTCAGGACCGATGGCAAGATAAAAAAGTTCTTTAGCGTGTTCTGATTTTTCAGACTGAATCAATTCAGCCAAGCTCTTATATTCCTCTAAATTTGATATTTCAATTTTATGATAAACAACCAATTCCTTGAGTATTTTCAAGTTAAGCGGTTTAAATGCCGATTCATTCATGTAATTGAGATACGACTCTGTGGTATACTCTCTTCTGCCTAAAGCGATGATTCTAGTATGTTCTGAAATTTGTTTTTTCTTGAATAATGTCGCGATGGCAGGTAAAAGCTTTCTTGATGTCAAATCGCCTGTCGCACCGAAAATGGTGATAATCAAATCTTTCATGTTCTTTCCTCCTTCAACTACTTCGTGTCCCATGCATGCCACAAAAAATGAGACACTATAGAACGGTACGGAACCCAGTTTTCACTTATTTTTTCGATTTCATCATGGGTCAAATCCGGATTATTATATATTTTTTTGACTGCGTTCCTAAGCCCTAAATCCAATACGGAAAACACATCTTCTCTGCCTAGGGAGAACATCAAAAACATTTGAGCGCTCCAAACGCCTATACCCTTGATTTTTATCAGCATATCAATGATTTCCTGATTGGATAAGTGATTCAAATCGGATAAATCAATGATCTTTTGAGCATGGCATTCTGCAAGAGAACGCAGATACTTGATCTTTTGATGTGACAAGCCGATGGACCTTAAATCTTCATCCTTCGCATCTAGTATTTTTTGAGCGGTGACATCTTGATGAAACATATTTTCCAAACGCTTGAAAATAACATTCGCAACCTTGCTGGAGAGCTGTTGGGCAATGATGATTCCAGCTAGGGAAAGAAAATAATTGTCGTCAATATTGACAACAATCTCATCCTTAAGGGAAAATAAAAAATCAAGCGATGCATCTTTATCAAGCAGATATTTAATTTCTTCTGAGCTTTTGTTATATCTGAGCTGTTTCATTTCATCACTCCATTCAACATGATTATATCATGCTTGATCTTTTTTTAGGGATGGATAGGACTTCAAAATCATATTAAATCTATTTTACAACAATTACCTTTGACTTTCAAAACAAATCGTTTATAATCATTTCTATAAGGAGTGATGCACATATGGTTTGGCTGAATATTTCTTTAATGGTTTTAGGAATCAGCATAGTAGCTTTAGGGATTGCGTTTCTGCTTCGAAAAAGGAAAACTGTATGGATTCCTTCGCTGATACTAGCAGGGTTGGGCATCCTTTTCATCGGTCTGGGTCAGCTCCCTCAACCAGCAGGAAGCTGGAATGATTTAGTCTTTACACTGTTTGGCATGATCTTCTTCTTTGCTGCAGCAGTAACTGCTTTAGTTACGTTTTTGGTTAAGAAATACAAGAAAAAATCAGTAGTTTGATTTTATAGCGGCAGTGCTGTTTTTTTTTGTCATTTGACAAGTATGAAAATATGAGTAAAATATTACTCATCAAACATCATCAACAGGAGATGCTATGAGACACATTAGAAGGCTGCTTTCAGAAAGAAAGCCAATCAACGCTAAAAACGGCATGGTTGCAACTTCACAGCCCTTGGCAAGCCAAGCTGGACTAGATATACTAAAAAAAGGTGGAAATGCAATTGATGCGGCGATTGCTGTCGCAGCATGCCTGACGGTTGTTGAGCCGACTTCGAACGGTATCGGCGGAGATAATTTCGCTCTTGTTTGGCATGGAGAAAATCTGTATGGCTTAAATAGCAGCGGACATGCTCCGTTGGCATGGTCTCTTGACTACATGAACAAAAACGGACTCCAAGAAATCCCTAAATATGGATTTGTTCCTGTAACAGTTCCTGGTGCTGTCGCGGGGTGGGCAGAGATGCACAAACGCTTTGGCAAACTATCTTTTTTAGAGGTGCTTTCCCCTGCAATCCACTATGCGAGAAACGGTTTTACGGTATCGCCTACCGTTGCTCAGTATTGGAACCTATCCAATCAAATCTATAAAAAGAACTTAAAAGGACCTGAGTTCGAAAATTGGTTCGACACATTCACAAAAGACGGAAAAGCTCCCGATTCAGGAGAAACCTTTTTCTTAAAAGATCACGCAAATACGCTTGAAGACATCGCGAAAACGTATGGAGAATCATTTTATAAGGGAAAACTCGCAGATCAGATTGATGCGTTCTCTAGAAAGCATCAAGGCTTGATCAGAAAATCTGATTTAGCTTCATTCCATGCCAAATGGGTGACTCCAATTTCGATCAATTATAAAGGCTATAACGTTTGGGAAATTCCACCGAACGGTCAAGGCGCTGTAGCGCTCATGGCTTTAAATATTGTTGAAGGCTTTAAGTTTAAGAATAGTGAATCCATCTCCAGGATCCATCATCAGGTTGAAGCTATGAAACTGGCGTTTGCTGATGGACATGCCTATATCAGCGACCCTTCTTCCATGAAGACGGATGTTGAAGATTTGCTATCTAAAACATATTCCAAACAAAGAGCAAAGCTGATTGGTCCTAAAGCGGAAATCCGCACAGAAGGCATCCCTAAATCAAGCGGTACCGTATACTTTGCTGTCGCTGATCAGGAAGGCAACATGGTCTCCATGATCCAAAGCAACTATATGGGCTTCGGTTC
>Ga0209212_1007713_pt1 | contig 11786 bp, 12 predicted proteins | sample RifGroC2_FD_183996 | JGI IMG/M metagenome (GOLD analysis project Ga0209212, IMG submission 183996) | Groundwater microbial communities from Rifle, Colorado, USA - Groundwater C2 (SPAdes) (version 2) | ecosystem: Environmental > Aquatic > Deep subsurface > Groundwater | place: Rifle, Colorado...
TGGGAGTGATTGCAATCGGGGTGGCGGTTGTGGGCGGTTTTTTCGGGATACTCTTCTAGAGTTCCAAGGGAGGCTGCTGGAGTCACAGCATTTAAAAAGGGGTCAGCCATTATCGACTGATCCCTTTCATATTGTGGTTCGTCCGCAGCATCTATGGGTAAAAAAGCGGTGGCGGATGTCTGAGCCGCCGCTGGGCGATGAGCGGAGTTCTGGGCGCTGACCTGCTGGCCCGTCGCCGATTGGCTGCAGCGCCGCGGCAAGATGGACTGGAACGAGTGAGGCCGACACTAACTGCCACGAAAACCGTTTCACTTGTTCCCTTGCCATCTTCAGCAAAGATAGATAAGATTTCACTCATCAAACTCAAGGAGGCCCAACGCTATGCCCTTCAACGACATGAGCCATCACGAGATGATTACCAAATCCGCAGCGGTGCTAGAGGCGTTGTCCCCGGAGAAGTGGGCGTACCTGATGTCCCTCCTCCCGACTCGCGAAAGCTATGCGGAAGACCACGACCGTTTGGAGACTAGTTTCGCTGCATCATTGAAAGGAGATCCGGAAAAGCAGAAGGACTGCGAGGCCAACCGGAAGGCTGTCGACCAGGAATTGTCGATCCTTTTGGGATTGGCTAAAGTGTTAGCCGTTAAAGACCCCACCATATTGGAGGCTTTTGGTTCCGCACACGCGAACACACCACCCTCTGCTCCGCCCCGCCTCACCGCGCCCAAAGACTTCGACTTGTTCTACGACCGGAAGACCGGGCACCTTTTCGCTTCGGCCACCAAGGTGGCGGGCGCAAAGGGATACCAGATCTGGGGATGCGACGGAGACCCGAAGGTCGACGCCAACTGGAGACTGCTGACCGCTTCCCATAGATGCAGAGGAATCGAGGTGCCGGGCCTGGACCGCACCAAGACGAACTATCTGAAGATGAGGGCGGTCCGTGGGGTCAATGAATTTGGACCCTGGTCGAAGCTGTTTCAACTTGACCCTTAATCCACAGTTCCACCCCCTCATTCGCACTTACCCGGAATGAGGGGGTGCATCAACCACGTAATGAATCTCTTGACCTTCTAATCTGACACTTGGCCCTCTAATCTGTCACTTTAACCCTCCAACCTATCACTTTGACCCTCCAACCTATCACTTTGACCCTCTAATCTATCACTTTGACCCTCTAATCTGTTACTTTGACCTCTAATTTGTCACTTTGACCCTCTAATCTGTCACTTCGACCCTCTAATCTGTCACTTCGACCTTCTAATCTGTCACTTCGACCTTCTGATCTGTCACTTCGACCCTCTAATCTGACGATTGCCGCGTTAGTTCTTCGATTTGCGCTCGTGTTTGGAGGGTTGCCCTTCTGCCTTGAAGGTTTGCCCCCTATCTTTGTCGATCTGATCCTGCAACTGTCGATTTCACCATCGAAATTGCCGGATGGCTGCCCATTTTTGCCCGAGCTTCAACCTCGCCATGATAAGCTTCATCCTCGCGATACTGATCTTCACCCCGTTGTCTCCCCGCCCACGCCGCGACCACCCTTACCGACATCTTTTAACTCTCTTTCTCGCCTCAGCCTGCCTAAGCCCTGTGGAACGCGCCCGATTCGAAATTTCTCCCTCCGGTTACGGCAGCCGTTATGGTGGTATGCCACGGCCAGCATCTCCCGGAGGCCCCTGTCCTTGAGAACATTTTTGGGTTGGCTCAGGAGGGTGTCGATACAACGCTGATAGGCGCCGATCTCGTGCAGCAGGATGGCGGCTGCCCGCAGGAGGACCGGCAGATCGTCGCTGTCGTGGGCGAGGAGCCCGGCCAGCACCTCCTCCGCCGCGGCGTAATCGTACTCCGCCAACAGGGCCTGGGCCTTCTTGAGGGCCTTCTTGGGCAAAAGAGCCACCCCCGTTTTCCAGTGCCCCGTATTGCGGGGTCCCTTTTTCCGGCAACGTTTCAGTTCCTCCCTTCCCGGGTGCAGCGCTGCCGCCGTCTCCACCCTCTTGATCGCCTCGCTTGAAAGGGAGGCCAAATCGGCGTGGCAGGCATCGATCGATGGTAGGACGCGGTGCTTGATCAGGATGATGTTTGGACTCGCGGGGTGGGGGATCAGCTGAAAGGTGTCGCCGTAGTGCTCGAGGAGCAGGCTCTGGAGCCTGCTCTTGAGCTGGTAGCCGCGCTCCCGATCGGTCTCCGAGAGAGTGAGCCTGGTGGGATTGACCTTCTTTATCAGAGTGATGATTTCCAGCGAGGATGGCACCTGCAGCGATCTGAGGATGTTCTCCGAGGCAGTGATACAGTTTTCCCATTTCACAATCCATCCCTCCTCTTTTAGCCATGACAGTTGTGCCCAATTGTAACGGGAAAATTATCAAAATTTAATAGTATGTCAAGAGACCCCTGTCCTGCATGTCCAGGGACCCGGCCCCTTGCTGCCGATATTGCTCACCCTGGAGTACTGCTTTTCTTATGGTAAGGGTGGTTGACATGGGAAGCGGACCCGCGGTATATATAACCGTTTAATATTTCTGTCTGCTGCACAACTGTTCTTTGGCGATTGGTGCAGGTATCGGTGGGTGAGCAAGGAATGTCGAAAAACGGAAAGCTGAAAAAAGCGCAGAAGGTTGAAAAGCGTCGGATCCAGATGGAAGAAGCCCTTGAATGCCTCCCCCTCAAACAGGCCGTCGAAACGCAGAGGATCACCGTCGTTAAGAATCAGCCGACGCTCACTGTCGTTAGGAATCAGCCGGCGATCACTGTCATAAAGAAACAACCCAAGCAGTGTTCTTTCCTTCACTGCCTTCGCTATGTCGATTCCTCATGCACCGTCTGCCCCTACTGCGGCCATGCATTGCCTGAATGAACCGGCGGTCGCAGGTTCACCCTGTCCCCGCAACCAATAAAAAAGGGATCAGCCGACTCGCTGATCCCTTTTTGCATGCGTCTGTCTGCCAGGAGTCTCAGGTGCTTGTTACTTTTTGGAGAAGGGTGCTAACGCGATAGCGCGTAGCAAGATCGGCGAGCAGGACTTTATCCACAAGATCAGTCGCCAGAAGCTCTCTGACATCCAGCAGGTCGCGTGGCCCACCGGCCTTGAGCTTGAGGATGATAAGAAATTCAGGGGATGCAACTGGAATATCTCTTCCAGCAATATTCACGGCTATACTCTGTTCTACTGCCTCCGCCTCATATTTTTTCGTTGCGACAATAATGTCCAGGAAATCGGCTCGAATCAGGAAGGGGACGGGATCATCAAAGCCTCCACGCCGCAGTTCTGCATTCATCCCTGCTTCGCAAAGAGCTTTCACCAGATGATCCAGATTTTCCGCTTTGGCAAGTACCAGCAGGTCAACGTCCATGGTGGCTCTTGGTGGACTCCAGGCGGATACAGCAAGCCCACCGACCAGCGCAAAGCCGTCGATACGGCCATCAGTGCGGAGAGCTGTCAACAGGTCCAGGGCCTGGTTAAGCTTTTGCAGTAACACGTTTTTCCTCGAGGGCTTTTCTCGCAGCGTTATTCAGCAGAGCGCAAGCGTCGGAAAGTTCCAGAGCTATCAGCAAACGCTCTGCCGCTGTTTTTTTCATGATCTCATCACGCTGCTCGTCACGGAGGTTTTGTATTAATGGAGAGTGCCTCATTGTGAGTGTCCCTATAATGCGCCCATTCAGTTAAAGACATCCGTTTATTGTTGGCATGGCAAGCCACTTTTGATGGAGTACGTTACCACAGGGCCCCTCCGATGACAAGATGAAGCAAATGCGGCGGCGATTTTAAGGGTCGGCAGATACTACGACCTATCCCTTTTTTGCATTAAATTTACAGCCGCGCCCTTTGGTGTTCCTTTGGTGTCACTAGTAATTGTAAAAAGTTTTAATTATGGTATCCCTTGTATGCGCAAGAGCCGAGAGGAAGTCCCGGGACAGACAACAGGGATTGCGCAGGAGGAGTTATGTTTGGTAAACAAGGCCGTCTACAAGGCCAAATCCGAGGGAAAGAACAAGGTGAACCGGTTTGGAATCGATTGAAGCGAAACTCCCGACTGACCCATTGGCGCCTGGACAGAGCAGTCTGATAGTCGGGCTCATTTCAATGGCAATAGGTAAGGTTCTGCCAGCATCTTGGCTCCACCTGGAGGTTCCCGTGGCCATTAAGCAGCGCATAGGAAACGAGATGTCCCTGCTTACGAACGAGGTTGCAGAGCGCTATTCCTTTGTTTGGTCACAGAAGGAGAGCAAGCGGTTTAGGTTCCTCGCAGCTCAGGCATCCCTCTGCATGTATTTCATGAAAACGACAATGGCTCAAGACGATGATTGGGGGTGGTTTCCCGATTTCCTTGACGAATACCGAGAGGAAGCGCTGGACCGGTATCAGGACGCACGGGAGGAAGGTGACCATGACTTGGCGCTGGTGATGCTGGCGCAGCTCCGTCTCTCAACGACCCTGGCGCGCCGACTCGCCGACTCCCGAAGAAAAAGCTTGTTTATCGGTGAAAGTCGGGGATCAGACCAGATAGATGAAGAGCTGATGTGGATGCGCGAGTTGTCCGCGATGCTGGAGGAGTCGATCGCGAACCACCAGAGGGTAGAGCCGCATGGCAACCAGGTCCGTAGCACAATGGCTTTGGCACAGGTGTATCTGGCTACTGGATTTCTCAAAAATGCGGTCGAATCGGAGGACTGGTCGTGGATCAAAGACGACGTGTACGACTACATCGAGTCCGAAACGGCGAGATACCGGGAAGCTCGTGTCGCAGGCGACCGTGATAAAGCGTCTGTCATGCTGGCTCGCGTCCGTTTCTCGACGACCTTGGCCAGGCGCCTTGACAACCCCGAGCGCCAGGCTTGGTTAGCCAGCATTTCCAAGGGATCCGATACCAAGCATTGAAGCATAGTCTTTTGCTCCCTATCCCATGCCGCCTGGGTGCATCCGGCTGCTTGTGAGCGGTGACAGCGGGAACTACCACGGACAAGAGGCACCCGGCGATGCCAGGTGCCTCTTGGGTTGAGGTCACAATGCCTCCATAAACTAGAATCTACCCCGACGGTTTCTGCCGGGATCATATCGCTTTGCAGACCTCGCCGGGAGGCTACAAAGTGAACGGAGTGCTTGCCTCAAAGGCGGCGCTGCGGATGCCGACGCGGAAGTAGTTGGGCGTCTGGTCGGGCGGCATCCGGCGCACTATCCGGCTGTGCAACTTCCTGTAGCCTCCCTTGAAATCCCCATCGGCCCACACTCTCAATAACTGGGCGGTGAAGAGCCCGTTGAAGGCGCCGTCCTGGGATAGTTGGTTGTCCTGGCACCCCGAGATAAGGAGAACGGAGGCTTTTACCGCTTCCTTACGCTCGTCGATCTTGCGGTCCTTCAGGATCGGATCGTAGAAGGTCTTGTTCTGCCGGTAGGTTGCTAGTGCGACGTCTGGCGGCATGCACCGATACCGTGGCAGTTCGCCCGTCATTGCCGATCGGCGCGCATCGACGGTGCCGTGGTAGTAAGCCTGCTTGACTATGGTGCCGCTGTGGCAGCTGTCGGACAGCACGATGACGCGCACCTGCTCCTTGAACTGTCCCAACAGTGCGTACAGCTGATCGTCCACCAGTTCGCCGTTGTACAAGCACCAGGTCTCGTCTTCACCGTCCGGCTCGTCACGGTTCAGGTCCGGGAGCTGTCCGCCATGACCGGAATAGGTCAGCATGAAGGTGTCCCCGGCCTTGAGGGTCGCGGCTGCCTCGGTGATCTTCTTCTTGACCGTTTCCACGGTTGCGTCTCTGGTGAGCAGGGTGGTGACGGTGAATTCCCGCGACCTCGCAATCTGCGTCATGTCCTGCGCGTCCGCCTCGCAGGCGGTGAGCGGCCCCGACCACCCGCTGTAATGTTTCGGATCCACCGCATTGAGTCCGATGCTTAATGCCAGTCCTTTCGCCATGCCCTTGTCCTCCCTGTTTGGATTTGTCCTGCCTCTTCGTGTCACGACCCTTTTCCCATCGTGTCGTATCGTTGTTCAGTTGAATCCGGTCTGGTTTATTTGTCTACTTTGCCAAGGCCTTGAGCTTGTCCGCCCGCCGGTGGCCCTTGGCGGCTGCGGTGTCTCCCATTACGGTCACATCGAAGATGCAGTTGGCGTAGATGGCCTTGTCCTTGATGCCCCGGCAAGCTTTTTTGGCGAGTTGAGGACGTGGCCTCTCCACCCTGGGGGTGGGGCCGCTCACTGTGGTGCTGGTGCAGGTCTGACCGCTTTCGGGGGGCCAGTTGACGTCGGTGAAGTCGGCGGTGCTGGTGCCCGGGGGGTAGTCAAACAGGCTGGTGCTGCTGCTCACGCGCCAGGCGTCGGCAAACTTGTGGTTGAGCTGCAGATGCCGGTCAAGCAGAGAGACCGGTTTCGGGCCGAAACTGGCGCCGTCGGGCGCGCGCGGCAACCACTCCGAGGCGAGAATCGGGCCCATCACACCTTCCCGCGCGGGGGTGTTGAATACCTGCACGTCCAGGTACCAGTAGCCCTGTGACGCCCAGAACACCGGTATCACGACGACGCGCGTGCCGTCCGCCAGGCGTATGTCAAGCTCGCCGTTTTCAGGGTTTTTCCTGATTACGTTCCCGCCGCCCAGGTTTAACTCCTTCCCGGGTTCGACGGGTTTGCCATCGACCCGCAGTTCCAGCCGCTTTTCATTGGCAGACGCCCCACCCGCAGTTTGATAGGTTATCCGGCGCTTGCCCACGCGCAGGGCGACTGCGGTGTTGAGGCTCACGCAGCTTGCCAGGCCGGTGTATGGGTTGGCGCCGGGGGTGAATGAAGTGAGCACCGGGCTCTGGCGGGCTTGCAGTTCGAACCCGGTGTCCTCGTTTCTGAGGATGGTGAACTCGCCCGCCGCCTGGAAGTCGTAATTGATGCCGTTGATGGTCGTGACGTGCGGATCGCCTGCGTCGGCAGAGCTCGAGTTGGGCGGATTGCCGCACCAGGTATTTTTGAAGGTGTTGGCCGCAGCGGCGGCGCTACCGGGACTGCTCGGGGGCATGGTCTCCGTTATCGCCTGCGCCAGAATCGTATTGCAGTATGAAGAGATCTGATTGGACAGATGGGGGAAGCGCCCGTTGCCACCTTTGACGTGGCAAGCGCTGCACTCGGCGGGTAGGGTCGAGCCCGCCTGTGATAGCTGGTTTTGCGGCCACGCTCCCCCTACCAGGGGATCGTAGCGGTTGACCGCCATCGAGGGCAAGTTCTGTGGCGCCCCGGCAAGGGTCTCCCACAACACCGCAGCTCCGCTGGTGGCGAGATTGCTCTTGGGGTGAATGATATACGGGTTTTCTCCGGCGTGGCAATCGGTGCAGACTCCACCCGGGCCGAATTCAATCTCCTTCCCTCCGCCTTGATACTTGCCGCCCGGCGTGCTTGGTACCCCGATGGGGATCTGAGTCCCCGCCGGGAATTGAAAGGCCTGCGCCGAGCCGCCAACCGTCCACTGGTTGTCCCAGAAGCAGACTTTGGAGCTTTGTTTGCCCATGCAGATCACCCCATCGAGGAAAACCGTGCTCTGGGTCGAGTCCGTGTACCTGGGTAACGCATAGCACATACCCTCCGGTGAAGCACTCTTGTAGGTGCGCACCTCCGCAGGTGTGCCGACGATGAACTGGCTTCCCGTAGGAATGAAGCCTTGCGATTTCCACCCCGTCAGCCCGGCGGGATCCATCACGTTGATGGTAGGCGGAATCGGCACGCCGGCTGCCGCGCATTCATCGAGGTAGGCCTGCCCTGAGCTGGTGGTGACTGAGCGCACCATGACGTCGGCGGGCTTGATTCGCAGGGACTCCAGTCGCTTCAAGACATCCGGCCGCGGGGTGAATGGCTCACGCCTTTCAACGACCTTCAAGTCGTCCTGCTCCGGCAGTTTCCAATTCATGGCGTAGCGCAGCGCACGTACTTTGCCTGCCGTTTGGAGCCTGAGACTCTCTGATGGTGTGTTGGCCAGCAGCCATTCAAGTGCTTGGTGCTGCAACACGAGCGCATCCTGTCCGGCGACCTTGAGCCCGCCGCGCAGGCGTTTTTCATAGGCGGCAAATTCGCGCTTCTTCGCTGCAGTCAAACCCGATAGCAGCTTGTTGCGGTACCAGGTTTGCGCCTCGGCGGCAAAGCGCAGCGTCAAAGGAATCTGTCGCCCGTCTTGGCCAAAAAAACCGCCGTGTCCGGCAGCAGCAATAGGCTCCCGGTCTTGCGCCCGAGCCGGTTGCGGCCACAGAACACCAAGTAGGGCGGCCAGAAGACAAACTGAAAGAGCAGCAGTAAGTTTTGCAGCAAAACCGTGGTGTTTTTGAGCGCCATCGACATTCCATTCGGGAACAGTTGTCAGCATGATTGCTCTCCTTTGACCGAGAAATTAGGTTTATTCCACCATCTGCTCATCCAGTAGCAATAGCGCCAGTTCTTGCTTCACTCCTCACAGCCGCTCGTTTTCGGCGGAGGCGCTTTACCTCGCCTGGGTGAGGACATTGGCGAGCCATTCCGCCTCCTTTACCTCAATCGGCTTAAGTTAATTCGAAAGAAGTAGTATATAAATAACATTAACTTTTACAAATGGAAAAGATGGTATGCGATCGGTTTTCTCTGATCAGCTCGTTCAGGTGGGATGTTGGAACCAGAAGTCACTCTTGCTATCAGCAGAGTGCTCTTTTTGTTTGTGGTGCTTTCATCCTTTCGAATACAATGTATCTGGATCACTGTTAGTGATTCGGGTATTGATGGATCAGGGAGGGGATTTTAGAATGCCGGATGGCGAACGCGGGCATATAAGCAACCACGTCAAGAGCGACCTGTTGCGCTGGATTCTGATCTGCGTTGGCTGGATCTCCATTGTCAGTGGGGTGATCGGGCTCTTTCTCCCGCTGCTGCCGAGCGTACCGTTTCTGTTGCTGGCTGTCTTCTGCTTTTCCAGAAGTTCAGTGCGTTTCCACAACTGGCTGGTCGAACATAGACACTTCGGTCCCATGCTCAGAGATTACCTGAAACATGGCGGCATACCTTTAAGAGCAAAGATAATAGCGATAGGGATGATCTGGATATCCTTTCCAGTCTCGGTAGCGTTCTTGATAGAGAACTTCTGGATCAAGGTCCTTCTGATAGCCATAGCCGCGGCTGTCACCTTGTATCTGCTCGCCTTGCCTACGGTCACCAAAGTTGTTAAAACCAGGGAAATAAAACCGGAAGAGTAATCCTTACAAGGCAAACAGTTGAAGTCGTCCCCGAGTAAATCCCCTGCCATCAGCTCGTGATGCGCCTGCAGAAAGGCTTCTTCCCTTTGCTGATCCCGCTTTCCCACCTCCCGCAACATCCAGCCGACCGCCTTGTGAATCAAGTCTCGCTCGAAGCCGGAGATATCGTGAGAGCTGCATGGCTGACAGTTCTAAAGTCAGCTGATTTCACCCCCGTCGAATTTACTTACAGCATATCTAGTCGATCACGGAGCTGTTCACGGTCAGGATGGCTTTCCGCGTAGAAGGAATCCGGTACCTAAGCTCCTTTTATTACTGGCAATGACTTGGAGTGTAAATCCTGAAGATAAGTGGGAAACAACTTGCCCAAGATTCACCGCATGTCGGGATGCTTTACACTCCATTAAAACGTAACTCGCCGTTTTTTCGTATAAATTCAAGCATATTGAAGGTTTGATGCCGGTGGAATACTACTTGCTTCATTAAGACCACTCTTGTTGAAGGGTGTAACTGATCACTTGCGTTCGATGGTCAGACATTTGCCACTGTTGCCGCTATTCGAGGTGTGCCATGAAGGGAAACTTCCGGTTCTTGCTTACACTTGTTATTGTCTCGGTCTGGATTGGAAGTGCAGCTGCTTACCCGATCTTCAGCGATGATTTCTCCTCTCCCGAACTTGATACGGGCAAGTGGAACAGCGGATTTGTAGACGGCATTTCGGTGATGGGTGACGGTACGCTCGAGATGAAAGATGTCGGATCAGGCAATACTTTTCTCTTTGCCAATCCTATCAGTGCCACCGCAGGGTCATACCGGTTCGAGGTCGATTTCAACGCGACTTTCTCCAGATTCGCCCCTCCTGAGGGCACCTTTCCCGACTTTTTCACCATTTCCCTGGGAGAAACCCTTTTAGAAGCCGACGCCAACCTGATCGCTCCCGTTTTGCCATCGGTTTTGATTACCTCTCTGGCAGATGGTTGGAGTCACCTCTCATTCGATTTTTTCCTTTCATCGGCAGTTGAGGACTTGTCACTGCTCTTCGCCCTTGCCGACCAGAACACCCTGTTGGATGAAGCCGGAGCACCGGTCGACTTCTTATCGGACAGCATCGTCCTTCTGGACAGCGTACTAATCAGCACTGTTGCTGAGCCAGTACCCGAACCGGCAACATTCGTCCTTTTCGGGCTGGGCCTGGCCGGCATTGCAATATGGAGGAATAGATCGCGAGCCTGATCCTTCGTCTCTCAAATTGAAACGACCAATTCCGTATTTGAGACTCAAACGGGTTTTGTGTGTCCCAGACTGTTCTGGCTGGCTTCATACAAAACCCGTTTTTTTATTGTAACCACCTCCAGCATGGAGCGGACAATGAGTAAAATCAGAGAGTTGGGGCGAGTGAACGACAGGTTTTCATTCAACTTTGGACGGTTTTTTCAGCTTATGCTGAGTTTACTGCCGCTGTTTGCGGTCTTTTGCGTATCACCTGCAGGCGCAACACAAGATGTCAGCGAGCTGGTCAGCCTCAGCTACGCGAACCAGAAGACCACCTTGAACAGCGTTGCCAGAACCTATACAAATACGGTCGACGTGACCATTACCAACGTCTCTCCGTCAGCGCTCCAATCCCCTCTCCACGCTGTGATAGGTATCGTGAGCAGTGGAGGCACGGTTACCATGCCCGAGGCCATTCCCGGTCCAGGAACCGGTCTCTACGGCAAGTATTACTACGACTTGAGTGCCAAACTTAGCGGCGGGATCTTGCTTCCCCAGAGTTCGGTCGTTGTCAGCCTGAAATTTGTCCGGCCGATGATCGCCAAGTTCAACTACTCGGTCTCCGTGTACGGCACCGTCATGCAAGGTACGGCCAACACTCCACCCACCGCCGATGCCGGCCCGAACCAGGTCATCACCATGCAGCCTGGACAGAGCAGCGTCTCTGTCACGCTGAACGGTTCCGGCGCGGACAGCGACGGGACCATAGATTCCTACCTTTGGAGCGGCACGCCAAATCCGGAAGATATCGCCGCTCCCATCCTTGCGTTGGGAGAAGGGTCCTACACTTTCGCCCTGATCGTCACCGACAACCAAGGTGCCGCCAGCGCCCCGTCGAGCGTCAGCGTGATAGTCAATCCCGCGCCGAACCAGGCGCCGACCGCCGATGCGGGCCCGAACCAGATCATTACCCTGCAGCCTGGACAGAGCAGCGCACCTGTCACGCTGAACGGGTCCGGTGGGGACAGTGACGGGACGATCGCCTCCTACCTTTGGAGCGGCACGCCGAAACCGGCTGACCTCGCCGCCCCCATTCTTACGTTGGGAGAAGGGTCCTACACTTTCACCCTGGTCGTCACCGACAACCAGGGTGCCGCCAGCGCCCCGTCGAGCGTCACGGTGACCGTCAATCCCGCGCCGAACCAGGCGCCAAGCGCCGATGCCGGCCCGAACCAGACCATCACCTTGCAACCCGGACAGAGCACCGCGCCAGTCACGCTGAACGGCTCCGGCATAGACAATGATGGGATGATCGCTTCCTACCTCTGGAGCGGCACGCCAGATCCCGAAGATGTCGCGGCATCCATCCTTTCCTTGGGAGTAG
>Ga0209212_1007717_pt1 | contig 11781 bp, 8 predicted proteins | sample RifGroC2_FD_183996 | JGI IMG/M metagenome (GOLD analysis project Ga0209212, IMG submission 183996) | Groundwater microbial communities from Rifle, Colorado, USA - Groundwater C2 (SPAdes) (version 2) | ecosystem: Environmental > Aquatic > Deep subsurface > Groundwater | place: Rifle, Colorado...
TAGCGGCCGAGCCGGTACCAGTCGCGCTCGATCACCAGCGCCCCGCAGCGGTGGCAGTAGGTGCTCTGCCCGGCCGCATCGAAGACGTTGCCGGTGTAGGCGTAGCGGACCCCGTTGGCCAGCGCGATCTCTCTCGCCCGCGTCAGGGTCACCGGCGGGGTCGGCGGCGTGTCGAGCATCTTGTAGTCGGGGTGGAAGGCGGTGAAGTGAATCGGCACGTCCGGCCCGAGCTCTGAGACGACCCATTTCGCCATCGCCTCGATCTCGGCGGGGTCGTCGTTCCAGCCGGGGATGAGCAGGTTCGTGATCTCGAACCAGACCGCCGTCTCGTGCCGGAGGTAGACGAGCGTGTCGAGGACGGGCGCGAGGTGCCCGGCGCAGAGGTCGGCGTAGAAGCGCTCGCTGAAACCCTTGAGGTCGACGTTGGCGGCGTCCATGTGGCGGTAGAACTCGGTCCGCGGCTCGGGGTTGATGTAGCCGGCAGTGACCGCGACCGCCCTGATCCCCAGCGCGTGGCAGGCGTCGGCGACGTCGACGGCGTATTCGAGGAAGATGACCGGGTCGTTGTAGGTGAAGGCGACGCTCGGGCAGCCGAGGCGTTGCGCCGTGCGGGCGATCGCCTCGGGCGAGGCGGCGTCGGCCAGGGTGTCGATCTCGCGCGACTTGCTGATGTCCCAGTTCTGGCAGAAGCGGCAGGCCAGGTTGCAGCCGGCCGTGCCGAAGCTGAAGATGCTCGTCCCGGGCAGGAAGTGGTCGAGCGGCTTCTTCTCGACCGGATCGACGCAGAAGCCGCTCGACCGCCCGTAGCTGGTGAGGACGATCGCGTCGCCCTGGCGTTCCCGGACGAAGCAGAGCCCGCGCTGCCCCTCGTGGAGCCGGCAGTTGCGCGGGCAGACGTCGCACTGGACGCGGCCGTCGTCGAGGCGGTGCCAGTACGTCGTCGGGACCGTGAAGTCCGTCGGGACGCGGCTCGCCATCGTCACGCCCGTATTGTCGCGCAATCGCCGCGGACGGCCGCGCGACGCCCCGGGCGGCGCCGTCACGCCGGCGGCCCCGCGGGCGTCCACCCGGTATCCCTCCGCCGGCACGGCGGTTATCCTTGACGCTGGTCCCGACCGATGTCCGTGCCCCAGACCCACCGCCGGCTCGTCCTCCTGCTTCTGGGAGCAGCGATGCTCCCGGCGGCCGCCGCGGCGACGCTCGGCGCCCCGGCCGGTCGCGCCGCCGACCCCAGCTCCCGGCCCGCCCCGGTGCCGCAGCCGGTCGAGCCGATCGTCGTCGAGGTGCCCCCGGCCGCCTGGCCGGACCGACCCGCCCTCGAGTGGCGTCAGCCGGGGGGCCAAGCGCGCGAGGTGTCGCGCTTTGCCGCCGTCCGCGTCCGGTTCGATCGCGCGGTGCGCGGCGTCTCGGAGTCGACGGTCGGCCTCTGGGAGGCGATCGACGGGACGCCGATCGCCTCCGACGTCGCGTACGACCCGCTCGGCTTCGCGGTAACGATCCGCCCGCTCGCGCCGCTTCCCCCGGGACGGCGCGTCGAGGTCCGCCTCACCGACGGGATCCGCGAGCTGAGCGGCGGGCGCCTCGCGTCGCAGCGGTGGAGCTTCGCGGTCACGCGGGACGTGACGGCGCCGGCGATCCTCCGCGCCTCGCCGGCCCCGTGGAGCGAGGGCGTGCCCTGGGAGACGCGCGTCACGGTCAGCTTCAGCGAGCCGGTCCGCGGCGTCTCGGCGGCCACGCTCACCCTCTTCGATGAACGGACGGACCGTCCCGTCCCCGGCACGGTCAGCTACGATCCCACCGCGGCGCTCGCGGTCTTCGCTCCGGAGGCTCCCCTGTGGGCCGCCCGGCGCTACCGGGTCGTAGTCGGGCCGGGTATCAGCGACCGCGTGGCGAACCAGCTCGAGCGTCGCTCCTGGACGTTCTCCACGCGCCCGCTGGCGAGCGTCCGCCCGCGCCCCGTGGCCGAGATCCCGGACGCCGTGCCGATCGGGATCTGGCACGTGCCGGCGCGCGAACTGGACGAGGTGGCTCCGCTCGGCGTCGACTTCGTGATCCGCAAGTTCGCCCCGCCCGACGACGTGGTGCGCTACCTCGACGAGGCGCGCCGCTTCGGGGTCAAGGTGATCGTGGGCTTCAGCCATGTCTACCGCGACGGCGTGGTCCGGCCGGAGCTGATCGGCCCGCTCGTCGCGCCGATCCGGCGGCACCCCGCGCTCTACGGCTACCTGGCGGTGACGGAGCCGAGCGTCCAGGGCGTCAGCCTCTCGGAGATGCGTCAGCTCTACACCGCCTTCAAGGCGGCCGACCCGGAGCACCCGGTCCTCGTCTCGATCGGCATGATCGGCGAGTTCGGAGGACCGACGAACCAGTGGGGGCCGGGCGCCGCGGACATCGTGCTGGCCGAGTGGTACCCGACCGTCTTCGCGAGCCGCATCTTCCCGGACGGCTGGCGGACCAACACGCCGTACGTGCTGTCGCACTTCCGCGACGTGGTCGAACGGGCGACGCCCGGCCTGCCGATCTGGCTCGTCACCCAGGGCTACACGTACCGCCCCGCGGATCTGCGCTCACCGACGGAGGCGGAGCTGGCCGACCAGGTCCGTGACGCGTTCCGGTACCTCGGCGCCTCGGGCGTGGCGTTCTACCCGTGGAAGGGCGGCGAGCCGTACGAGGACGACGTGCGGCGGAACGCCGCGCTCCAGGAGACGCTCCGCCAGGTCGTCAACGCGGTGCGGACCCGCACCCTCTTCGCCTGACCGCTGCCCGGCATCGCCGGGTCGCGCTCCGTCCGCTACGCTGGCATCGCCGGCTGGAGGCAGCTGAAGATCGTCCCCTCGGGGTCGGTGAAGTAGCTGACCTGGCCGACGCCCTCGACCTCCATCGGGCCGTCGAGGCGCCGCCCTCCGAGCTCCTCGATCCGGCGCGTCGTCTCCTCGAGCGACTCGACGCTGACCGTGTTGACCACCGGCTGCGGCAGGTTGCGGCCCATGATCCCGCCGTTTATGCCGGGCGTGCCGTCCGGGCCGGTGGTGACCAGCCAGTACGCCTGCGGCCCCTCCCACGTCGCCACCTCCCAGCCGAGGGCGTCGCGGTAGAAGCCGGCGAGCCGCTCGGGGTCGTCGGCGCAGATCTCGAAGTGGACGACACGGGACATGGGGGAACCTCCGTGTTTGGCGGGACGCTGGCCGGACTGCACGGCAGTCTACGCGCGCGCCGGCCAAGGCGGGGCGCTGCAACCCCGACCCGCCGCTTCCGGCCCGCCGACCGCCTTTCATGCCAGGCACGTAACGGCACCGTCGCTGCCCGGCCGCCCCGGACGCTACCGTCACCGGGTGCTGAGCGCGCCCGAGGCCGATCGGCTCCGCTCGGGCGTCCAGTGGGCGACGATCCGATCGTGCTCGGCGCGCGCCGCGTCGAAGGGCGGGCGTGCGACCGCCACCCCGGGCGGCAGGGCGAAGGCGAGGAGGGTGACGATGACGGCGGGGAGTCGGCGGCGCATCGGTGAGTGTCCCTCGTGCGGTGGCCTGGCTCGGCTTTCGGGGAGTACCACTGGCAGCAGTGCTGAGCCCGGCGCCCTCCACCTTCCGGAAGTGACGCCAACCGCGGGTTCGGCCGTCGGCCCACGCGCCGGGGACGGATCTCAACACCACCAGTGCTTGACGGTCCCACCCCGAGGGGCGCCCCCGCCGGCCGGCGGCCGTCCGGCCGGTCGATCGGTCAGCCCAGCCGCTCGATCTCGGCGACGATCCGGCCGAGCTCGTCGGCCAGGGGACCGGGGTAGCGACGCCCGAAGAGGTCGACGAGCGCGCGGAAGTACCACAGCTGGTCGTCGCGCGGGGCGTTGAAGCGGGCCCAGAGCGCCGGCCCCAGCGTCCGCAGGTCGGCGAGCACCGAGCGGGCGTTGTGGACCTTGTCCGCGAGGGCGACCCGCAGGACGTCGGGCGGCGCCGACCGGAGAAGGCGCAGGTAGGTCTCCTTTCGCGGACGCCAGGGCGGTTTGGGCTGCTCGAGGGTGTCGCTGCACCCGCGCACGATGGCGGCCACCCGGTCGCCGAAGCGCTCGCGGATCTCGTCGAGGACCGCCGTTCCACCCTGGTCCTCGGCCGCGTCGTGGAGGAGCGCGGCGATCGCCTCGTCCTCGTCGCCCCCGTCCTCGAGGACGAGGCCCGCCACGGCGAGCAGGTGCGAGACGTAGGGGATGCCGGTCCCCTTGCGCACCTGCCCGGCGTGGAGACGCGCGGCGAAGCCGAGCGCCTCCACGAAGCGCGCCCCGAGCGACACCTGGATCGTGGCCGCAGTCATGGGAGAGAGGTTAGCCCACGAAATGGGTGACCGGCCGTCACTCGCCCGATCCGAGCACGCTCACCTCGCGCCACGCCACCCACGAGGGGCTGGCGGCCGTCTCGATGCGGATGTAGCGGATCCCCGCCAGCGCCTCCGCCGGCCGGACGTCGAGCCACTGCCCGTCGGTAGTCCGCCCGCTGAGGGTCGCCACCTTCCGCCACGACCCGCCCGCGGCGCGGACCGACACGACATGCGTCGTCGCCCCGGCCGGGTACTGCGAGACGAGGAGCCGGATCTCGTCCACGGTCCGCGCGCCGCGGAGGTCGATCTCGAGCCATTGCGCCGGCCCCGCCCCGGCGTTCCAGATCATGTCGGCCTTGCCGTCGATCGCGTTCGCCGCCGGCCCGTCGCCGAGCGCCCGCGACGCCCGCGCCGTCGCCCCGCGCGTCAGCTCGACCGCGAGGTCGAGCCCGCCAAGCGCGCAGGGGTCGGGCCGCAGCGCCGGTGAGAGCGCCTTCTCGATCGCCCCGTCGGCGTCGAGCGCGTTCCAGAACTCGGGCTGCTCGGCCGAGTCCCAGGTCCAGGCGAGCCAGCCGTCGAAGCCGTAGCCGCACGACTCGATCTGCCACTCCACCAGCGCCCGGACGGCGTCCTCGGCGTTCGGGTAGTAGGCGCGCGCCGCGCCGAACTCGCCCAGCAGGATCGGCTTCTGCGTCACCTTCGGCAGCTTGAAGTTCTCGACCAGCTGGCCCAGGTCGAGCTCCCCGCCGGGGTAGCCGTGGAGGTCGATCAAGTCGGCCGAGGAGCGCAGGATCGCCGCCTTCGTCTCGATCAGCCGGTCGTCCCCGATGCGCGACGGGTTCGGCCCCTGGGGCTGGAAGAAACCGACCGCCACCAGGGCGGTCGGGTCGACCGCGAGGATCGCCTGGCGCACCCGGTCGATCCAGAAGACGAGCCCGTCCTGGAGCAGCCTCGTCCGCTCGTCGGCCGACGACAGGTCGTAGGTCTTCCCGTTCGCCGTGGTCACCTTCCCGGAACCGAGCGAGAACGGCGGGAAGCGGTCGGTGAAGTGGAGCTCGTTGCGCAGCTCGTAGGCGAGGAGCGCGTCGAGTGGCGCGCGGCGCGCCACCAGCCCGGCCGCGAAGTCGCGGAAGAAGCGGGCGTTCGCCTCGACGCCGCCCCGGGAGAGGTAGAGCGAGTTGACGTTCTCGATGCCCGGGTCGGACGAGAAGGCGTAGGCCTCGCCGTCGGGGAGCCAGTCCTGGGTCAGGATCACCGTGATGCGGTGGGCCTTCGCCCGCCGGAGGAGGTCGGTCACGTCGTCGAGGTAGGCGCCCGGCAGGCCGGCGTCGCCCCCCAGCCCGCCCCGACGGTGGTCGTGGAAGACCCGCACGACGTCGTAGCCGTCGCGCTCCATGCGGGCCAGCATCGCCTCGATGCGATCGGGGTCGTAGTAGCCCGGGGTGAGCGTCACGTGGTACCCGTCGAGCCGCACCAGGTTGGCGCCGCGCGGCACGTAGCGCTCGCCGGTCTCCCGGTCGAAGAGCTCGCCCGCGCCGTCCGCGACGCGGACGCCGATCCGGTGCGCGACCGGCGGCGGCGCGGGCGTCGGCGGCGTGGGTGTCGGCGGCGCGGTGGGGGAGGTGGCCGACCCGGTCGGTCGGTCGGTCGAGGGCGCGGTCGGGCGGTCGGTCGGCGGGGCGCTCGCGCTCGGGCCCGAGATCGGTGAGGGGGTCGGCTGGGCGGTGCAGGCGAAGACCAGGACGCCGGCCGGCAGGCCGACCGCGATCCTCCGAAGCAGGGATGGGCGACGGGCGGTCGATGACATGACTTGTGGCCGCCGAGTCTGCCGGAGGCGCCGTCGCGCGGTCAAGCCGGAGGTCGTACCATCGTCGGAGGGACGCCGGCAGGCCGCGGTCCGCTCACCGCGGCGCGAAGGAGGGAGCGAGATGCTCGAGCGGTTCCCCGTCCACGCCTCGGTCGCGGCGTCGGACATCGGGCGTGCACGGACCTGGTACCGCGACAAGCTCGGCCTGGAGCCGAAGCAGACCGACCCCGGCGGCGGGCTCTGGTTCGAGCTCGGCGGCGGCACCTGGCTCTACGTCTTCCAGACCGAGTTCGCCGGCACGGCGAAGAACACGGTGGCCGGCTGGACGGTGAAGGGGATCGAGGCGGTGATGGCCGACCTGCGCGCCCGCGGCGTCGTCTTCGAGGAGTACGACCTGCCCTACCTCAAGACGGTCGACGGGCTGGCGACCTGGGAGGGGATGGCCAGGGCCGCCTGGTTCAAGGACAGCGAAGGCAATACCTTCGAGCTGAGCGAGGTCTTCTGATCGCGGCGCGCGCCGCCGCGTTCCGATACCCTGAGGCCCTCCAACTCACCGGAGGGTCGAGAGCGTGCTCTGTTCGAGCTGCGGGACCGTCAACGAGTCCGGCCGCAAGTTCTGCAAGGAGTGCGGCGCGAGGCTGGCCATCGGCTGCCCGTCCTGCGGCGCGGCGAACGCGCCCGACTCGAAGTTCTGCGGCGACTGCGGCACCGTGCTCGGTCTCTCGGCCGGCCAGGGCGGAGCCGCGGTCGGCCAGGCCGGGGCCGCGGCCGTCGCACTTCCGCCGGCCACCTCCGCCCCGGCCGCCGAGCGGCGCCTCGTGTCGGTCCTCTTCGCCGACCTGGTCGGCTTCACGACCCTCGCCGAGGGCCGCGATCCCGAGGAGACCCGCGAGCTCCTGACGCGCTACTTCGGACTGGCGCGGGACCTCATCGGGCGCTATGGCGGGACGGTTGAGAAGTTCATCGGCGACGCGGTGATGGCGGTCTGGGGCGCGCCGGTCGCCCACGAGGACGACGCCGAGCGGGCGGTCCGCGCCGGGCTCGAGCTGGTGGACGCGGTCCGGGACCTGGGCCCCTCGGTCCAGGCGCGTGCGGGGGTGCTCACCGGCGAGGCTGCCGTCACGCTCGGGGCGACGGGGGAGGGGATGGTCGCCGGCGACCTCGTCAACACCGCCTCGCGGCTCCAGTCGGTGGCGCCGCCCGGCTCGGTCCTCGTCGGCGAGACGACCGAGCGGGCGACCAACCGGGCGATCGTCTTCGAGCCGGCCGGCGAGCAGACGCTCAAGGGCAAGGCCAGCCCCGTGCCGGCCTTCCGGGCGATGCGCGTCGTCGCCGAGCTGGGCGGGCGGAACCGCTCGGAGGGGCTCGAGGCGCCGTTCGTGGGGCGAGACGACGAGTTCCGCCTCCTCAAGGACCTCTTCCACGCCACCGGTCGGGACCGGCGGGTCCGCCTCGTCTCCGTGGTGGGCCCGGCCGGGATCGGCAAGACGCGCCTCGCCTGGGAGTTCTCCAAGTACGCCGACGGGCTGGTCGAGGACACCTGGTGGCATGGCGGCCGCTCCCCGGCCTACGGCGAGGGGATCACCTTCTGGGCGCTCGGCGAGATGGTCCGCCGCCGCTGCGGCCTCCTGGAGACCGACGACGACGCCACCACCCGGGTCAAGGTCGCCGAGGCCGTCCAACGCTGGGTGCCCGACGAGGCCGAGCGTCGCTGGATCGAGGCGGCGCTCCTGGCGCTCCTCGGCTCCGGGGAGGCGCCGTCCGGCGGCCGTGAGGAGCTCTTCGCCGCATGGCGGATCTTCTTCGAGCGGATCGCCGCCTCGGGCACCACGGTCCTGCTCTTCGAGGACCTCCAGTGGGCCGACGCGGGCCTGCTCGACTTCGTCGACCACCTGCTGGAATGGACGAAGGGCCTGCCGATCTTCGTCCTCACCCTCGCGCGGCCCGAGCTCCTGGAGCGGCGGCCCGAGTGGGGCGCCGGACGCCGCAACTTCGTCTCGCTCTCCCTGGAGCCGCTCCCCGAGCCGGCGATGCGCCAGCTCCTCGACGGGCTCGTGCCGGGGCTCGCCCGTCCGGTGGTGAACGAGATCGTGGCGCGCGCCGACGGGATCCCGCTCTACGCCGTCGAGACGGTGCGCATGCTGGTCTCCGAGGGCCGGCTCCGGGAAGAGGGTCGCGCCTACCGGCCTGTCGGCGACCTCAGTACCCTGGCGATCCCGGAGACGCTCACCGCGCTGATCGCGGCGCGACTCGACGGCCTCGACCCGGCCGACCGCGCGCTCCTCCAGGACGCCGCCGTGCTGGGGCAGAGCTTCACGATCGCCGGGCTCGCGGCGGTCGCCGGGGCGGAACCCGAGGCGCTCGAGCCGCGGCTGCGAGCGCTGGTGCGCCGGGAGCTCCTCACCGTCGACGCCGACCCGCGCTCCCCGGAGCGTGGCCAGTACGCCTTCGTCCAGTCGCTGATCCGCGAGGTCGCCTACAACACCCTCGCCCGGGCCGACCGCAAGGCCCGTCACCTGGCCGCCGCCCGCTGGCTCGAGTCGCTGGGGGACGACGAGCTGGCCGGCGCCCTCGCCGGGCAGTACGTCGCCGCCTACCGGAGCGCCCCCGAGGGCCCCGGGGCCGACGCCCTCGCCGGCCAGGCCCGGCTCGCCCTGAAGGGCGCGGCGGAGCGCGCTTCGGCGCTCGGCTCCCACGAGCAGGCGCTCGGCTTCCTTCGCCAGGCGCTCGACATCACCGCGGAGCCCTCCGAGCGCGCGACCCTCCGGGAGCGGGCCGCCGGCGCCGCCCTCAACGCGGCCGACTTCGGTACCGCACAGCAGTACCTCGAAGAGACGATTGTCTGGCGTCGCGCCCAGGGAGACCGGCTCGCCGTCGCCCGAGCGGCGACCGCCCTCTCGCTCGCCCTGCACGGGCAGTTCCAGCCCAAGGCGGCGGTCGAGGTCCTCGAGGCCGCGGTCGCCGAAGTGGTCGGCCTGGAGACGGAACCCGAGGTGATCCGGCTCGTCGCCGAACTGTCACGCGCCTACGCCAACGCCCAGGATCCGCGGGCCCTGGCGACGGCCGAGCGGGCGCTGGCGGCGGCGGAGCCGCTCGAGCTGGTGCCCGTCATCGCCGAGGCGCTCATCAACCGCGCTCTCGCCTTGACCTACGCTGGCCGCCAGCACGAACCCCTCGCCATCCTGCGCGGCGTCCTCCCCTTGGCCGAGGCCCACGGCCTCGTCGAATCGCAGCTGCGGGCGCTGAACAACCTCGCCGCCGGGCTGGGCAACGAAGACTATCGGGCCGGCCTCGAGGTCACGCGGATGGGTGTCGAGGTGGCTCGGCGGCGGGGCGACCGGCGCTGGTTGCTCCAGTTCCTGACCGGGCTAGCCCAGTACGAGATCTTCGCCGGCGAGTGGGCCGAGGCCGACCGGATCCTGGCCGATCTCGAGGCGACCGAGCTTCCTCCGGCCTTCGTCGTCCAGTTCGGCGAGACCGCGGCGATGCTGCACGCGCTCCGCGGAGAGATCGATCAGGCCGACGCGACCCTGGCCACGATCGTTCCGATCCGGGCGACCATGGATGACCCGCGGGTCGTCGGCTGGCAGCGGCTGGAAGAGTGCTTCGTGGCGGCGCTCGCGGGGCGCCTGGTGGATGCCTACGAAGCCGGCATGGCGGGTGTCGCGCTCGGTTTCGAGGCGGCCCTGCCCAACGCCGAGTGGGCGACGCGGGTCGCCCTCTGGTCGGGCGATGGGAGCCGCGCCCGGGCCGCCCTGGAGGCTCACGCGGCGCGGCCCGATCGGGGCCGGGTGGTGGCCGCCATCCGCCTGGGGCTGCAGGCCGGCGTGCACGCGCTCGAGGGCGAGCGGGAGGCCGCCCTGACCGCCTACCGGGAGGCCGTGCGGCGCTGGCGCGACATGGGCGTCCCGTTGCTCCTCGGGGTCTGCCTGCTCGACTTCGGGGCCCTCGTCGGGCCAGGGGAACCCGAGGCGCGAGCCGCCGCCGAAGAGGCGCGCGCCCTGTTCACTCGCCTGGGGTCGCCGCCGCTCCTGGCGCGGCTGGACGCCGGTCTCGCGCGATGGGAGTCAGGGGCGGGGGAGGCAGCGGCGGCCCCGGCACGCGCCCCGGCCTCTTCGCCGGTCGCACCCGTCGAGCCCCGCGCCGCGAGCTGAGGGCCGCGGGCGGCCCTCTGGCAGGAGAGGAGCATGCGCTACCGACGGATGGTCATGGAAGCGGAGTCGCCGGAGGAGTTCGGCTACGAGCGCATCCGCTGCAACCTGGCTGAGAGCTCGCTGTCCGATGCCGTGCTTGATGCGCTCGGCATCGACCTCGCCGGGCTCGTACTCCTCTACGGCGACCATTCCGGCCTCCCGGGCCTGCGCGAGGTCGTGGCCGCCCAGGCCGGCGGCGTCGGACCCGATGACGTGCTCATCACGGCTGGCTCCGCGATGGCCCTGTTCATCGTCGCCACCGCCCTCCTCGAGCCCGGTGATCACCTCGTCGTGGCACGTCCGAACTACGCCACGAACATCGAGACGCCTCGCGCGATCCGCTGCGAAACCAGCTACCTCGACCTGACGTTCGAGGAGCGCTACGCGGTCGATCCGGCGCGGATCGAGGCGCTGATGACGCCGCGTACGAGGCTCATCAGCCTGACCTGCCCGCACAACCCGACAGGGACCATGATGAATGAGGCGACGTTCCAGCGGGTCGTGGAGCTGGCCGAGGAGCGCGGTGCTGTTCTGCTCGTCGACGAGACGTACCGGGAGATGACTTACGCGCGACCGCTGCCCCTGGCCGCGTCCCTCAGCCGAGGGGCCATCAGCGTCGCCAGCCTCTCGAAGGCCTACGGTATGCCCGGGATCCGTGTTGGCTGGCTCATCTGCCGAGACCCGTCTCTTCGGGAGACCTTCCTCGCTGCCAAGGAGCAGATCATGCTGACCGGCTCGGTCGTCGACGAGACGATCGCCAGCCAGGTGCTCGCCCGGCGCGATCGGTGGCTGCCCACGCTCCGATTGAAGATGAACGACGGCCTGGGCATCACCCGGGCGTGGATGGCCGCTCAGCCCGACCTCGAATGGGTCGAGCCGGCAGGCGGCGTCGTCTGCTTCCCGCGTGTTCGGTCCGACGTCTCGGTCGATCTCGATCGCTTCTACCGGATTCTGCTCGACGACCTCGCTACCTTCGTCGGCCCGGGCCATTGGTTCGAGCAGTCGCGGCGCCACATGCGCATCGGCTTCGGCTGGCCGACCCTCGAGCGGCTCGAGGAAGGCCTCGCGAACATCAGCCGCGCGCTCGAGCGGGCCCGCCTGCCCGCGACCTGAGCGCGCCTCACCCGGGTGGTTCGTCGGCCCGGGCCGGCCTCTCGTCGGGGGCGACGCGGACGCGGACCTGGCCCTCGCTGTGGAGAAGCTCCCGGATCGGACCCTCGCGGACGAGCCGCCCGGCGGCGATGATGCCGACGATGTCGGCGAGCTGCTCTGCCTCGCCGAGGATGTGGCTCGAGACGAAGACGGTCTTGCCGGCGGAGGCGAGGTGGCGAAGCATGTCGCGCATGGCCACGATGCCGGCCGGGTCGAGGCCGTTGGCGGGCTCGTCCAGCAGCAGCAGCCTGGGGTCGCTGAGCAGCGCCGCCGCGATGCCGAGCCGCTGCTTCATTCCCAGGGAGTAACCGGAGACCCTGTCGC
>Ga0209212_1007721_pt1 | contig 11777 bp, 6 predicted proteins | sample RifGroC2_FD_183996 | JGI IMG/M metagenome (GOLD analysis project Ga0209212, IMG submission 183996) | Groundwater microbial communities from Rifle, Colorado, USA - Groundwater C2 (SPAdes) (version 2) | ecosystem: Environmental > Aquatic > Deep subsurface > Groundwater | place: Rifle, Colorado...
GTTCCGGCTCGATGCGATCCCGTACCTTGTGGAACGTGACGGCACCAGCAACGAGAACCTGCCCGAGACGCACGCTGTAATCCGGCAGATTCGCGCTGCGGTCGATGCCAATTACAAGAACCGCCTGCTGCTGGCAGAAGCCAACCAGTGGCCGGAGGATGTGCGCGAGTATTTCGGCGAAGGGGACGAATGCCATATGGCTTACCATTTCCCGCTGATGCCGCGCATCTACATGGCGATCGCACAGGAGGACCGCCATCCGGTAGTCGAGATCATGCAGCAGACGCCAGAGATTCCCGAAAACTGCCAGTGGGCAATCTTCCTGCGCAACCACGACGAACTTACCCTGGAGATGGTGACCAGCAAGGAGCGCGACTACATGTACCGCATGTACGCCGCTGACCCGCGCGCCCGCATCAACCTTGGCATCCGGCGGAGGCTGGCGCCGTTGATGGAGAACGATCGCGAGCGAATCAAGCTGATGAACAGCCTGCTGCTGTCTATGCCCGGTTCGCCGATCATCTACTACGGCGACGAGATCGGCATGGGGGACAATATTTTCCTCGGCGACAGAAACGGCGTACGCACGCCGATGCAGTGGAGTCCGGACCGCAACGCGGGTTTCTCTCGCGCCGACCCGCAGCGGTTGTATCTGCCACCGATCATGGACCCGGTGTACGGCTACGAAGCGGTCAACGTGGAGGCGCAGACCCGCGACCACTCATCGCTGCTCAACTGGATGCGGCGCATGCTGGCGGTGCGCAAGGGGAGCAAGGCCTTCGGCCGGGGAAAGCTGTCTTTTCTCAATCCAGGCAACCGCAAGATCCTGGCCTACCTGCGTGAGTACAATGATGAGACGATCCTTTGTGTCGCCAATCTAGGACGCTCGGCGCAGCCGGTCGAGCTGGACCTGTCTCAGTATCGCGGACGCGTGCCGCTTGAGATGATGGGGCGCACCGCATTTCCGCCCATCGGTGAACTCCCCTACCTGCTCACCCTGCCTGCCTGCGGTTTCTACTGGTTCCGTCTCGCCACCGATGTCGACGTGCCGCACTGGCACGAGGAGCACCTGGTGACCGAAGAAAGGCCGGTACTGGTGCTGTTTGACGGTTGGACCAGCCTTTTCCGGGACCGCGTCGTGCCGTGGCGCATCCGTATGGCGGAGAAACTGCGCGCGCAGTTTGAAACCGAGACACTGCCGCGCCATATCGCCACGCAACGCTGGTACGCAGCCAAAGGCGAGCCGATCGAGCGCGCCGCCCTGAGCGACTGGGCGCAGTGGGGATCAGGCCAATCATCCTGGTTGATAGCGATGTTGCAGGTTGAGGCGTTGTCTGGGCAGAGCGTGTATTTTCTGCCTATGGCCCTGGCATGGGGGGACAGCGATGAGGAACAGGTTCACGCGCTGTCTGCCGCGACGCTGGCGCGGGTGCGTCAGCAGTCTCAAGTAGGTGTGCTGGCAGACGCGTTTGCCGATGAAACGTTCTGTCGCGCGCTGGTGGAGGCGATAGGCGCCGGAAGCGTAGTGCCTTGTGCACATGGCAAACTGCGCTTTACCCCGACTACGGCTTATGCCGCCCTGGTTGGCGATGCGCCCGCCAAACTGCCGATGCTGCGCCCGAAATTCCAGGGGAGCAATACCGTGGTGACGCTGGGTGAACGGCTGTTTCTCAAGGGTTATCGGCACTTGCGGGCCGGTGTGAATCCGGAGTTCGAGGTGGGTCGCTTCCTGACCGATGTCGCGCATTTCGCCAACTGCGTGCCGGTGGCCGGGGCGATGGAATATATTGCCGCAGATGGTACGCCGACCAGCCTGGCGTTGCTGCAGGGACATGTCGAGAGCCAGGGCGACGGCTGGTCGTACACGCTCGACTACCTGGATCGCATCTTCGAGAGCCTGCTCGCCGCAACGGACGAAGCGCCTGCGGATGTCCACGGCGCCTACCTGTCGCTGGTGCATACCCTCGGCGCCCGTACCGGTGAACTGCACAAGGCGCTCGCACTGCGCACAGGTGACCCGGCCTTTGATCCAGAGCCGCTGGCGCCCGGTGATCTTGCCTGCTGGAAGCAGCGTGTGCGTGATGATGCTCTTGTCACGCTGGCGCTGCTGGAGCAGCAGCGGAACCGATTCTCTGCAACAGCTGAGGCAAACGCACGCATGCTGCTCGATCAGCAGCAATTGCTGTTTGCGCGGATCGAGGCCTGCGGCATGCCAGCGAGTCCCTGCATCAAGACACGCTACCATGGTGATTACCACCTGGGACAGGTTTTGGTGAGCAACAACGATTTCATTATCATCGACTTCGAAGGCGAGCCGGCCCGGTCGCTGGAAGAACGTCGCATGAAACACTCCTCACTGCGTGACGTGGCCGGGATGCTCCGTTCCTTTGATTACGCACACTGGAGCGCTGTGCTGCGCGACAGCTACAGCGACATTGATCGGACCAGGCTTGCGCCGCTCACCCAAAGCTGGGCCCGCGAATGCCGCGAGATGTTCCTGCTCGCCTACGACGAGAGCACGCGCAACAGCGGTCTGTACGGCCCCTTTGACGAAGTGCGGGGGCTGATCGAGCTGTTCGAGCTGGAAAAGGCGCTGTACGAGTTGCGCTACGAAATCGGCAACCGTCCTGGCTGGATCAATGTTCCGCTGCAGGGTGTGCTTGTGCTGTGCGGCCTCTTGCCGGTCATTGAAACAGACAACGCGATGCACTCAAAAGGAGACTGATATGGAAAGAGTCGACATCATGCTAGAACCGGTTCAGGCTTTCCTGCTACAGATTGCCGGGTTTCTGCCCAAGCTTGCACTGGCGCTTGGGGTGCTGCTTGCAGGCTGGTTGCTGGCCAAAATCGCGAGGTTCGCGATCATCAAGGGGCTGCGTGCGATCAACTTCAACGTCCTCACCGAGCGCGCCGGACTGGAAGATTTTCTGAACCAGGGGGGCATCCAGACCGACACCACCGGCATCTTCGGACTGCTGATCTACTGGCTGGTCATCCTGGCCGCCCTGATCATCGGCTTCAACAGCCTGGGACTGACCTACATCACCGGGCTGTTGGGAGAGGTTGTACGGTTCGTGCCCAAGGTCGTGGTTGCCATTTTGATTCTCGCCTTTGGCGCGTACTTTGCGCGCTTCGTCGGTAACGCGGTGGTTGCTTACTGTAAAAACATCGCCATTCAGGACTCCGACATGCTGGGCAAAATTGCGAAGTACGCCATCATGACTTTTGTCGTGCTGATCGCGCTGGATCAGGTCAACGTGGGTGGGGACATTGTCCGGCAAAGCTTCCTGATCATCCTGGCCGGGATCGTGTTTGCCTTGGCGCTCGCCTTTGGACTGGGTGGAAAAGAAGCGGCCGCGGAGCTGATTGACCGCTGGTGGCCAAGACGGGGAAAGAACAATAACGATTAAGCCGCATCAATGGTCCAACCGGCCTCGCTCTCCAGCCGGGCAATGAGCTCCGGACAGACGATGTCCGGGCGGGCTCGCAGAGCCAAGGCCAGTACCGCGTGCACGTTGAGCACATTTCCCCGCTTTCTGCCATCTTCATAGCGTCGGGCGAAATCAGGCGGCACCCGCAGGGTCCAGTTGTCCTCCGTCAGCATACCCGGCTCGTTGTAGTTCTCCTCAAGCCCGAAAAGGTCTGAAAAAAACATCATCACGTGACGAGCGGGGCCCAGAAAGAGATTTGCAATCTTGGCATGTGCCAGTCGGCACGGGTCTGCCGTCAGAACCGCCGCCAGTCGGTTGGGGTCCTCCGGACTCAGCCGACTGGCGAGATAGTTGGCATGTTTCATACCCTCTTCCTGCCCCTGCCATGATTTTACCAGTCGCCAGATTGGTGGCGTATCGTGGTTGCCCACCATTATCCAGTCCTGGGGTAGCGTGTTTTCGCTGCGATATACATCCTTGCGATTGTCCATGTTGGCTTTCTGGGTCACACGAAAACGTCCCAGACCGTGCCGCAGGCGCACCTGCCGGAGGGGCAGTGGTTCGGTTGACAGTACCTCGAACAGAATATCCTCCTTTCGACGACCATTTGCGCGTACCTGTTCCATGATGGAATCCATGATCAGAGCATAGCGATCCTCCTGTTCCCGGGTTAGATCACGTATCCAGTCGTCGGCAAAGCGGGGTTGATTCCGGTTGATCTGGTCCGGATGCACGATGGCATGTCGGGCGAGCTCTGGATGGTCTGGCAGGTCAGGGGAAGAGAACAGGCGAGCGCCGTTCTGTACCGCATGATAGGGATCGGAATCGTCGGAGCGGTAAACCCACGGGCAGACCAGGCCGTGGGGATGATCAAGGCGTAACCCGTCAAACTCGAAGAGCATTTTCCCTATTCGCCCGGCAACCAGATCGAGAACAGGTCCAGGCTTGCCTTCGCTATCAAGATATAGTGCGGGATTCAGCACCTGATAGTTCCAGGGCTGGCCTTCGATTGTAGTGCGACTGGGTGGCGCCCCCATAAAATAGTTCCCGAGCAGCAGAGCCTGAAGGCTCCATGCGTCGCTCTGGGAGAAGCCAACCTGAACGTCACCGTAAATTTTCAGACCCAGGCCCTGCATGCGCTCCCGGAATGCAAAATGCTGTTGAAGCAGAAGCTGCTGGATCAACGTATAGCGTTCCAGAATCCGGGCATATTTAACTTCCAGGGAACGACGTCGGTGTGCACAGGCAACCTCTGAACCTTCTGGCGGCGCGCACAACACTCTGTCGAGTGCAGCTTCTCCCTCGAGCGGCCATTGGCGCCAGGGGAGATTTTCATGCTCCAGGCTCAGGGCCTCGTACAGGGCGTCATCCCGCGACCAGCGGGCAGATTGCCACAGGTTCTTCATCTCAGTTTCCAGTAACCGTGCGTCAGAATCCCCTTTTTCCCGTGCGGCACGGAAGTAGTGATACACCTCTTCAAGCGCTTTGTTGTAAACGTCAAATGAACTGGCATAGGGGACCCTCAGGCCATCCGGAAAAGGATTTTCGGCCAGAACGGCCTCCCATGTATGCCGGCTGAGCAGTCCACGATCTACCAAATCCTTCAGGTCCAGGGAAAGAAAATTGCGTGAAAACAGGGTGCCGTCGTATGGTGAGGGGTTAACCGAAGAGGTTTGTCCCTGGGGACCAAGTTGCAGACCGGTGAAGCCGAGGGAACGGGCGAAGCGAGCCAGGGCCAGACCACCGGGGCCATAGGGACTGCCTCTGCCGGTATCTTCACCCGCTATGCCGGGAAAGCTGGCGTCATGCACCGCCAGCAGAAAGTCCGACTTACCCAGAAGCTGCAAAGCTTCGGCAATGGAGGTTCGTGACTGAAATTTTGCATATGGTGAGATAGCACTGGTCATGGTATCAGGTTTCCGGTTCTGGGGATGTCAGAGGATGTGCTGCCTTTGCTGTATTCGGAATGGGAATATTCTCCATTGTTGCCGTCAGTTCTGCAACCATTGCCTTGAAGCCTGCAAGGTTAGCGTTTGATACCGGCCTTGCCGGAGGCGATTTTATTTTCAAAGGATTGACCGGCTTACCGTTTTTAAACATCCTGAAATCGAGATGCGGGCCGGTGGACAAGCCGGTGCTGCCGACATAACCGATAAATTGTCCTTGCGTAACTTTCTGGCCTTTTCTGATGTGTTTAGCAAAGCGGCTCAAGTGATTATACATTGTTGACCAGCTATTTGGATGGCGAATCTTGACACATTTGCCGTTAAATTTCTTATAGCTGGCAAAGTCAACCGTACCATTGCCAACGCTGTGAACAGGTGTCCCGGTCGGGGCGGCGTAGTCAATAGCCGTGTGTTTCTTGATTCTGTGCGAGATCGGGTGGCGTCTCCGCATGCTGAAACCGGAAGAGATCCGGCTGTATGAAAGAGGAGCTTTTAGGAATGCTTTGCGCAGACTGTGCCCCTTACTATCATAGTAGCCCGGTGGCTGATTGCCATCACGAAAATAAAATGCCTGGTATGTCTTGTCCTGAACTGTGAAGTTGGCCGCCAGCAGGCGACCATTATCTGCAGGCTGACCGTTACGGAATCGTTTTTCTACCAATATTTCAAAGGTGTCGCCCTCCTGGATGTCATTGAAAAAATTAATGTCCCAGGCAAAGATATCTGCAAGCTGAATGGCCAGTGATTCACTTTCACCGGAATCGACCACAGCCTGAAACAGGCTGGACTCGATAGTGCCCCTTACAGTCACCTGCTTGACGGTATACTCAATAGGTTCTTTAGAGATGGAAAATTCGTCTTGTTCACAGCAGATAACCAGTTTGTCATTGCTGTCAATGTCATATGAAAAGCGTTTTAGACTACCATCCTTCAAGGAGAGTTTATAGGGTTGGCCGGCTGCAATACTGGAAAGCGGGTGTACTTCCTGGCACTTCAGGGCCAATTCATTTATTTCGCCTGGGCTTAATAAATCTCCCAGCAGCGATGAAATGGTGTCGCCAGGCTTGATGCAGCCCTTGATTGTCTTGTTGATCTGGTCAACGGATTCTGTTCCTTTATCTTGGGTGGCTGGTTGCCTGTTATTATTCAGAGTTACGCTCAACAGGGCTACACCCGCAATAAAGATAGCCAGAAGTATGGGCATCAGCCATCGCTTGCGACGTGGAATATTTCTTTTGGATGGTTTCAGATCAGTAACCATAAGCCTCTCATAACCCTTTTTGAATAAAGAGTGTCTGAGTGGGATAGGCAAACTCAATAGCTTCTTCGGCAAAACGGCGGAATATCTCCTGATTGATGGTTTCCTGAACATTCATATAGATGGTGTAGTCAGGATCGGTCACATAATAAACAACCTCAAAATTCAGCGATGAATCTCCATACTCCTTGAAATGAACTCTGTCCAGGCGGGCATTTTCCACTTTTATGATGATATCGCTGACAATCTCTTTGATCTCCTTCAGCTTTTCCAGTGGTGTCTGGTAGATGACACCGAAGCCGAAAAGGATACGCCGTTCAGACATACGTTTGTAATTACGGACGCGACTTTTCAACAGGTCGTTATTGGAGAAAATCAGCTGTTCGCCGCTGAGGCTGCGGATTCTTGTTGTCTTTAGGCCGATATGTTCGATAGTGCCCATAAGTGAATCAACCACAATAAAATCACCGACAACAAAAGGCTTGTCGAGGACGATCGACAAAGAGGCCAGAAGATCGCCGAGGATATTCTGCACTGCCAGGGCCACGGCAATGCCGCCTATACCCAGACCGGCGACCAGACCGGTTATGTTGACACCAAGATTATCAAGCAGTAACAGTAAGACAATAACCCACAAACTCACGCGTGCCATAAAACCCAGAAGAGAGATCGTGGTCACACTGGCACTGTCCTGATCCATGCGCTTTTGAATGTTATGATCAAACCAGAAACGGATACCCGCGTTAGCCCAAAACCCACCTTGCAGAATCAGCATCAGGATAACCACTTTCAACCATAAAGCTTCATATGAAGGCTTCAGAGTGATTACACCGCATGCAATGTAAGCGGACCCGGCAATGATTATAAAAGTCTTTGTGCTTTTAAAAATATAAACAAAAAGATCATCAATGTGAGTCGTCGTTTTTTCTGCCAATCTTGACAATCTGTGGACGACAACTGCCTGAACACTTTTGATCACAAGAAAGGTAACCATAAAAATTACTAATGCAACCAGCCATGATTGTATGCTGTTCCCTAAATATATTTTCCCCAGTAACTCCATTTATCCCCCCATGACTTGCATTGGCATCAAACAGCTGACTCCCACTGTTTGTGCCAGACATTCATGCTCTCAAGTTTGCCAAAGATATTGGTGTTGTTAGTCAAAGTTCCGGAATATGTGTACCCGTTACGGGCAAAGGTAATGTTCATGCCGTGGGAATAGGCGCGGGCAATGGTATAGAAATTGTGGATGCCGTGCGCAGCCATTTCCTTTTCCATCCGTTGCAGCAGAAAGAGAGCAAGGCCATGACCACGAAAAGAATCCAGGGTGGCAAAATCAGTCATTTCAACCGAGCCGGAAGTTTTATCCATCTCTGCCGATGCGAGAGCTATCAGTTCCCCTGCTGCCCATATCCCGAAAAAGAGAGTGGAGCCCATAATTGCCTTCAGGTAGTCAGGGTCAAATATCGGAAAGGGGTAACTGGCGAAGACGGCACGGTAGACCTTGGCCATTGCTACAGTATCATGTTCTTCTGCTATCCGGCAGACAAGGCCATCCGGCAGGTGCTGCTCAGCAACCTGTTTCTGTTCCCGGGCTGCGGCCAGCACTGAGCTGACCTGTTCAGATTCGCCTTCCTGCTTTCTATTCTGACAGTAGTATTTACCCAGAAAACAAACATCATCAGGGTGATAGAAACCGGGAATGGATGCCTCAAGCTCAAAGCCGCTGTCCAGAAACGGTTCAAGTTCTGTGGAAGGAACCTTGGCAAAGATCTTTGTGTACTGCCGGCTTAGCGCCAACAGATCAAGCTGACCGATAATGTCCGGGCAGTCCTCCCGGGCCAGTTTCATCAGATAGACCCTGTTGTTGACCGGGCCATGCTGGATGATTGAGCTTCCAATTGTTTCGATCTGATCAGTCATTGGTCCTCCGTTTCATTCTGTCGTTGTCTTCCGGCGTCAGCGAGATAGTGTCGTCATAGTCGGATAAAAGCCGTTCAATGCCGGTTGCTTCATATTCAGCGGTTCCTTCCAGATTCAGATCAAGATGACATTCGGCACAGTTTCGATCACAGAAGGTCGGCTCATAGCTCTCCGGTTCCTGATAGGTGGTGATTACACCTTCATAATTACGCAGTACTACCTTGTTGGTAGCCAGCGTGATCAGATAATTGGGCATTACCGGGATTTTACCGCCGCCGCCCGGGGCATCAATTACATACGTGGGAACTGCAAAACCGCTGGTATGACCGATCAGGCTCTCCATGATCTCCATCCCCTTGCCAACCGGGGTCCGGAAATGGGTCAACCCCTCGGACAGGTCGCACTGGTAAAGGTAGTACGGGCGCACCCGGTTTTCAACCAATCGTTGTACCAGGCTCTTCATGATCATGGGGCAATCGTTGACACCGGCCAGCAACACGGTCTGGTTGCCCAGCGGTATTCCTGCTTCAGCCAGTTTTGCCAGTGACTCTTTAGCTGAAGTGGTTATTTCACGGGGGTGATTAAAGTGAGTATTCAGCCAGAGCGGCGGATATTTTTTCAGGACAGCCACCAGACTGTCTGTAATCCGGTAAGGCAATACCACCGGCATCCTGCTGCCGATCCTGATAACCTGAACATGGGGTATGCTGTGTAACTCTCCCAGGATCCAGTCCAGATACTCATCTGAGAGCATCAGCGGGTCGCCTCCGGAGAGCAACACGTCACGCACAATCGGATTGTTGCGGATGTAGTCAAGGCCTCTGTTGATCTCTTCACGACCAGGAATCGAGTCTACATCACCAACCTTGCGTTTTCGGGTGCAGTGGCGGCAGTACATGGCACAGATATTACTGATATGAAAGAGAACCCGGTCCGGGTAGCGGTGCGTGATGCCTGACACCGGGCTGTCGGCATCCTCGGAAAGCGGATCCGCCAGATCAAACCGCCCGATATGCAGTTCCTGCGGGGAAGGGAACGATTGCCGGAAAACCGGATCGTTGGCGAACTCGTTGCGATCAATCAGTGACAGGTAGTAAGGTGTGACAGCCAGCGGAAAGGTCGCCAGAGTCGCTTCACACTGCTCACGCTGTCCGATTGGAAGCTGTATACCTAGCAGGCGTTCAAGTGTGTCAATATCGTGAATGGAATGCTTTAACTGCCATTTCCAGTCTTTCCAGTTTGACAAGGCAGGAGTTTCCTGAATTTTTTTTGCAATTTCCTGCTGGTTCTTAGAATAAATTGTCATTGAATCTCCTCCTGAAGATTATTTTCCGAGCAAAGTCTTCGCCCTCCTTCATAATGGTGTCATCAAAATAAAAAACCCCTTGCCCGCAACTCTAGTGCTGGAGACAAGGGGGACATTAGGTTGGTTCTCCGGCTTTGCTTACGCAAGCTGCCGGTCAGGATTGTGCTGCAGATCAGGGATGCAGCGCCCGACGACTTGGAATAATTTCTAATTAACTTAACACACCTGAGAACAAAGAATCAAGCAATATCAATATGTTGCGCTAAGCTAGCGAAATACTGACAAGTTTCCGGTTCATTCCGGCAACAATCAACCGGGAAACATTTGCATTATTTTGCGTATTGTCTGTAGCCTGACAACCTTCTGGCAGCACTCTGACCAGACATTGGTTTATTCTGAAGCACGATTGTGATATAAGGTAATGCGGTAGTAGCTGAAAAAGAGCCGGCACAAAGGATATAAAAATCGATATGCCCCATAAAGATTCCATTCTTGAAGACAATCCGTACTGGTACCGGGACGCCGTCATTTACCAGGTACATATCAAGGCCTTCGCCGATTCCAACGCAGACGGCATTGGTGATTTCCGCGGTCTTACCGGCAAACTGGACTACCTGCAGCAGCTAGGAGTCACGGCGCTCTGGCTGCTCCCTTTCTATCCATCTCCCCAGCGCGATGACGGCTATGACATCGCCGATTACTATGACGTCAACCCTGACTACAATACCCTCCGCGAGTTCAAACAGTTTCTTCGTGCTGCTCACCGGCGTGGGCTCCGGGTGATAACCGAACTGGTGCTCAATCACACCTCAGACCAGCATCCCTGGTTCCAGAGGGCTCGCAAGGCAAAACAGGGCTCCGCCCATAGGGACTTTTACGTCTGGAGCGACACACCGGAAAAGTACCGCGATGCCCGGATCATCTTTCAGGACTTCGAGACCTCCAACTGGACCTGGGATCCGGTGGCCAAAGCCAACTACTGGCATCGTTTTTACTCCCACCAGCCGGATCTCAACTTTGACAACCCCAAGGTACAGACTGAAATGCTCAAGGTGATCGATTTCTGGATGGGGCTGGGCGTAGACGGCGTCAGGCTCGACGCCGTTCCCTATCTGTTCGAGCGTGAAGGTACCAATTGCGAAAATCTACCCGAAACCCACACCTTCCTGAAAAAACTGCGGGCCCACCTGGATGAACGTTTTAAAAACCGCCTGCTGCTTTCAGAGGCCAACCAGTGGCCGGAGGATGCAGCCGCCTATTTTGGTGCCGGAGACGAAAGCAACATGGCTTTCCACTTTCCGCTCATGCCGCGCATGTTCATGGCCATTGAGATGGAAGACCGTTTTCCGATCGTGGATATCCTCGATCAGACGCCTGCCATCCCGGAGGGGTGCCAGTGGGCCATCTTCCTGCGCAATCATGATGAATTGACCCTGGAGATGGTGACCGATGAGGAGCGTGACTATATGTACCGGGTCTACGCCGCTGACCCTCGTGCTCGTATCAACCTCGGCATCCGCCGCCGGCTGGCGCCGCTGATGGGTAATAACCGCCGCAAGATCGAGCTGATGAATGTGCTGCTCTTCTCCATGCCTGGCACTCCCATCATCTACTACGGCGACGAGATCGGCATGGGTGACAATTATTATCTGGGCGACCGCAACGGAGTACGTACCCCGATGCAGTGGAATCAGGACCGCAACGCCGGCTTCTCCCAATCCAGCCCCCAGAGGCTGTTTCTGCCGGTAATCATTGAAGCGGAATATCATTATGAGTCGATCAACGTGGAGAACCAGGAACGCAATCCCTCTTCCCTGCTCTGGTGGATGCGCCGCACTATTGCCATGCGCAAGAGCTTCAGGGCCTTCGGCTGCGGCAGCCTGGAAATGCTGCCATCCGACAACCCGAAG